>Ga0070707_100006999_pt1 | contig 10458 bp, 10 predicted proteins | sample KBSK5502metaG_FD_65468 | JGI IMG/M metagenome (GOLD analysis project Ga0070707, IMG submission 65468) | Corn, switchgrass and miscanthus rhizosphere microbial communities from Kellogg Biological Station, Michigan, USA - KBS K5-50-2 metaG | ecosystem: Host-associated > Plants > Roots >... | reverse complement strand
CTTGCCGCGTACGACGGATCCGTTCGCGATCTGGGACGAGTACGCTGAAGACTTCGCGCACCGGCCGGAATACGTGTACGCATACCGCTACCAGTTCTCGTTCCACGGCGCGCACCCGCTGTTCTTATGGGGGCAGACCGCGTTCGCGCGCAGGCACCTCGGCCGGATCATCTTCTGCGGTGGGAAAGATCCAGAGCCCGTCGAACGGATGGGCTTCACGTGGGCCCCGAGCCTCGAGGATGCGCTTGCGATGGCGCGCGCGGATCTCGGCGGCCGCCCTTCGACGACGTTGGTCGACCTCCCCCCGGTGTTCATCCCCGACGTGCTCGATATCGAGGGGGAGGCGGGCGGCGCAGGACAAAGCGGAACTTAGGAAACGTCCCCCGACCTGCGGAAGGTAACCAAACCGCCTCCGAGGTAGTTATGCAGTCGAGGATTCGCGAGCGAAAGTGTTGTGGCTCCAGGTATGAAGCCCGCCGGACGCGGGCGAGGGATGACGAGCCTGGCAACTGCGCGAACCTAGTGGTTCGAAGGACGTCAGACGCGACTTCCACTCACGCGCGACGACAGGTTTTGCAATGTTGAAGGGCGAGCACCGAGTGCTCGCCCTTCGAAGTTGTCCGGCTTAGTGCTCGACGAGCTCCAAGCAGAGCGCGGAGATCTCGCGCTCGAGCGACGCGATGCCTTCCACTTTGCCGATGCACGCGGTGACGCCGGCTTCGCGCGCGCGCTCGGCGATCGCGTCGTCAAGGTACGCCGTGTAGAGCACGATCGGAAGCGTCGGGTGATCCACGCGCATCGCGCGCGTCGCTGCGATGCCGTCCATGATCGGCATCTTGAGATCCATGATGACGATGTCCGGTTCGGAGAGGGAGAGCGAGCCGATACCCTCGGATGCGCCGCCGGCCGCGCCGACCACTTCGAAGCCGTCGAGGGTCAACATATGCGAAAGCATGTTCCGCACATGATCGGTGTCGTCGACGATCAGAACCCGGATGGCCACGTTTGTCCTTGGTCTCCCTTCCCGGCCGCCCGTAACGGACACAGGCGACGTTTAGGGGTTCGGCACCAAAACCCCCGGACTTGAGAGATCCTCTAGCCCCCGTGGGCTAGGCCCCGGCCGGAGCGCCGAGGCGGTCGAGGCAGAATTCTCTCTGCTCGCGCAGGACGGACGCCAGCTGGGCCGGCTTGCTCGCCCATTCCCGGACGTCCAGCTCGAGCGTGATCGTCCCGGTATAGCCGGCGCCGGCGATCCGCTTGAGCAGGGAGCCGATGGGAAGGACGCCCTGGGTGAGCAGCGAATGGGTGTCTCGTCCGGTCCCGAGGTTGTTCGACAGGTGGATGTGAACGATCCGCTCTTGGAGCTCTTCGAAGGCCCGGATGATGTCGATGCCGCTGACGGCTAGATGGCTCGTGTCGAGGGTTATCGCAGGGAACTTCTTCATGTCCTCGACGCCGAGCGACCGGTGGAACGTGAAGCCCCGGCCGCGGACCCACACCGGGAACATGTTCTCGACGGCGACGGTGAGCCCTTCGCTCTTGTTGAACTCCGTGATGTCCTTCTCGAGCCAGGAGTTGAAGCCGAACTGCCACCGATAGGCCGGGTGCACGACGACGAGCGGTGCGCCGCAGCCGTGAGCCACCTCTGTGGATCGCTTGATCTTCTCGAGCGGATCGGTGGTGAACACCGTTCGGGTGAGGAGCAGGAAGGGGGCATGGATCGCGCCGATGTGGACGCCGAAGTCCTCGGCGAGTGCGTTGAGCGCCTTCGGATCCTGCGTTGCCTTCTCGCTCGTGACCATGACCTCGGCGCCGTTGAAGCCAGAGCGAGAGAACGACTCGAAGACCTGGCCGATCGGCATCATGTAGAACGGCCCGGTCGAACAGAGAAGTTGTGGATGTTTCGGCATAGCGTCCCCTCAGCAACAGATGCTACCGAGGACACACGAAGCGCGCGCGAACACAACGTTAGAAACATCCCAGAAAGGGGGCCGGCCCCGGGGCCGAAGCCCCGGGGCGCGGAGATGGGTCTCGTTCCGCCGTCCCGGCGGATGCTCTCCCCTAAAATCCTGCAGCTGCCCCCGTTGCTGGATCGACGTTGTCTGAATCCATCCCGATCATCCGGACGAGCAGGTCCACCGTTTGCGGTGTGGCGGCCGGCGGCGCCAGGGGCTTCGGCTTCGGCTTCGCCGCGGCGGCGTGCGTTACGGATGCGACGGGGCGATAGGTCGTGGTGTGGTGCGTGGTCGTCGTCGTGCTACGCGTCGTCGTGCTTCGGTGGTATGTGGTCGAGGTCCCGGTGGACCCGCGGCGGACGAAGATCTCGGTGACGTACATCGTGTTGTTCGAGTCGATGACGACGCCGACGCCGACTTGGTTGAAGACCGGGTTGGTATGCGAGAACAGGATGTTCTGGCAGTGCTCGGCCGAGTTCATGAAGGCCGTGTGCAGGGTCATCACAGGATCGGCGGTGTCCTGAGTGACGCCGACGTTTTCTCCGTACTCCGTCCATCCGCTGACGGAGTTCCATGTGCTGGAATCGTGTTCGATGTACCCCTGTTTGGCCATCTTCTGACTGTGCTTGATGGCGACCGAGACGAGGTCGCTCGCGACTGAAAGTGAATTTAAGCCGCCGGCGCGGCCGCACGACCATGACTTTGTATCCGTTGTGCGCTCGTAGTTGATCAGCGAAACGAAGCGAGATTGATCCGAGGATGTGGTTGCGGATGCGGTACCTGCCGCGATGGTCACGATGCCCGCAACGATCATCGAGACAACGAGCGCCCCAGATGCGAAACGCTTTCCCATGACTGGCCCCTTGGTTCAGGGCCTGAAACAACAAGCCCGCCTCTCCACGGCGTTGACGCCTTGGATAGACGGGCGCTGCGTTCCGTCGTCTCCTTCGGCAACCCGGCTGACCCCTGCGGAAGGTCCCGTGGCTTTGCGTCCCCGCCTTGCGGCGGGTTTGCCTTTGTCGTGGAAACAGGCTTGCAGTCCAGGCTCGCTACCTAGTGCTGCAACCTCTAGCCGTTCTATCGGCGCCGAGAGGAGTGACTTGAGCGCGATCCGTGGGCGGGGCCGCCCATTTTTCAGGCCTTTTGCCCCATCGCGGGATGAATCGGACGCGGCTCGCTCGTAGACTTGCGCGCGTCCATGGCGAAGCAGATCAAGCTCAACCAACGCCAGGCGCCGGTCCTTGCCGAGGCCGACGTCGTCGTGGTCGGCGGAGGGTCGGCCGGGCTGGCCGCTGCGATCTCGTCGGCGCGCGCCGGCGCGCGCACGGTGCTCGTCGAGCGGTACGGCTTCTTCGGTGGCAACGCGACGGCGGCCTGGGTCGGAACGATCTGCGGCCTCTACCGCAAAACCGCCGCCGGCTTCGATCGCGTCTGTCGCGGGTTCGCCGGCGATTGGGCCGACGGGATCGCATCGATGGGCTTGGGCGGCGGTCCGGTCCCGTTCAAGGAAACCGCCGTCTTCCTATACGTGCCGTGGGCGTACAAGTTCCTCGCCGATCGCTTGGTGACCGAGCAAGAGAACTTGACACCGCTGTTGCATTGCTCGGTGACGGAGGTTGCACGCGCCGGCTCATCGATCGAGGCGGTGATCGTCGGATCGAAGCGAGGGCCGCTCGCCCTGACCGCGCCGGTGTTCATCGACGCGAGCGGCGACGCCGACGTCGCGTACCACGCCGGTTTGGGGACGGACATGGGCGGACCGGGCCATCGTCAGTTCCCGTCGATGCAGTTCATGATGCAGAACGTCGATGTCGGGGCTGCATATGCGGCAGGCCTCGACAAGCTCCAAGAGCTCCTGCAGACGACCGGGCGGGAGTGGGGCTTATCGCGGACCGGTGGCGCGGTGCTTCCGACCGCGCGACCGGGGGAGATGTACGGGGCGATGACGCGGATCGGGGTCGACGGACACTCGCCCGACATGACGGATCCGTTCGAAGCGACGGCCGCCGAGATCGCCGGGCGCGCGGAAGCCGAGAAGGCCGGCAGATTCCTGATCGAGAACATGCCCGGCTTCGAGGATGCGTACTTCGCCGACACCCCGACGCAGCTCGGCGTGCGGGAGACGAGGCGCGCGCGCGGCGATTACGAGCTCACCGGTGAGGACGTGCTCGGCGCGGCGCGCTTCGACGACGCGATCGCCGCCGGTGCGTGGCCGCAAGAGTTTCACGTCGAAGGAACGGAAACCCAGTACGTCTGGCTCGATGAAGGCGCCTACTACCAGGTACCGTATCGGTCGTTGCTCGTCCAGGGGGTGGACAACCTGCTCGTCGTCGGCCGTTGCATAAGCGCGACCCATGAAGCGCTCGCGTCTACGCGCGTGATCGCGCCGTCGATGGCGCAGGGTGAAGCGGCCGGTATCGCAGCGGCGATGGCTGCTCGAACGGGGACAGCGTTGCGCGCGCTGGACGTCGGTGCAGTGCAGGATGCGTTGCGCGCGCGCGGAGCCTTCATCGAGGAGTGAGCGCGCGCGCATGAACGTCGCAGACATCGTCAAGCAGACGGCTGCTCGCCTGCCCGACAAGGCTGCGCTGATCTTTCAGGACAAGCCGATCACGTACGCGGAGCTGGAGCGCGAGATCGATCAAGCCGCCGCCGGCATCGCGTCGCTCGGCATCCGCAAGGGCGACCGCGTCGGGGTGCTCGTGCAGAACGTTCCGCACTTCATCTACGCGTATCTCGGGATCGAGCGCGCCGGCGGCGTCATGGTCCCGCTCAACACGATGTACACGGCCGACGAAGTCTCGTACATCCTCGCCGATGCGGAGGCGCGCGCCGTCGTCGTGGCGGAACCGTTCCTGCGCGCGGTCGACGGCTTGCGCGAGACGTTGCCGATGCTCGAGCACGTTGTCGTGGTCGGGGGTGGTTCGCCGATCGGAACGATGGCGTGGGATCAGATGATCGGCCGCGGCCAAGGCGTGCCGTCGGTCACGATCGACGACGACGATCTCGCCGCGCTGCCGTACACAAGCGGCACAACGGGGAAGCCCAAAGGCGCGATGCTCACGCACGGCAATCTGATGGCGAACATCGAGCAGATGCACCGCGTGCCGTTGCTGAGCGAAGCCGAAACCGACATCGTGCTGCTCGTGCTTCCGATGTTCCACATCTACGCGTTGAACGTCAGCCTCGGCTTAACGTTCCGCGTCGGCGCGACCGCCGTGCTGCAAGAGCGCTTCGATCCCGTCGCGTCGCTCGATGCGATCGAGCGGCACCGCATCACCGTGCTGTTCGGCGCGCCGCCGATGTTCGTCGCGTGGCTCTCGACGCCGAACGTCGAGAAGCGCAACCTCTCCACCGTGCGGCTGGCCGTTTCCGGTGCGGCGCCCTTGCCCGGGCCCGTGCTCGAAGATTTCAAAGGGCGGCTCGGCATCACGATCTGGGAAGGGTATGGGCTGACCGAAACCGCGCCCGGCGTGACCTCCAACGCGATGGGCACCGACGCGAAGCCGGGATCGATCGGCAAACCGCTCCCCGACATCGAGCTCAGGCTGCTCGACGAACAAGGGGACGACGTCGAAGAAGGCGACCCCGGCGAGATCGTCGTGCGCGGGCCGAACGTATTCAAGGGGTATTGGCACGACGACGCGGCGACAGAAGAAGCGATGCGAGGCGGCTGGTTCCACACCGGTGACGTCGCGTACGAAGACGAGGACGGCTACCTGTTCCTCGTCGACCGGAAGAAGGATCTCATCATCGTGTCGGGCTTCAACGTGTACCCGCGCGAGGTGGAAGAGGCGCTGTACCGACACCCCAAGGTCGCGGAAGCTGCCGTGGTCGGCATCCCGCATCCGTACACAGGCGAAGCGGTGAAGGCCGTCGTTGTGCTGAAGCCGGGAACGACCGCGACGGAAGAAGAGATCATCGAGTTCTGCAAGCGTTCGATCGCGCGCTTCAAGTGCCCGCAGGTCGTCGAGTTCGTCGACAAGCTCCCGCACACCGACACGGGCAAGATCCTTCGCCGTCGTCTGCGTGAGGACGACGAGCAGCCAGCCGGGGAGCCCGCGTGATCATCTTCCCGCTGATCGCGGCCGCGGTGAGCACCGTGTTCGCCGTCTTGCTGCTGCTGCAATATTCGAAGAAGCGAAAGATCCAGCAGCTCGCGTGGGGCGTGTCGATGGCGATGTTCGCCCTCGCATCGTTCGTCGTGATGTACGGCACCTCACAAGGGTGGGATCCAACGTCGTACAAGCTCTTCTACCTGTTCGGCGCGATGCTGAACGTGCCGTGGCTCGCGCTCGGGAGCGTCGCCTTGCTGAACAAGCGTGAGCTGACCATGTCGGCGCTCGTGCTCGTCGCGGTCCTGTCGATCTTCGGCTTCTTCAAAGTGATCTCGTCGCACCCGTGCGAAGCGATCGTCGGGCCGAGCGGCCACCAAACGTGCGTGGCCGCCGCGAGCACCGACCTCACGAACCGCGTCTTCGGCCGCAAGGACATCCCGAGCGGCTCGGACGTCTGGCGCAAGGATCACTCCGTGCGGTCGCTCGCGATCTGGTACTCGACGATCGCCTACGTGGTCGTCGTCGCGATCGCTGCGCTTTCGTCGCGCTCACGCAAAGGCGTCGCTCCGCCGAAGGAGCGAGTGCGCGCGAACCTTCTCATCGCCGTCGGCGTGACGATCGTGGCGATCGGCAGCACGGCATTGGTGCGGTACGCGAAGGGAGCGGCTTTCTCCGTCACACTTGCGATCGGCGTCGCGGTGATGTTCGTCGGCTTCTTGCTCGCCTCGCGCGCACCGCGACATCGGGTCGAGCAGCCGGGCGACTCTCCAACCTGATGAGGCCGACCTGATGACCGGTCGCGTCGTGTTCTACACCGAGGCCGGGTGCCATCTGTGCGAGGACGCGCGAGGGCTGCTCGACACCTGGGGCATCGACTACGAGGTGGTCGAATCCGATCCGCGATACGTGATCCGCGTGCCGGTGATCGAGCTCGACGGAACCGTGATCGCCGAGGCGCCGGTCGACGAGAGAGCCTTGGCGCGCGCGCTCGGTGTGCGGCGCCGCAGGCGCGCCTAGCAGCACTTTCCTGCTCGTAGTACCGTTTGTGATTGCGCTCACAAGCGCCTAGAATCTTTGTGAAACCAGTTGGGGAGAGTTCGTGAGAGAACGCGCCATCCCGGAAGCGACCGTTGCCCGGCTCCCTCTGTACCTGCGAAGCCTCGTCGACATGACCGAGCGCGGGATGCAGACGATCTCGAGCGAGGGTCTTGCGGAAGCGGCCGGGGTGAACTCGGCGAAGGTCCGGAAGGACCTCTCGTACCTCGGTTCGTACGGCACGCGCGGCGTCGGCTACGACGTCGAGTACCTCATCTATCAGATCAGCCGTGAGCTCGGGCTCACGCAGGACTGGAACTGCGTCATCGTCGGCGTCGGTAACCTCGGGCGCGCGCTCGCGAACTATCGCGGCTTCGGCGAGCGCGGGTTCCGCGTGAGCGCGCTGGTCGACATCGACGAGTCGAAGATCGGCAAGCCCGTGGACTCTATGGTCGTAGAGGATTTCGCGGACCTCGAGCGCATCGTGAAGGAGCGCGAGATCTCGATCGGGATCGTCGCGACGACGGCGGGAGCCGCGCAGGACGCAGCCGACCGGCTCGTGTCTGCGGGCGTGAAAAGCATCCTGAACTTCGCGCCGACCGTGCTGCAGGTTCCCGACGACGTTTCGTTACGCAAGGTCGACCTCTCGATCGAGCTCCAGATCCTTTCGTTCTATGAGCAGCGGAAGAGCGCGCTCGACACCGTGCGTCGTGGCAAGCGGCTGACGGCGAGCGCCTCCAAGAGCACGCGGCCGTAACGCCATGACGACCGGCTACCCGGCCATCCTCATGCTCGACGGGCGCCTCGGCGTCGTCATCGGTGGAGGCGCCGTCGGGGAGCGCAAAGTCCGGACGCTGCTTGAGGCCGGCGCCCGCGTGAAAGTGATCACGCCGGAAGCGACGCCGCGGCTGAAGAAGCTCGCCGGCGACGACACGATCGAATTGATCGAGCGGTCGTATCAACGCGGCGACCTGAAAGGGGCCGCCGTCGTCATCGCTTCGACGGACGAGCGCGCCGTCAATCAAGCGATCTACGAAGAAGCGTTGGATGAAGGCGTTCCCGTCAACGTCGTCGACGATCCGCCACACTGCACGTTCATCGCACCGTCGATCGTGCGACGCGGAGACCTCATGATCGCGATCTCGACCGGCGGCACGAACCCGGCGATGGCGGTCCGGATCCGCGAGCGGCTGGAGAAAGAGTTCGGCCCCGAGTACGAGGCGTACTTCGACCTCATCAAGCGGCTCAAGGCGGAAGTGGAGCAAGCGACGACGCAGCAAGAGCGCGCCGACGCGTGGTACCGCGTCGCCGACTCGAACGTGCTCGACCTGGTGCGCGCGGGCAAGATCGACAAGGCCTACGCGCGCGCGGTGGAGCTGCTGGGGGCGGGCTGATGTCGGTCCTTGTCGCCGGCCTGAACTACAAGAGCACGCCCCTCGAGCTGCTGGAGCGCTTCGCGTTCGATGCGACCGAGCAGCCGAAGGCGTTGCTCGCGGCGCGCGCATCTGAGCACGTGCGCGAGGCCGTGATCCTCTCCACCTGCAACCGGACCGAGGTCTACGCGGTCGTGGACGGGTTCCACGCGGGGGTCGGCGCGCTGCGCCAATTCCTGTCGGAGTTCCACCACGTCGCGCCGGAAGACTTCACCGACCGGCTGTACGGCCTGTATGAAGACGAAGCGGTTGACCATCTATTCGCCGTCGCGTCCGGGATCGATTCGATGGTCGTCGGCGAGCCGCAGATCCTGACGCAGGTTCGCCGCGCCTTCCGCACCGCGGACGAAGAAAATGCGGTGGGATCGACGTTGTCCGCGCTGTTCCGTCAAGCGATCCGCGTCGGACGCCGTGCGCGCGCAGAGACGGACATCGCGCGCAGCGCATCGACGCTCGCGATGGCCGGCGCAACACTTGCGCGCGCCGAGCTCGGCGCGCTGGACGGGAAGACCGTTCTTGTGGTGGGCGCGGGGAAGATGAGCGACCTCGCCGCGATCGCGATCGCGCAGGAAGGCGCGCGCGTGCTGATCGCGAACCGAACCGCGGCGCGCGCGCACTCCGTTGCCGAGCGAGCCGGAGGCACGCCGGTCGCGATGGCCGATCTGCCGGACGCCCTCGCCGACGCGGATCTCGTGCTCACCTCGACCGGCGCCTCGCAGCCGCTGATCACCCGGGAGATGGTTGCTGCTGCGATGGAAGGGCGCGCGCGGCCGCTCGTCATCTTGGATCTTGCGGTGCCTCGCGACGTAGAGCATGCCGCTGCCGAGATCGACGGCGTCACGCTGAAGGACATGGACGATCTGCGCGATGCGGTCGCGCCCGACGGCGAGCAGCTTCGCGAAGTCGATCGTGTGCGCGCGATCATCGCCGAAGAGGTGCCGAAGTTCGTGTCATGGCAGCGCGCGCACGCGCTGTCGCCCCTGCTGCACGCGCTGCAGGCGCGCGCTGAGCACGTGCGGACCGCGGAGCTGAAGCGCGCGGCCGGGCTGCTCGCAGATCTGGACGAAAAGGAGCGCGAAGCCGTGGAAACGCTGACGCGCTCGATGATCGCCAAGCTGCTGCACGACCCGATGAAGGCGCTGAAAGATCAGGCCGGGACCGCCGGGGGTGAGGCCCTCGCTCGGGCTTTGCGTATGCTCTACGCGCTGCCGGACGACGAGGGCTAGGAGGGCGCATGCCGCGGAGCGTTCTGCGGGTCGGTACCCGGGGGAGCGCGCTGGCCTTGGCGCAAGCGGAGACGATCCGCAAGGCGGTTTCGAACGTCATCACGCATCGAAGCTTCGAGCTGGTGCCGATCACGACGGCCGGCGACACGATCGAAGGCGAGCTGCCGCCGCTCGGCGGTAAGGGTTTGTTCGTCAGCGATATCCAAGAGGCGCTCGCCAGCGGAAAGATCGACCTGGCCGTCCATAGTGCGAAGGACCTTCCCGCGAAGGGCACGGACGGCGTCGTGCTGGCTGCGATCCCGAAGCGCGAGGATCCGCGCGACGCGCTGCTGACGCGCACCGGTGCCGGCCTGAAGTCGTTGCAGCCGGGTACGACGATCGGAACGTCGTCGATGCGGCGGCGGACGCAGCTGCTGGCGCTGCGGCGCGGCCTGGTCCCGACGCCGATCCGCGGCAACGTCGACACGCGACTTCGCAAGCTGTCCGACGGCGACGTGCAGGCGTTGGTCGTTGCGCTCGCGGGCTTGAAGCGCCTGAACCGCGCCGACCGCGTCGCGGAGATCCTGCCCATCTCGATCATGCTCCCCGCGCCGGGCCAAGGCGCGCTCGCGGTCGAGTGCCGCGCGAACGACAAGATGATGCGCGGCGCGCTCGCACAGCTCGACGATCCGATCGCACGCGCGGCGTTCGATGCCGAGCGATCGTTCATGCTTTCCTTAGGAGGCGACTGCAACCTTCCGCTCGGCGCGCT
>Ga0070707_100006997_pt1 | contig 10461 bp, 10 predicted proteins | sample KBSK5502metaG_FD_65468 | JGI IMG/M metagenome (GOLD analysis project Ga0070707, IMG submission 65468) | Corn, switchgrass and miscanthus rhizosphere microbial communities from Kellogg Biological Station, Michigan, USA - KBS K5-50-2 metaG | ecosystem: Host-associated > Plants > Roots >... | reverse complement strand
TGCTCATAGGCATCATCGAAAATGAGGACCTTGCCTTCGCTCCAGTGGCAGATCTGATCCTTTACCCTTATGGCGATCTTGTCGCCGGGTTCGGGCACGATCAGACCGAGATGCAATCTGAGCACGCCATTATAGGGCCCGCGATGCGGCGGCAAATGCTTGCCCGGCTCGAAGATCGAAAACATGGCGGTCTTCAATCCCGGTATGGCCTGGACGGCCTTCCAGGTCTCGGGGCACTGCGCCACGTTCTTTTCCGACGTCGTGCCGAAGGCGGTCAGGAAGAAGGTCTTCCAGCCCTGGTCGGTCGAGATCGTCTTCACATCGGACGATATGTCCTGAAAATTCGGCAGGTCTGACTTGCGCACCAGGACGCGCTCGAGTTCGGCCCGGATCAGGGGAGCGGCCTTCTCGATCTCAGCCGCCCAGGGGAAAACCCGGTTGTCATAGACCGGCGGGTTGCCGAGCCTGGCATATTTCAGATTGAGCTTTTCCACCCGGGCGACAATGCCCATGAAAAACCGGGCAACGGCGCTTGGCCGGTCAAGGGGCGCCAGGCCGTCAGTGGCGAATTTCTGCTGGCCGTCCTCGTCCCGCTTGTCGGGAGGATAGAGACCATCCGTGGTATTTGCAGTCATGAGGCTACCGGATATGGCCGCTTCATGGCGGCTCTATGGCAGAAACTTTGCCCGAAGGGTAGCAAAAGGCTGGCCTTTTCCTCAGCTTTCACCATATAAACCGGGCCATGAACGGGTTAGCACCCACGGAATTCCGCAAGATGAACGGGCTCGGCAACGACTTTGTCGTGCTCGACGCCCGCGCGCGCCCTTTGTCCATCAGCCAGGAACTGGCGCGCGCCATTGCCGACCGGAAAACCGGCGTCGGCTGCGACCAGCTGATCGTCATCGAGCCCTCGGCCAAGGCCGATGTCCGCATGCGGATCTGGAATAATGAGGGCTTCGAGGTCGAATCCTGCGGCAATGCCTCCCGCTGCATCGCCGATATCCTGTTCGCCGAAAAGCGGCAGCCCGTGGCGACCATCGACACCTTGGGCGGCTTTCTCACCTGCGAGAAGGGCGGCAACGGCCTGGTGACGGTCGATATGGGCGCGCCCCGTTTCGGCTGGCAGGATATCCCCTTGTCCGAGCCCTTCCCCGATACGCGCCATATTGAACTGCAGCTCGGGCCCATCGATGCGCCACTGATCCATTCGCCCTCGGTCGTCAATGTCGGCAACCCGCATTGCATCTTCTGGGTGAAGGATCTCGATGTCGTCGATCTCGCCAAGGCAGGACCGATGCTCGAGCATCATCCGCTGTTCCCCGAGCGCGCCAATATTTCGCTCGCCCGTATCGATGCCAAGGATCACATCGCGCTGAAAGTGTGGGAACGCGGCGCCGGCCTGACGCGCGCCTGCGGCACCGCTGCCTGCGCCACGGTTGCGGCGGCGGCGCGCATCAAGCTCGCTTATCGCAAGGCGACGGTGAGCCTGCCCGGCGGCGATCTCCTGATCGAATGGCGCGATGCCGACGACCACATCCTGATGACCGGCCCGATCGCCTATGAATTCGATGGGTTCTTGCCCGCGCATCTCGCGGTGTGACGCCTGTGCCGAAGCCGGATATCATCACCTTTGGCTGCCGCCTCAACGCCTATGAATCGGAAGTCATGCGTCACGAGGCCGAGAAGGCCGGTCTCGAAAATGCGGTCATCTTCAATACCTGCGCGGTGACGGCGGAAGCCACGCGCCAGGCGCGCCAGGCGATCAGGCGGGCGCGCAAGGAAAACCCGCAAGCCCGCATCATCGTCACCGGCTGCGCGGCGCAGACCGATCCGAAGATGTTCGCCGAGATGCCGGAGGTCGATCTCGTCCTCGGCAATCAGGAGAAGCTCGACGCCGGCAATTATCGCTTCCCCGATTTCGGCATTGGCGCCGAAGAGCGCGTCAAGGTGAACGACATCATGTCGGTGCGCGAGACCGCGCTCCATATGATCGACGGCTTCGCCGAACGCACCCGCGCCTTCGTGCAGATCCAGAATGGCTGCGATCACCGCTGCACCTTCTGCATCATCCCCTTCGGGCGCGGCAATTCGCGCTCGGTGCCGGCGGGCGAAGCGGTGGAGCAGATCCGGCGCCTCGTCAACAATGGCTATTCCGAGATCGTCCTGTCGGGCGTCGACATCACGTCCTGGGGTGCCGACCTGCCGGGCCGTCCGCGTCTCGGCAATCTCGTCCGCCGTATCCTGAAGTCGGTGCCGGAGCTCAAGCGGCTGCGCCTGTCGTCGATCGATTCGATCGAGGCCGATGATGATCTCATGCGCGCCATCGCCGAAGAGGAACGGCTGATGCCGCATCTCCATCTGTCGCTGCAGGCGGGCGACGACATGATCCTGAAGCGCATGAAGCGCCGTCATCTGCGCGATCATTCGATCGCCTTCTGCAAAGAGGTGCGCAAGCTTCGTCCCGACATCGTCTTCGGCGCCGACATCATCGCCGGTTTCCCGACCGAGACCGATCAGATGTTCGCGAACTCGCTGAAGATCATCGAGGAATGTGGACTGACCTTCCTGCATGTCTTCCCCTTCTCAGCCAGGCCCGGAACGCCGGCTTCGCGCATGCCGCAATTGCCGAAGCCTCTCATCCAGGAACGCGCCCGGGCTTTGCGTGAAAGAGGCAAGGAACGTCTCGATACTTTCCTGGAGCAGGAGGTCGGCGCCTTGCGCTCCATCCTGATCGAGACCGAGATCATGGGGCGCACGGAACATTTCGCCTCGGTGAGATTTGCCCAGCGCATGAGCGCCGGCGCCATTGTCCGCGCCAAGGTGACCGGACGTGGTGCCGATCATCTCGAGGCGAGCCTCGCTGCATGACGGGCTTCTTCAAGAAACTCTTCAACCGGATCACCGGCCGCAAGGATGAAGCGGCACCTCCGGCACCGGAAGTCGAAGCTTTGCCGGCGCCGGAGCCCGAGCCTCCTGCACCGCCTGAACCTGAGCCCGAGCCCACGCCTGAACCGGAGCCGCTGCCGCCCGAGCCCGAAGTCGAACCTTCGCCACCGGCGTCAGTCGATACCGAGCGCACGATAGCCGAGCCCGTGGCCGAGCCACCATCGGTTGTCATCGAAACCAGGGCTTCCGTCGAAGCTGAACCAGCTCCCGTCAAGGTGAAGCCGGCTGCGAAGAAATCGCAGCCGAAGCCAGAGGCGCGGATCGAGCCGAAAAAGCCTGAGTCGAAAAAACCTGAGCCCGCGAAGCCAGCACCCAAGAAGATCGAGCTCAAGAAACCTGAACCCAAGAAGCCGGAACCAAAGAAGCCGGAGCCGGCGAAGCCCGCACTCAAGAAGGTCGAGCTCAAGAAACCGGAACCGAAAAAACCGGAAGCTAAAAAGCCCGAGCCAAAAAAACCTGAGCCGAAAAAGCCGGAAGTCAAAAAGATCGAGCCCCAGAAACCGGCCCCACGGCCAGAGCCGGTTGAAGTTCCGCCTCCAACACCTGAAGCGGAAGTCACTGCCGAACCGATCGTACCAGAACCACTTCCAGCACCTGAGCCTGAGATCATCGCCGAGCCCGCGCCGGTGCGCGTTCCAGCATCTGAACTGGACATTGTCGAGCCTCGCGCACCGGAGCCGCCGCCTTCTGTCGAACCGGATGTCGTCACACCTGAACCACCGCCACCCCCGCCGCCAGCCAAACAAAGCGAGGCGACACCGCCGCCGCAAGTCGCGCGCGAGGAACCGCAACCACGCGGCGGATGGTTCAGCCGTCTCAAGCAAGGCCTGGCGAAATCATCACGCTCGCTCACCGGATCGATCACCGCGATCTTCACCAAGCGCAAGCTCGATTCAGCGACGCTCGAAGAGCTCGAGGACGTCCTGATCCAGGCCGATCTCGGCGTTGAAATGACGAGCCGCATCGTCAAGGCGGTTTCAACCGGGCGCTACGACAAGGAAATCGAGCCCGACGAGGTGAAGGCCATTCTCGCCAGCGAAGTGGCGAAGGTCTTGAAGCCGGTTGAGATTCCCTTCAACTTCGGTGAAGAAAAACCTTTCGTGATCCTCGTCGTCGGCGTTAATGGTTCAGGCAAGACCACGACCATCGGCAAGCTGGGCGCCATCGCCACGGGTGAAGGCTTTTCCGTGATGCTCGCTGCCTGCGATACGTTCCGTGCCGCGGCGATCGAGCAGCTGGCGATCTGGGGCCAGCGTATCGGCGCGAAAGTTATTTCGCGCCCGACCGGAGCGGATGCCGCAGGTCTCGCTTTCGATGCCATGAAGGAAGCCAGGGCCGCCGCCGCCGATATCCTCATCATCGACACGGCCGGGCGCTTGCAAAACAAGGCCAATCTCATGGCCGAGCTCGACAAGATCGTGCGCGTCATCAAGAAGCAGGATGAGACCGCACCGCATGCCGTTCTCCTGGTGCTCGATGCGACCACCGGGCAGAATGCCATCTCGCAAGCGGAAGTCTTCACCAAAGTCGCCGGCGTCACCGGCCTCATCATGACGAAGCTTGATGGAACCGCGCGTGGCGGTATTCTCGTCGCCATCGCCGAACGCTTCAAGCTTCCCATTCACGCCATCGGCGTCGGCGAGCAGATCGAGGATCTGCAGCCTTTCGACGCAGATGCCTTCTCCCGTGCCATTGCAGGTCTTGAAGAATGAACGCCGCCGTCAAACTCCTCATCGAGGCCGGACCTCTGGTCGCGTTTTTCCTGACCAACTGGCTGGCCGGCATATTCTGGGGTACCGGCATATTCATGGCGGCGACGGCGGCAGCGCTTCTCCTGTCATGGCTGCTCACCCGCAAGCTTGCCATCATGCCGCTGATCAGCGCCGGATTCGTCGCGGTCTTCGGCATCCTCACCCTCTGGCTTCATGACGATACGTTCATCAAGGTGAAGGTTACCCTGATCAACGGCCTGTTCGGGGTGTTGCTCCTCGGCGGCTTGCTCTTTGGACAGACTTTCCTCAAATTTGTCATGGGCGAAGCGCTCAAGATGACGGATGAGGGCTGGCGCTCCTTGACGATACGCTGGGGAATTTTCTTTTTGTGCATCGCCGTCGTCAATGAAGTGGTGTGGCGCTCGGTGTCGACCGACACTTGGGTGAATTTCAAGGTCGCTTTGCTGCCCGTTACACTGGTCTTTGCCCTGTTACAGGCGCCAATGATGACCAAACACATGATTCAGGACGACCCCAAGGCGCCACGATAGTCGAAATGTCGCATTTCGAGACCCTTCCGTATGCTGATGATACGCATATAGGGTAGAGTCGCAGCGCTTCTCGCATTTGCAATAGAGCGTCTTGCTTTATCCTCTTGCCGTCGCCGTTGCGAGGCGCTAGGACAAAAGGCTTCGGGTGACGGTGACGATAAGCCAGTGCGTTTTCGGGGCGAAAAGCCAGGCAAAGACCCATCCGGAGTGAGGCATCAGATACGCGCGGCGGGGCTGGCGGCTCGCAGTGCGGCAGGAGTAGGGGTCGATGACAGGCAACAAAGACGTGAAGCAGCTTTCACGCTCGCCATATCATCTTTTGAAGAGAGCAGCTCAGTACGCGGCCTATGTTTATCAAGGCGAGGTCGGAAAGGCCGGCCTGACACAGCGCCAGTTCACCGTTCTCATCGCCGTCGATCAGAATGAAGGCGTCAGCCAGACGGCTCTGGTGAAGATGACCGGCATCGACCGCTCGACGCTCGCCGATCTGGTGGCGCGCCTCTTGGCGCAAGGCTATCTGCAGCGCCGGCGGACCAAGGATGACGGCCGCACCAATTCGGTGCGCATTACATCGGCCGGCAAACGCATGCTGAAAATGGCCCAGCCGGGCGCCGATGAAGTGGACAAGCAGGTGCTCGCCGCAGTCCCGGTCGGCCATCGCAAACCCTTCACCGAAGCTTTGGGACTTCTCGCCGCCGAGATGGACCGCATCGAGGATGAAAGCGAAGTGAAGCCGGCGCTCAAGATCAAGAACCGCCGCCGCGCCTGAGTTCTTCGATTTTCGGAATGATTTGTGTCTTGAGGGCTTCTCTGCTGAGAGGCCCGATCCATTTCAGCCGGATCGTTCCCTTGCCATCGACCACGAAACTCTCAGGCACCCCATAGACACCCCAGTCGACGGCCGCGCGGCCGGCCGGATCCGCACCCACCGCCGCGAACGGAATGCCGAGCGTGACCAGGAAGCGCCGTGCATTCTCCGGATCATCCTTGTAGTTGATGCCAACGACGCGCACGTCTTCGCGGGCTCCCAGTTCCATGAGCAGAGGATGCTCCTCGCGGCACGGCACGCACCAGGACGCCCAGACATTGACGAGCGTGACCGCGCCTGTCTGAAGATCGGCGGTGGCGAGACCGGGCAGGTTCAGGTCCGCGATTGGTGCCAGGGTGAATTCCGGCACCGGCTTGTTGATCAGGACCGAGGGCACATCCGCCGGATTTCCCGACAGCCCGCGATAAAAGACAGCAGACAGGATGAGAAAGACCGCAACCGGCAGGAGAGTGAGCCATCGCCCTGCGCGCGGCGGTGAGTTAGCGTCTGCCATGCTTGAGCTCTTTGCCGCGATCGAGAGCGGCCACTTGCCGTTTCAATCTGCGATCGCGCAGGAGGACGAAGACCACCAGTGCCACGAGCCCTGCAAAACTCACCGCGTAGGCGGCGAGCACGAAGGAGACATGGGCAGCATTGAGATCCATCAGCGTCCTTCGAGCCCGGCAAATTGCAATTGACGGATTTTACGTTGGGTGATCTCGCTTCGCATCGCAATAAGCAGCAATCCCATGAACAGCAGAAGATAGGCCAGTGCCATGATGAGTAGCGGCCACAGCATCCTGGCATCGATGGTGGGTCCCCCCATACGGAAAACGGATGCACCCTGATGCAGCGAGTTCCACCAGTCGACCGAGAATTTGACGATCGGCACATTGATGAAACCGGCGATCGCGACGATCCGCGCGATCAGTGCCGCGCGATGCGGGTCTTCGATCGCCTGCCACACCGCCATATAGCCCAGATAGAGCAGAAACAGGACGAACATCGAGGTGAGGCGCGCATCCCATACCCACCAGGCGCCCCACATGGGCTTGCCCCACAAGGAGCCGGTGATGAGAGCGAGGAGGCAGAACATCGCGCCAATCGGGGCCGCGGCCTTCGCCGCCATGTCGGCTAGCGGATGCCGGAAGATCGCAGCCGTAGCGCTGGCAATCGCCATCGATGTATAGACCATCAGCGCCATCCACGCCGCCGGCACATGCACGAACATGATGCGCACGGTTTCACCCTGCTGATAGTCGGGGGGTGCGGTGAAGAGCGCCATGTAGAGCCCGGCCGCAAAAGTGATCGCCGTCGCCACCCAGACAAAAGGCAGGATCGCATTGGCGAGATTGAGGAACCGGGCGGGATTGGCGAAGCGTTGCATGGCGCTATTCTAGATTTCCTGGTTCATTTCAGATAGGCCCGCAACGCCGCAGCGGCAGCGATGGGAATGAGGACGAGACCGGCGAGCGCCAGTGCCGCCAGCATGAGCAGCGACGGCGTGACGAGATCGGAAATCGAGCTCGCCGCCACCCCGAAAATGAGGCACGGCACGTAGAAGGGCAGGATCAGCAAGGAGACCAGAAGTCCGCCGCGCCGGAGCGCCACGGTGATCGCAGCACCCAAGGCCGCGAGGAGCGAAAGGGCGACGGAGCCGATGATCATGGCGAGGCCGAGCGGCAGGATGGCCTGGGGATCGAGATTGATCAGGAAGCCGAAGAAGGGTGCGGCGAGCGCAAGCGGCAGCGCCGTGGTCAGCCAATGCGCCGCGGCCTTCGCCAGCACCGCAAGTTCGAGCGGCACGACGCCGAGCGCCATCGCATCGAGAGAACCATCCTCGTAATCGGACTGGAAGATCCGCTCGGCCGAGAGAAGGACGGAAAGCAGAAGGGCGATCCATAGGGCGCCGGGCGCGATCCGCTGCAGCAGCGTCTGATCGGGTCCAAGTCCAAGGGGCAACAGGACGATCACGGTCACGAAAAATCCGATGGCCGTGCCGACACCGCCGCCTTGCCGCGTCGCCAGCATGAGATCGCGCCGGATGAGCGCCCAGAGGAGCTTCACGATGACGCTCCGAGCATGAGCGTGACATCGGCCGACAGAGCGAGCGCTGAATGGGTCGCCACCAGGGCCAGTCCGCCAACCGACAGATGGCCGCGCACCAGCTTCATGAGCCGGTCGAGCGAAGCGGCATCGAGACCAAGCGTCGGTTCGTCGAGAAGCCACACAAGACGCGGCAGCAGAGCGAGCCTGGACAGTGACAGGCGGCGTCTCTGCCCGGCGGAAAGAAGTGCCGCGGGATAATCGGCAAGGCCGTCGAGATCGAAGGCGGCAAGGGCTGCCGCGAGATCCCCGCCGCCCAGGAAATCGCCCCAGAATTTGAGATTCTCGATGACCGTCAGCGGCGGCTTGATGGCCTCCTGATGGGCCGCATAATGCGCCTGCTGGCCGATCGTGAGCTCGGCGCTGCCGCCGGTGAGGGTTATAAGGCCAGTGGCCGGGTCCCCAAGCCCCGCGACCAGGCGCAGAAGCGACGATTTGCCCGCACCGTTGGGACCGCGCAGCTCGAGGAGCTGACCGGAGCCAAGAGTAAAATTCACATCTGTGAAAACCATCCGGCCGCCGCGCTGGCAGGCGAGCGATTCTGCTTGAAGTTGGACCATCGTCCACCGCTTAACCCATCGCGAGGCATGAGGCAAAGTCGGGTTCTGCCACGATCAGGTCTCCTTTCTTGCGGGGAAGACTAGGGTTCACGAAGATGTGTGCGTTGGAAACGCGGGGAAAGCAGGGCCCTGTTATGTGACATCGAGCCTTGGCATTGTCACGGAAATGGACCTATATGCTGGGCAAATCCCGCCTGAGACCAATCTACACCAAGGATCTGCCATGACCGCGACGTCTCTCGACTCCTTCAAAAGCCGCAAAACTTTGAAGGTGGGCGCCAAGACCTATGTCTATTTCAGCCTCAAGGCGGCCGAGAAGAACGGTCTGAACGGAATTGCCTCCCTGCCCTATTCGCTCAAGGTTCTCCTGGAAAATCTCCTGCGCCACGAGGATGGCCGTTCCGTCACCAAGGACAGCATCCAGAATTTCGCCCATTGGCTCATCAACCGCGGCAAAGCGGAAAATGAAATCGCCTATCGCCCGGCGCGCGTTCTCATGCAGGATTTCACCGGTGTTCCGGCGGTCGTCGATCTGGCCGCCATGCGCGATGCGATGCGCAACCTGGGCGGCGATCCCGAGAAGATCAATCCGCTGGCGCCGGTCGATCTCGTCATCGATCACTCGGTGATGGTCGATTTCTTCGCCAATTCGAAAGCCTTCAAGCAGAATGTAGCCCTCGAATATGACCGCAATGGTGAGCGCTACACCTTCCTCAAATGGGGCCAGGGTGCCTTCGACAATTTCCGCGTCGTGCCGCCAGGCACCGGCATCTGCCATCAAGTGAACCTTGAATATCTCGCCCGCACCGTGTGGACGAAGAAGGTTCAGGAAAAAGGCAAGACGGTCGAATACGCTTTCCCCGACACGCTGGTCGGCACCGACAGCCACACCACCATGGTCAACGGTCTTGCCGTGCTCGGCTGGGGTGTCGGCGGCATCGAAGCGGAAGCTGCGATGCTCGGCCAGCCGACCTCGATGCTCATTCCGGAAGTCATCGGCTTCAAGCTTGACGGCAAGCTGCCGGAGGGCACCACCGCCACTGATCTCGTTCTCACCGTCACCCAGATGCTGCGCAAGAAAGGCGTCGTCGGCAAGTTCGTCGAGTTCTATGGACCGGGCCTTGCCAATCTGGCGCTCGAGGACATGGCGACCATCGCCAATATGGCGCCGGAATATGGCGCCACTTGCGGCTTCTTCCCGGTCTCGGCCGAGACGCTCGATTACCTGAAGGGCACGGCGCGCCCGGCCGCGCAGATTGCGCTCGTCGAAAAATACGCCAAGGCGCAGGGCATGTTCTGGACGGCAAAATCCCTGGATCCGGTCTTCACCGATTCGTTGGCGCTCGACCTCGCTACCGTCGAGCCGTCAATGGCGGGTCCCAAGCGTCCGCAGGATCGCGTCACGCTCAAGAACGCAGCACCTGATTTCGCCAATGTCATGGCGAATGAATTCAAGAAGGCCGAACAACAGCACAGTCGCTTCAAGGTCGAGGGCGCCAATTTCGATCTGGGCCATGGCGATGTGGTGATCGCCGCGATCACCTCCTGCACCAACACCTCCAATCCTTCCGTCATGATCGGCGCCGGCCTCCTCGCCCGCAACGCGGTCAAGAAGGGCCTGACGGTGAAGCCGTGGGTAAAGACGTCGCTCGCCCCCGGCAGCCAGGTGGTGACCGAATATCTGAAGTCCTCCGGCCTGCAGAAGGATCTCGACAAGCTCGGCTTCGATCTTGTCGGCTATGGCTGCACGACCTGCATCGGCAATTCCGGCCCGCTGC
>Ga0070707_100006993_pt1 | contig 10463 bp, 11 predicted proteins | sample KBSK5502metaG_FD_65468 | JGI IMG/M metagenome (GOLD analysis project Ga0070707, IMG submission 65468) | Corn, switchgrass and miscanthus rhizosphere microbial communities from Kellogg Biological Station, Michigan, USA - KBS K5-50-2 metaG | ecosystem: Host-associated > Plants > Roots >... | reverse complement strand
AGCGAGCCGATGATCGGGTTCTGGGGATTCACGTTGAGATCGACGACCGGCGCCAGATTCAGGTTGATGCCGACCGACCGGAGCGTCTCCGCCATCTTCTGCCCCTGCTGGCGCGTGAAGGCAGCGTCGTTGCGCGCTCTGAGCTGCGCCGCGGAATAGGTCGGCGGGAAGCCGTGTCGCTGGTCGAGCCGCGCGACCAGCCCGCCCTCCTCGTCGACTGCGACGAGCAACGGGGTCGCCGCGAGTGCCTTGAGCGCCGCCACTAGCGACTTGAGCTGCGCGGGATCGCGAATGTTACGGATCGCGCTGTGGGTCGGCAGGTCGGTGTCAAAGAGCAGGACACCGCCCAGGTTGCGATCGCGGATGTCGGCGACGATCTCGGGCGCCTCGTCGGCGGTCAGGCCGCGGAAGCCCACCAGCAGCATCTGGCCGATGCGGTCGCGAAGGCTGGGTGCTGCGGTGGCGACGGGTGTGGGCGAAGGAGATGGCGTCGGTGTCGGCGGAGCCGATGGTCCCAGTGAGGGCATGGGTGTGGGTGACGCGGTCGATGGGGTGAGGCCGCATGCGGCGAGGATGAGACCGATGGCACCACGCGTCGCGCCAAGCAGGAACAGGCGACGAGTCGAGCGCGACAGGTGCATGCGGGGAAGCCTACCGGCCGATGAGCTCTTGCGGCTTCAGCCTCGAAGGCGGAATGAAGCTGAAACCATCTCGTCGAGCTCGCGGTGCGTCAGCATGGTCTGCATGGCGACGTAGGTGCCGTGGTCGCGGACCTCCTCCGCGATAGTGCTGAGGGTCGCCAACGCCGCTCGCTGTGGGCCGCCGCCCAGGCTGATCCGCGCGACGCCGAGCTCGCCGAGCTCGCCCACGCTGGGTGCGCCCGGGCCGGCGAGGATGTTGACCGGGTGCTCCAGCTGGCTCGTCAACCGGCGGATGGCGTCCGGATCTCGCAGGCCGATGGGGAAGAGACAGTCCGCGCCTGCATCGCGGTAGGCGCCCAGGCGGGCGATCGCGTCGGCGAGCAAGGCGTCCCGTGTGCCGCTTCCCTCGAGGAAGACGTCGGTGCGAGCGTTGATGACGAGCGGCACGCCAAGCTCTCGAGCGACCTCCCGCACGGCGCGGACGCGCTCCGCCGCTCGCTCCACGCTTTGCAATGAGCCCGTCTCCGGATCGATGCCGTCCTCGAGGTTCAGACCCACCGCACCCGTCTCGAGCAGCTGGCGCGCGGTCTCGGCGACTCCCTCGAGGTCTTGTGCATACCCGGCCTCGAGGTCGGCGGTCACCGGTACCGAAACTCGCGCGCTGATGCGAGCGACCCCTGCCAGCATCTCCGCCGCGGGGATCTGCTCACCGTCTGGATAGCCGAGCGCCGATGAGACCGCGCTGCTCGAGGTCCCGATGGCGGGAAGCCCGGCGCGCTGCACGACGAGAGCGCTGGCGACGTCCCAGACGTTCACGAGGATGAGCGGCCGCTGGCCGTGATGGAGTGCGAGGAGCTGCTCGGCGAGGGCGCGCTGCCGGGTTCGATCCATTGGCTGCTGCGATGCTCCTGGCGCGGCGTCCGCGCACCGTGCAGGTTCCGATGAGGCGGGTGTGGCGGTGGAGGTCCCAAACGGTATACCGTGTCCGTCCCCCACGTCGTTGAGGGACCGTTGAGCATCCGATGGCGCAGTTGACCAAGATCGATTCAGGGCCGGATCGGCATGGGCGCCTGGGGCACGTGCTGCAGACGCGTGGGGCAGCGCCGGACGCTGAAGGGCCGATGCTCCTTGATCATCGCCCGGCGCTGGTCTACACGCTTGGCAAGGCCGCCGAGCTCGAGCACCTGGTGCTGTGCCAGTACCTGTTTGCCGCGTTCTCGCTCAAGCGGGAGGAGCGGGAGGGCCTCACCCCGGAGCAGGTTGACCTGGTCAAGGGCTGGCACCACAGCCTCATGGAGATCGCCGAGCAGGAGATGCTGCACCTGGCGCTCGTCCAGAACCTGCTTACGGCGGTCGGCGCCGCCCCGCACCTCGCGCGTCCCAACTTCCCGGTCCCATCGCGCAGCTTCCCGGCCGCGGTGCGGATGGCGCTGATTCCCTTCGGCGAGGTCGGCCTGCGGCATTTCGCCTTCCTCGAGCGACCGGAGGGCTTCGAGATGGCCGATGCGGACGAGTTCGCGGCGATCGAAAAAGCAGTTCCCCTGCCGATCGCGGAGGAAGACCAGATCGGCCCCCACCTCCAGGACTTCGCCACAATCGGGCACCTCTATCGCTCGATCGACGAGGGGCTCGCTCACCTGGCTGAGAAGCTGGGAGCGGATCGCCTCTTCATCGGCCCACCGTCCGCCCAGGCAACGGAGGAGCACTTCCGCTGGCACGAGCTGGTGGCCGTCACCGACCTGGAGTCCGCCCATCGCGCCATTGAGACGATCGTGGAGCAGGGCGAGGGGGCCCGCGGCGACTGGCGGGGCGCCCACTTCGGCCGCCTGATCTCCATCCTCGACGAGTACCTGGCCGCGCGGGCCGCGGCTCCGGGCTTCGAGCCGACTCGCCCGGTGGTAGCCGCGCTGGTGCGGGAGCCGGAGTCCGACCTGGCAGCCGCGGTCATCAGCGAGCCGTTCACAATCCGCTGCATGGACCTGCTCAACGCGGTCTACGAGGTCCTGCTGCAGATGCTCTCGCGCTATTTCGCGCACACCGAGGAGACCAATAACCAGCTGCACGCCCTGGCCGACGTCTCGGTTGGACTGATGAAGGACGTGATCAAGCCGCTGGGTGGCCTGGTCACCCAGCTGGCGGTTGGCGACGCCCGGCCGGGAGCCGCCGCGGGACCCTCGTTCGAGCTCTTCTTCTCCGTGGATTACCTGCTTCCCCACCGCGACGCGGCATGGACGATCATGGAGGAGCGGCTGCGCGAGGTGGCCGAGCTGGCGACCCGTTGCCGCGACGCGTGCATTCCCTCGTTCCTGGTTCCGCTGTCGCGAATCACCGACGCGCTGCGCCGGAACGCGGACCAGCTCGCCGCGGCGCACTTACCTCGTGAGCGGTGACCTGCGGCGTCTGACCTCCTAGGCGGGGGCGTGCCGGATCTCGCGCGACGTGCGATAATGAGCACATCACCACACGTCAGATGAGTCGCTACCTCACGTGGCGGCTACCCGACCGGCACTTCTCGAAGGTTCACGTCCTCGGCGAGGCGGGTACCCCATTGTGCGGGCGCGTCCCGAGCCGAGAGCGCGGTCGGCCCGTGCCTCCGATTCCCGAGTCCGAGCTCTGCCCGGACTGCCAGAGCGCGCTGGGCGACAACCAATAGCCGCGGCGGCAATCGCCGCCGTCAGGAGCGCAACGGCCCCAACCGCACCGCAAAGTGGTAGCGGTCCGCGCGATACCAGGATCGGACGTATTCGAACGGACGGCCGTCGTCGAGCGCGCTCGAGCGCTCCATGACCAGCACCGGCTCACCTTCGGCCAGGCCCAACATCCGCGCGGTCGCCGGCTTGGCTGCCTCGGCGGTGATTGTCTGAGTCGCGGCCCCGAACCGCAGGCGAAAGACGCGCTGCAGGAGCTCGTAAAGCGAACCGCGCTCGAGGTCCATGCTCAGCAGCCCGGGACAAAGCGACAGCGGTAGGTGCGTGGTCTCGATAGCCAGTGGCTCGCCGTTCGCCAGGCGCAGCCGGCGGATGCGGGCGATCGGTTCGTCCGGCTGCAGCCGGAGCTGAGCGGCGATTTCATGGTCAGTGATGGCCTCCGCTTCCAGGAGACGCGACGAAGGAACGAGACCACGCTTGGTCATCTCCTGCGAGAAGCTGGTCAACCCCGCGAGCTGTTGGGTCACCTCGCCCGTGGCCAGGAAGGTGCCCCGCCCGGGAGCCGTGTAGATGGCGCCCTCAGCGATCAGGTCTCGTACCGCCTGCCGCACGGTCATGCGGCTGATGCGCAGGTCGCGGGCGAGCTCGCGTTCGGACGGCAGCTGTTCGTGCTCCCCGCCTCGCAGGCGCGCGATGCGCTCCCGCAGGAGCTCCTTGACCTGGCTGTAGAGCGGGACGGGGCCGCGGCGGATGAGCCGGCCGGTTCCGGCCTTGCGCACGCTCACGAGTCGCGTGCCTCCTTCCAGCGCGCCTGCAGCTCCGGCGCGAGCCGACGACGAAGCGTGCGCTCGAGCTGCGGGTAGTCGGTGATGTCCGTGCGGATCACCAGCGGCCGTCCCTTCTCGACGCGAAGCACTACTTCCGGCACTGAGCGCATGAACGTCTTGGGCAGGATCGTCACGTCGCGAAAGTCGGCATATGCGATGCGCCGGGCTGAGCCGATGATGGGTGCCACCTCGAGCTCGTCGGCCCCCACGCTGAAGCGGAATGGTGAGACCCAGCGCGCCAGCAGAGCCGCCGCGAAGCCGATCGCCAGGGTGGCGGCCAGAAGCGTTGCAGCCCGTCGGGTGCCGGGATTGAGGTCGTTCCAGACGATGCTTGGATTAATGACCAGGATGCCGAGGATGACGAGCAGAAACAGGACCGTGGGGACGTATGCCCAACGGTGCCGAGCGGAGTAGCTGAAGACCGATCCTGTGCGTGCCCGGCTCATGACCGCAGCGCTCCGTCCAAGAGCAGCGCGATCGCGCTGGCGGCGTCATCCGGAACCTCGTCCGGGACCACCAGGTCCGCCGCCTCGCGCACTTCGGGTCGTGCGTGACGCATCGCCACCGAGCGGTGGGCGGCGGCAAGCAGCTCGATATCGTTGGTCCCGTCGCCGATGGCCCCGACCTCGTCCAGCGACAGCCCCATCCACCGTGCCAGCTCCCTAGCGGCGCGGCCCTTGTCGACGCCGCGTGCCATCAGCTCGATGCTGCGGTTGTCGCCGGAGGTGATTGCGTACCGACCACCCAGCCGCTCACGGGCGGTATCGAGCGCCGCCTGGTACCGCTTGGCGCCGGTCCAGATGGCGATCTTGTGCGGGTGGCTGGCCCGCAGGCTCGCGAGATCCTCAACCACCTCCGGCAGCGGTTCGTTGAAGGGCACGAAGAGGTCGATCACCTCCTGCCGCACATCGTTGGTGCGGAATCCGTCCGGGTAGCACAGCAGGACGGGGAGATCGATCTCCGCGGCGACCGCGAGGAGCTCCTCGACCTCCTGAGGGCCGAGGGTGACCGAGAACACCGTTTCCCCGGTGAGCGGGGCCGTCACCAGCGCGCCGTGCATCGTGATCTGCGGGCCCTTCATGTCGAGGGCGCGGACGAGCGTGGCGATCCCGATCGGGACACGGCCGGTGGCCACCGCCACGTGAATCCCGGCGTCGCGGACGGATTTCACTGCCGAGCGTGTGCGCTCGGAGATCGACCCATCGGACTCGAGCAGGGTGCCGTCCAGGTCGCAGACGAGCAGCCGCAGCGTGCCATCTGCGGACGCCGCGGTGGTGGCGCGATCGGCGGTCACGGTGAGACACCCTCCAAGACCTCTGGCGCGTTGGCTCGCAGCTCCGAGGCAAGCGACCGCAGGAGCTCGACGGCGGCGTCGGTCAGTGCTTTGCCGCCGCGCGCATCGAAGCGACTGGCTGAAGCCTCGTAGACGCCGTCGCGGTGGGCAGCCTCGTCCGCCACGTATCCGAAGTAGCCGTTTGTGTAGCCGATGACGCGCGTCCAGGCGAATGGCGACCGCTCGCGAATGGCGAGTCCGAACGAGGCGAAGAGCTCGACCGGCAGGTGGATCCAGGCGGCCTCGCCGACGGCGACGGCCGCAACCGGAAGCTGCATGCTCGGTGGGATACCGGCCTCGGCGAGTGCGGCGAGCATGAGCGCGCCCTCGTACCTGGTGCGGGCAATCCGTTCGTGGGGTGCCGGCACCCCGGCCGCGCGAGCCGCCAGCCAGGTTTTCTCCAGCTCGGCCGCGCGCCGACGCGCCTCAGCGAGGTCGGGAAGGTCGCGCGTTTGCACCGTGATCGAGGCGCGGCGAACCGCCACCCGCACGTTGGCCGCAGCGGGCTGCGCCTGCAACAGCGCGGCCAGCGCTCCGGCAGCGACGAGACCGCCGAGCCGGTCCACCTCGCTGAAGGACTGAGAACGACGAACGAATCGCGGGCTCGCATCCCCGGCCGCTCCCTGGAGAAACGCAATAGGTAGCGCAGCCTCCGCGGCGGGTAACGCGCCAGAGGCCGGTTCCTCGAAGGGCACTATCGGGACCAGGGCACCGGAGAGGCTGCGGCGCGTGGCGCCCGGCCAGTCTGCCGACCAGGCGAGGTTGTCGTAGCCGAGCACCGTCCCGTGCGAGGCGTAGTCGACGACCGTGGTGACGATGCCACCTCCCGCGTCCACGAGGGCGAGGACCCCGACGCTGGCATCGTGCGGACCGTTGGGATCGTTCCGGTTGCCACCCGCCGCGGGAGCCGATCCCTCGGCCAGGACGGGCCAACACGGGCCCAGCCGGCCGGGCAGCAAGAGAGCCGCCCCTGCCAGGCGATCAACGAGTGCCTCGCGCAGCCCACGGTCTGCCGTTTCGGGCAGCATCGGTCCCAGCCCTTGTACCCAGCCCGCCGCCGACGAATGCGTGTGCGAAGCGCAGACGAGAACAGCATCGGTCGCACACCCGCAGGCGTCGCCGACTGCAGCTGCGATCTCCATTGCGAGCTCCTCGTCCACGCACAGCGCATCGATCGCCACCCAGAGCACTTCACCGCCATCCGAATCCCGAAGCCAGACGAGCGTGGCCTCGAGCGGGTCATGGGTGCCGGTCGCGGTTTTCCCCTGGCGCAGGAGGTAGCCGCCAAGCGGCAACCCGGCCTCAGGGGATAGGTCAACCGATGCGGCGGCGACGCGCAGCGGAGCGTCCAGGCCGGTCACCATCCGCGGATCCGATCCCAGTACCTATCGAGCAGGCGCTGGCTCACCTCGCGACCGCCGTCGACGTTCCCCGAGCGGAAGACGGGCGGATCCACGCCGTCGGCGAGCAGGCGATCCGCGGCCCCGATGACCAGCGTCTGGACGATCGCGGCGCCCAACACACCCGAGAGCGGACCGACCGGCACGCCGTTCGCGAGGCTCACCGCACAATCCCCGGCGGGTGCCCCGTTGTCGATCACCAGGTCGACGACCTGGTGCAGGTGGCGACCACTCGAGTGTCTGGACGCCTGGGCGGTTGCGTGCGCGATCGAGGTAATGCCGATGGTCCGCACTCCGCGGCCTCGCGCTGCATTCGCGACGTCGATCGGCACCGCGTTCCGACCCGACTGGCTGACGATGATCAGCACGTCCGGCGGTCCGACGCGCCGATGCTCGACGATCAGCTGTCCGTAACCCTCGAGGCGCTCGGTGAACTCCGACTTGCTGACGTCGTGGTATCCACTGACCGAGTCCTCGAGGATGGCATCGGTCGGCGCCAGGCCGCCGGCGCGAAAGAAGACCTCCTCGGCGATCAGCCGCGAATGGCCGGTGCCGAAGATGCGGATCAGGCCACCGGCCTCGATCGCCTCTGCCATCCAGGCGGATGCTTGCGCCAGATTCGCGGCCTCCCGGGCCGTAAGCTCGTCGAGACCGCGACGCGCCGCCGCGAGGAAATCGAACGCAGGCTGCGCGAGCGTGGCGGAAGGGCCGGAGGTCACAGCAGCTTCGCCTCCGACAGCAGCTGCATGAAGTCGTTGCGGCGGTCGGTGGGCATCATGCGTGCGGTGAGCTCGACGCCCTCGTCGTGGAGCTCCTTGAAGGCCTGGACGTCCTTGTCAGTCACGAAGACCGTGCGCGTCACACGCTTCGAACCGGCCGCGAAGGCCATGTTGCCGACGTTCATGGTCTTCGCGTCAAGGCCGCCACGATGCAGGCGCAGCGCGTCCCCCGGCTCCTTGACCAGCATGAAGATCTGCTCGTTGGCGTGGGCCGGATCCTTGATGTAGGCGAGGGCCTCGTCGACCGAAAGGATGACCTCGTGGACCGAGGGCGGTTTGACCGCCAGCAGCATGGTCTTCTGGAAGTCGTCGGCGGCGATGCCGTCGTTGGCGACCATGATCGTGTCGGACCGCTCGGCCTGGAGCCAGGTGACCACCACCTGTCCGTGAACCAGACGGTTGTCGATGCGCACGTGCCTGACGCTCATCCATCACCTCCTGCAGCCTTCGCCCCGGCCAGAGCCGAGCGGATCACCTCTCCGACATCACGCACGGATTCGCGCCCCGCGGCAACGGCCACTTCCGCCAGCTCGCGAGCGGTGACGCCCTCGCGCCCGAGGAGGGCCTCCAACAGCATCGGAAGGTTCATGCCGGCCACGATCTCGATGTTGGGCCGATGGCGAAGCAGCGAGGCCGCCGCGTTGGCTGGCGCTGCCCCGAACAGGTCGGCGAAGATGACGGCTTCTCCGTCCTCGGCGACAGCGAGCTTCCGCAGGGCGGATTCGAGTCGCTTCGATACCCGCTCGATATCGTCCTCCGGGCGCAGCTGCACGACCTCCATCCTTTCCTGAGGACCCGCGATCATCTCGATCGCGCCGCGAAGGCCAGACGCCAAGGGGCCATGGCCCACCAGGAGCACCGGCAGGACCTCGTGGCTGGTCATGTCACGCTCCTGATGCGGCCGCGGTATCGGTCACGCAGCCGGGCGTTTCGCTCTGCCGAGCCATCCACGTTCTGAGACGCAAGGATCGGTGGCTCCACGCCGCGCCGCACCAGTTCGGCGATGGCTTCCACCAGCGTCGCGTTGAGAAGCGCCGCGCCGACGACCGTCGACGTGGGTCCGATCGCCTCATCCACGCTTTCCAGCTCGACCGCCGCGTCGCCGGCGGCACCGCAGGTGTCTAGAACAACATCGGCCACATCGAGCAGGCGCTTGCCGGAAGAGTGGCGGGACGAAACGCTCCGTGAGAACTCAGCCGCGGTGACCGCGATGACCGGCAGGCCGCGTTCTCGCCCGAGCATGGCCATCTCAATTGGTGAGGGATTACGGCCGGAGTTACTGATGACGATCAGGCAGTCGCGCGACTCGAGCGCGTAGTCGCGCAGCAACGTGGCCGCGTAACCCTCGATCGCCTCGGCCTTGCCCTGGCCGGGATCGAGGATCACCTGCATGGCTGCGAGACCGCCGGCCCGCCCCGCCAGCTCGATCGCCAACAGCTGGGAGTGGCCGCTGCCGAAGGCATGGATGATACCGTCCGCTGCGATCGTGTCCGCCATCAGCGATGCGGCGCGCGGGATCGACTCCCGGTTCGCCTCGCGGACCTGGCGCAGGATGCCATCCACGGCATCGAAGTAGCGCTCGTACATGGAATCTCCGGGGGTGATGAAACCCGAGTGGCGGGCGAGGCCCGCCACTCGGTGCATGCGTTGGTCGGAAGAATTACTTCGCTGCGACCGCCGGAAGCGCGGGCGCGAACCACCCGAGCCAGCCCACGACGATCCCGAAGACGAACACGACCGCGATCGCCCAGAGCGGGTTCAGGTTGTACCGCTTCAGCAGCCAATAGACGAAAGCCGTCAGCAGGACCGGCAACATGAACGGCAGAATCGCGTCCAGCTGCGTCTGAACAGGGACTTTGTTAGTGACCTGCTGCGTACCAGTCGGGCCTGTCACTGTGAGCGTCTGCTGGTAATCCCAGGTCGTCACGAGGTGGACGATCGACGGGATGAACCCGCCGATGACGATCAAACCCAGGATCGTCGCTCCTTCGGTCACGCGCTCGAGCATGCCCGAAGCAAGACTCGTTGCCAGCGAGCGGCCCTGGCTATACGCCCACATGAACTGCCAGTAGCGGGCAACCGTGTACGGGATCGCCACGAAGACGATCACGAAGATCGGTCCCAGGACGTTCTGCTGGAGCGCCAACGAGGCGCCAATGGTGAAGATGATCGAGTTGTACAGCGCCCAGATGATCGTGTCGCCGACGCCGGCGAGCGGACCCATCAGGGCGATCTTCACGCCCTCGGCGGAGGCAGGCGCGCCGGCCTCCTCCATGGCAATCGCCGACCCGATGATCAGCGGCGCCCCGACGACGGGGTTGGTGTTGAAGAAGACGAGGTGACGCTCAAGCGCCGCCTCGTAGTCCGCGTCATTGGGGAAGAGCTTGCGCAGGACCGGCTCCATGGCATACGCGAAGCCCAGTGCCTGCATGCGCTCATAGTTCCACGAGATCTGGAAGGACCAGAAGTAGCGCCAGAATGACGCAAGCAGGTCGCGCCGCTCGAGCTTACCGGTGGGAGCGTTGGTCGTAGTCATCAGACTGCCTCCCCGCTCGCCGGTGCCGGCGGCGGAGCCATGCCAACGGCCGTCCGCGGCCGGAGCGTTTCGAACAAGAAGGCGATCGCCAGCCCAAAGAGTGCGATGCCGAGCAACGGCACCTTGAGATAGGCGAACAGCACGAATCCGATGAGGAGCATGTACCAGTAGCGACCGACCGGCATGATCTTCAGCAACATCGCGAAGCCGACTGCCGGCAGGATGGCCCCGACCAGCGTCATGCCATCAACGAACCCCTTGGGAATGGCGTTCTGGAGGTTCTGAACGGTCGCCGTGCT
>Ga0070707_100006992_pt1 | contig 10463 bp, 13 predicted proteins | sample KBSK5502metaG_FD_65468 | JGI IMG/M metagenome (GOLD analysis project Ga0070707, IMG submission 65468) | Corn, switchgrass and miscanthus rhizosphere microbial communities from Kellogg Biological Station, Michigan, USA - KBS K5-50-2 metaG | ecosystem: Host-associated > Plants > Roots >... | reverse complement strand
ACCTGGATGGCGAGGGGGCCGGGGAGCGACTGGCAGACGGCGATGCCCTCACGCATCTCCTCCTTCGTCAGCCAGCGCTTCTCGTCGACCAGCTCGCGCTCCATCTGGCCGACCAAGGCCACGGGGCCGCCGAAGCCGAGCAGGCCGAGGCGAAGGTAGTAGCGGACGAGGTCGCGGATCGGTATGCGCGGGGGGACGTCCTGGGTTGCCATTCGGCGCCTCCTTGGGCGGGTGAAGATGCCGAGAGTGTAACGGTTGACGGGGTCCAGTATCAAGGGTTACACTCAGACGCACAAAATGCGCTGGCTGACTCTGCTGATGCGCCTGCCGCCCACGCCGACCCGGCATCGCGTCGGGGTGTGGAGAAAACTGCAACGGATGGGGGCGATTCGGCTGCGAGCGGCGGGCTGGATTCTTCCCGAGACGCCGGAGACGACGGAGCTGTTTCAGTGGCTGGTCCAGGAGATTCAGTCGTTTCGCGGCGACGCGAGTCTCCTGCACATTGACCGGATCGAGGACATGTCAGACGAGGACCTGACCGCGTTGTTTCACAAAGCTCGAGCCGAAGAGTACCAGGCCCTCCTCCACGGCTGCCGAGAGATCGGCGCGCAAATCGACCGTCTGAAGGGGGCTCACCGCGGGTCGATTCCGCCCATTCGGGCGAAGCTCGATGCGTTGAAGCGCGAGCTCGACCGCATCGGGGCGATCGACTACCTGGACTCGCCGGCCGGTCGGCGGGCGCGGGCGGCCTGGGAGGCGGGTGCCAAACGGTTGCGCGCAGTCGCGGATCGACCGCGGGCGGGCACCGGGCGACGCCGAGCGCCGGTACCGCCCGCGGGCAGCACGTGGGTCACGAGGCCGCGTCCACACATCGACCGGATCGGCTCCGCCTGGCTCGTCAAGCGGTTCTGCGACCCCCAGGCGAAGTTTGCCTTCGCCGACCCGGTCGATGCCGCGAAGAAGGGCATCCCGTTCGACATCCTGGGCGCCGAGTTCGGGCACCATGGCGAGGACTGCACCTTCGAGACGATCGTCAAGCGCTTCGGCATCAAAGATCGCCGGGTGAAGCTCATCGCCGAGATTGTGCACGAGGCCGACCTGCACGATCAGAAGTTCTCCCGGAACGAGTCGCTCGGAGTTGACCTGGCCATCAAAGGCCTCGCGGCAAGCACGCCAGACGATCATGAGCTCCTCGACCGCGGCATGGCGATGTTCGACGGGCTGTACGCCGTGTTGAAGCAGAAGACATAACGGCTACGACAACGAGTGCTCGGGAGGCAACCATGAAGAAGAGGTCTCTATCGGTCGTTTTGGCAGTTTTCGCGGGAGTGTTGCTGGCCACCCTCGGCGGCTGGGCCCAACCGGTCGGCGATCAGGAGCATGCAGAGCTGGCGAAGGCGCTCAAGGGGGCCAAGGTGTCGCTGCAGAACGGGCTCTCGGCCAGCGCGCGGGAAGGCAAGCCGATCTCCGGGAAATACGAGGTCGAGCATGGCAAGCTCCAGCTCTCCGTGTACACCATGAAAGGGGACAAGTTTTCCGAGGTCATCGTCGATCACACGAGCGGCAAGGTGAGCAAGGCCGAGCCGATCACGGGCGGCGAGGACCTGACGGCGGCGAAGACGCAGAGCGAGGCGATGGCCAAGGCGAAGCGCTCGCTCCAAGTGGCTGCCGCCGACGCCGTGAAGGAGAACAAGGGATTCCGCGCGGTGAGCGTCATGCCGGCCCTGAAGGACGGCCATCCGGTTGCCGATGTCACGCTGGTCAAGGGCACCGAGTGGAAGACGGTATCCGAGAAGCTCGATTGAGAGCAAGAAGGGCGGGCGCCCCGTGGCCTCGATGCTCCGGAGCGGCCGCTGCCGAAGAGCTCAAAGTGCCAGACAACGTGCCCACGGACCAGTTCGACTTCGAGACGAAGGTGATTGAGGGCTGGACGACGGTGGACGGGCAGAAGAACATCCGGTGGGACAACGTCTCGCGGCTGCATCAGCGGCACGCGAGATGAACAAGGAGATCATCACCATGAGACCCCAGATATTGAAGCCCGCGATCGTGTTTTTCGGGCTCGCCGCTGCCGCTACGCCCGGACTCTCGCTCGCCGCTGATCCCGACTGGAAGGCGGTGGAGCAGGCGCTCGGCAAGTCGGGCCAGGTGCAGGCGGGCGATGTCTTCCGCGTCGGAATGCCGCGAACCGATCTCGCGGTCACCGTCAAGGGCGTTCCCGTCAAGGCCGGGTTCGCGCTGGGATCGTACGCGGCGTTCAAGCAGGTGGGCGACCACGCGATGGTCATGGGGGACCTTGTCCTGCTCGATCAGGAGGTGCCGGCGGTGATGTCGGGCCTGCTGAGTGGGGGGCTCGAGGTCACGGCTGTCCACAATCACCTGAACGAGATGTCGCCCCACGTGATGTACATGCACTACGAGGGGCACGGGGATGGCGTCCAGATGGCGAAGGCGCTTCGCCAGGCGCTGTCTGCGAGCGGCACGCCGCTGGGCGGTGCCGGCACGGCGCCTGCCGCATCCGGCGGCCCCACGCTCGACACGAAGCAGATCGAGCAGGCGCTCGGGCGATCAGGGCGAGACATCGGGGGCGGCGTGTTCCAGGTGACGGCGCCGCGCGCGGAAGCGATCACGGAGATGGGGGTGCCGCTGCTGCCCGCCATGGGTGTGGTGACGGTGATGAACTTCCAGCCGGCCGCCGATGGCAAGGCGGCGATCACCGGCGATTTCGTGCTCGTCGACAAGGAAGTGAATGCCGTCGCCCGCGCCCTCCGGCAGCATGGCATCGACGTGACGGCGCTCCACAATCACGGGCTCCAGGACACGCCGCGGCTCTTCTACATGCATTTCTGGGCGACCGACGACGTGGCCACGCTCGCCCGGGGCTTGAAAGCGGCGCTCGACCAGACCAACAGCCAGAAGTAAGCGAGAGGAGCTATCAAATGAAATGGATCACCCGAGAGAAGGCACGCGTCGATCGCATCGCGTGCCCCTGGCTGATCAGCCGATTCGTCGACCACGACCCAACGTTTCTGTTCGTGCCGAGCGACCAGGTGCGACAGGTCGCCGAGCGGGAGGGCGCGATCCCGTACGACATCCCGGACGTCGAGCTCGGTCACCACGGCGAGCGCTGCTCGTTCGACGCGTTCCTGGACAAGTACAAGCTCGCGGAGCCGGCGCTGCGGGCGCTGGCCCTCATCGTACGCGGCGCCGATACCGACGCGCGGCAGCTCACGCCGGAGTCCTCGGGCCTCTACGCGCTGGCGACGGGATTCCAGGCGATGGCGAAGGACGACCACGACAACATGGCCAAGCAGTTCCCGGCGTACGATGCCCTGTACGCGTACTGCCGGGCAACGACGAAGTAAGGCCCGCGACGTCACGGCGCTCGGGGAGTTTGGCGCAACGCCTGTCATGATGGCCTCTCCTCGGAACACAGTACCGGTGTCCAGAGAGCCTGGCTGAGTGACGCTCCACCACGTCGGCTACATCGACCTGCCGCGGCACGCCACGCCGAGAAGGTTCGACCCCACCGCCGTCCATCGGCGAAGCAGACGTGTCTATGTCGCGCATACCGCCAACGACGCGATCGACGTCATCGACGGGTTCACGCACCGGCTGTACGTCGCCATCGAGGAACCCTGGATTGATCGAGGTCTTCGGGTCATTGCGCAATCTTGATCGCGAGAAACGTCCCGCCGGCGATATTGAAGAGTTCCTGACATTCATGTCAGGTGCAGCGGCTTGAGGGGGTCGCTATACTTCTGTGCGCCGTGCGGGTCTTGATCGTCGAAGACGAAACGAAGGTTGCGAAGGCCCTTCGTGAGGGGCTCGAGGCGGAGCACTATGAGGTCCGCGTCGCGTCCACAGGCGAGGAAGGCTTCTTCCTCGTGCACCACGAGTCCTTCGACCTTGTGGTTCTCGATCTCATGCTGCCGCGGCGCGACGGGCTCGAGGTCCTCACCACGCTGCGCAAGCGCGGGCTCCAGACGCCTGTCCTGATCTTGACGGCGAAGGACACGGTCGACGATCGTGTGCACGGACTCGACAGCGGCGCTGACGACTATCTGATCAAACCCTTTGCGTTCCCGGAGCTGCTGGCGCGAATCCGTGCGCTCCTGCGCCGCGGCCGCCCAGATCAGATCCTGAAGCTGCAGCAGGACGACCTGGCGATGGACCTCGTGACGCGCAAAGTCGTGCGGGCCGGGGAGTCCCTCGAGCTCACGGTGAGGGAGTTCGAGATGCTCGAGTACCTGCTCCGCCACGCCGGGCACGTCGTGTCGAGAGAGATGCTTGCACGAGACGTCTGGCGTGTCACCGCGCGCGCCACCCCGCTGGACAACGTGATCGACGTGACGATCGCGCGACTGCGACGGAAGATCGACGACCCGTTCGCGACGAAGCTGCTCCACACGGTCCGTGGCGTCGGGTTCGCCCTGCGCAGTGAGCGTGGATGAGGGTCTTGGCTCCCAGCGTACGGGCGCGCCTCACCTTGTGGCATGCGGGCGTGCTGGCGCTCGTCATCTGCATCTTTTCCGCGGGCATCCTCCTGTTCGTGAGGGCGCGACTGTACCGCGCGTTGGACCAGCAGATCGGCGACGACCTCGCCACGATCGAGAAGGTCTATCGCGAAGAGACCGGTGATCTGGGGGAGCTCGCTCATCGTATGGGCATCACACGCTTCCAGGTGGTCGAGGGTGGCACGATCCTGTACCAGACGCCCGGTTGGCCACCGGCCGGGACGACACCGTATCGCCTTGGAACGCTTGCGGACGCTTCCCATCGCATCACCGCGGCTCGGGACGAGACAGCCCTGCGCCAGACCCTCTGGACTCTCGCCGTCATCCTGGCGATGGGCGTTCCGTGCGCCATCGGCTTGGCGATCGGGGGTGGCTACTTCCTCGCGGGCCGGATGCTCTCCCCCGTGGGCGCCATGGCGGAAACGGCGCGCAGGATTACGGCGGCGTCACTGACCAAGCGACTTCCCGTAGAGCATCCCCAGGACGAGTTCGGTCAGCTCGCCACCGTGTTCAATGACACTCTGTCGCGCCTCGAGGCGGCGTTTGCGCAGCTTCGGCGGTTCACTGCGGACGCCTCGCACGAGCTCCGCACGCCGCTCACTGCAATCCGCAGCGTGGGCGAGGTGGCGCTTCAGCGATCCCTGAGTGCGCCGGGCTACCGGGAGGTGATCGGGAGCATGCTCGAGGAGGTCGACCGCCTCACGCGGCTCGTGGAGAGTCTTCTCACTTTGACCCGGGGCGAATCCGGCCGGATCCAGCCGACACTCGAAATAGTGAACCTGAGTGGGCTGGCTGTGAGTGTCGTGGAGCATCTCAGAGTCCTCGCGGAGGAGAAGGAGCAGAGCTTGGCCATCGACGTCGCGGCGGAAGTCTCGGCCAAGTGCGACCCCGCGATCCTGCGATTGGGTCTGATCAATGTGCTGGATAACGCGATCAAATACACGCCGGGCAGAGGGACGATTCGCGTGGGGGTGAGAGAGACGTCCTCCGGCGAGGCCGCGATCGAGGTGGAGGATACAGGGTTGGGCATTTCTGCGGTGCATCACGGGCGAATCTTCGAGCGCTTCTACCGTGTCGACCAAGGGCGCTCGAGAGAATCGGGGGGCACTGGGCTCGGTCTCGCAACCGCGCGCTGGGCGGTCGAAGCGAACGGCGGTCGTATTGAGCTGGAGAGCGAGGAGGGCAAGGGGAGCCTGTTCAGGATCGTGCTGTCGACGCTCGCTCGCGAGCCCCTGGTCGGGACATAGGTAACCCGGGGCCGCCCCGAGGCGCCCACGACCTGACACGAATGTCAGGAAATCTTCAGTGGCGCGCGCGCGACCAGGCGTCATGATCAGCTGAACCGAGCTTTCGCCAAAGGAAGGAGGCCCCATGAAAATCGCGCTCGCAGTTCTCTTGCTACTGACAGTGAGCGCCTACGGAATCGACGCCGCCCCTGATGTCCCACGGCTTGCGATCACGTCACCGGAGAAGACCAGCATGAAGGACGACCTCGGCAAGGAGAACCCGAAGTGGAAGTTCGTGGCCGGCCACTGGACCCGCCGGCCGTCGGGCGGCCGCCAAGTGCTTGCTCAGGTCGTTGAGACCCAACCCTGGGCCGTCGCGATCCTCGAGGACCGGAAATTCGACGACGTCGACGTCAGCATCCGCTTCCGGCCGATCTCCGGCAAGGAGGACGCGAGCGGAGGAGTCATTCTGCGGGCGAAGGATGGAAGAAACTACCTGCTGGTCCGTGCCAATGCCCTCGAAAACAACTTTCGGCTTTACACGATGGTGAACGGCAAGCGAAGCACGATCGCGTCGGCAAGAGTCACGGAGCCCAAACTGGGCGAGTGGCACAAGATTCGCGTCGTTGCCAAAGGACCGAAGATCCAGGCGTACCTGGACGACGCGCTCCTCCTCGACCACGAGGACAAGACCTTCACAGGAGGGTGGGTCGGGCTCTGGACCAAGGCGGACTCTGTTACGGAATTCGCGGACTTGGAGGTCACGGGAACGCCCGCGAAGTGACGATGGTCTCCCGGCTCACGCTCAGGAGGTGGACATGACCGCCACGACTCACGCGGAACCGACGGGAGACTGGAGGGACATCGCGGGCTCACTCTTCAGGCTAGGCGCCACCTCCTACGGTGGACCAGCCATCATGGGCATCATGCAGGCGGAGTTGCAGGGGAAGCGGAACTGGGTGTCGAAGGAACGCTTTCTTGAAGGCCTGTCGGTGGCAAACATGCTGCCGGGCGCGACGGCGACCCAGCTCGGTATATTCCTGAGCTACGCGCGCGGGGGTTGGTGGGGTGGGCTGATCGGGGGACTTTGCTTCGTGGCGCCCGCGTTCGTCATCATGCTCGCCCTCACGATTGCCTACGCCACGCTGGGCGTCACGCCGATTGCGCGCGGCGCTCTGTACGGGCTGGGCCCGGTAGTGATCGGCCTCTTCGCGGTCGCCGTGTATCGCCTCGGCAAATCCGCGATGAGCACGGTACCGGAGGCGGTCATTGGTCTAGTGGCGGCTGCCGGATCAATCTGGACTCCGCTGGGGATCGTGGCCATTCTCGTCCTGGCCGGCTGCGCGGGGCTGGTTCTCTTTCAGCCCGGAAAGCCTGGAGCGGTGGTCATCGTCCTCTCGTCGACACTATTCCTCGCCGTGCTCCTCGTCGCGTGGTGGCTGAACACCTCAGCTCACGGCTCGGCCGTCTCGGGACGGATCCCGAATCCAAACAGTCTGCTGGACATCGGAGCCTACTTTCTCAAGGTCGGTGCGTTCACGATCGGCGGCGGCCTGACGATGATCGCATTCATCCAGGACCAGGTCGTCGGGCAGTTCGGCTGGCTGACGCCGCGAGAATTTATCGATGGACTGGCGCTCGGCCAGCTCACGCCGGGCCCTGTCCTCATGATCGCGGCCTACGTCGGCTACAAGGTGGCAGGCATCGCGGGCGCCGCGGTGGCTGCCATCGCGGCCTTTCTCCCCTCCTTCATCATCATGCTGATCATTCTTCCGGTGCTCGACCGCGTCAGGAAACTCGCATGGATGAGAGCGGTGATGAAGGGCATGGGGCCCGCCGTGATCGGTGTGCTCGCCGTGTCGCTGATTCGACTTGCGCCGGCGGCGCTTCCCGACCTTTTCGCAATCGTGATCCTCGCAGCGACCCTTGTTGCGCTGATGGTCCTCCAGATCGGCGTCTTCAAGCTCATGCTCGCTGGCGCCGTGCTCGGCGTGCTGAGGAGCCACCTGCCTGTCATTCGCGGATTCAAGGCGGCCGCACGCCTGATCACCACTTGACGCTAACGCCGGTTGCCGGATGAGGACGGTCGAGGCCACGGCCTGGCGATGAAACGGCGCTCGCTTGCCCCGGTAAAGCCGTGTGAACGCTACCACTCTCTTATTTGGAGACCTTGAGTAAAAGCCGCCTTCCCCGACTTGACCCCGCTTCATGCGGCACGGCCCTCGAACAGTCAGGTTGACGCGACGCAGCATGACGTCTTGACAAGATGGAACAATAGTTCCATGTTAGAAACAGAATGAACATCCAGCTCGTTCTCCTCATAGTCCGCTTGCCGCCGAACCCGTCGAGCTTGCGCGTGCGGGTGTGGCGTCGACTCCGTGCGATCGGGGCCGTCGCGCTCAAGCGGACGGTCTACCTGCTGCCCGACACCCCCGACCACTATGAGCACTTCCAGTACTATGTGGGCGCGAGCCGCAAGGAGTGAAACTCATGGAAGAGGACTGGTACACCGTTGAGCAGCAGGTTCGCGATCGGCTCACCGAGGCCCCGACGGCCGCCCGGATCCGGACCCCGACTCAGAAGCTCGCCCCGACGCCGCGTCGCGAGAACTCCGTCCGGCATCGGGGTGGTCAAGCGCGCGTGGGCTTAACTTTCCATCTGGAGGAGTGAACATGCGATACCGACTGACACCGATCAACACTCGACCGTGGCTGCTCAATGGTCTGTCGCTGCGGCTCATCGAGAGCCACTACGAAAATCACTACGGCGGGGCTCTCCGGAGGTTGAACGCAATCACGGAGCAGCTCGAGTCGCTCGACTTCGACAATACACCTGGTTATGTGGTCAACAGCTTGAAGCGTGAAGAGCTGACCGCCCTCAATTCAACGCTTCTCCACGAGCTGTACTTCGCAAGCATGGCGTTCGGCGATGGAAGGCCAACCGACATGCTCGCCCACGCACTCACCCGCGACTTCGGATCAGTGGACCGTTGGCGCAGTGAGTTCGTCGCAATGGCGAACGGCTTGGCAGGCGGCTCAGGATGGGTATTGCTCGTCTATGTTCCGCGAGATCGCCGGCTCATCAATCAGTATGCGGGCGATCACGGCCAGACCACGGCGGGGGGTATCCCCATCCTGGCTCTCGATATGTACGAACATGCCTACCACATTGACTTCGGGGCAAACGCGAAGGCGTACATAGCTACGTTCCAACGGAACATCGATTGGGTGTCGACACAGGCGCGCTATGAGGATGCCTCAAAGGTCGAGGCGCCCCGACCCCTCGTCCAGAAGGAGTTCGGGGATCTCCCGGGTGTTGGCGTCGAGGAAGTCAAGGCCATGCTGGAGTCCGGCACGCCTGTCCAGATTATCGATGCTCGTCCGAGCTCCTACATTTCCCGCCAGCAGGACATCATGGACGGCGCCGTGTGGCGCGATCCGGAGCGCATCCAGGAGTGGATCGGGGACCTGTCGAAGGCCGACCCGGTCGTGGTGTTCTGCGCGTACGGATTTCACGTTGGATGCAAGACGGCTATCGCGCTACGCGAGGCTGGATTCGACGCGAAGTACATGAAAGGTGGCCACTCGGCGTGGAAAGCGATCGGAGGCCCGATCAAGCTGTACACATAGCCCCAATCCAAAAATATAACGCATGCGGCCAGGCGTTGAGTGATGTCGGCATAGAGGTCTCGGTGACCGCGTTATGGGAGAGGCGAATGGACGTGGCGGGCGGCCGCCGATGCGGGCGAGCCGGCCGGCGCGGACGATGCCCGGGAGCGGTGAACCGCCACGCGCCTAGGCCGCCGCGGGTCACCGCGACTTCTCTTCGACAGGACTAAAGCTGACGCCCTCAGGGCAGACGGTGTGGGAATGGCGCAGTTGGGAGCATCTCGATCCGGCCGAGGACGGCATTGCCGAGGTTCAGTCTCTGCGGACGCTATGGGCTATGGGGAACAACGTCGTCGAGCGTGCGGACGGGGATATCGTGGTCAGCTACCGACCCATCTCGACGGTCATTCGCATCGATCGAACAACAGGCAGGATCGTCTGGAAGCTCGGCCCTCCCACACTTGCGGGCCAGCATGCTCCGACTCCGTTGGCGAACGGCAACATTCTCATCTTCGACAACGGCGTTCACCGCCTCGACGATCCGCTGCCATTTTCGAGGGTCATCGAGATCAATCCGGCGTCGAACGAGATCGTGTGGACGTATCAGGACAACCCGGTCTCGAATTTCTTCACGCCGCGTATGGGTAACGCGCAGCGGCTGCCGAACGGGAATACGTTGATCAATGAGGCGTCCTTCGGCCGTTTCTTCGAAGTCACCGCTCAGGGCGAGACGGTCTGGGAATACGTGAATCCCTACTTTGGTGGTCCCCCCAACGCCCAAACGAACATCGTCTTCGGCGCCTACCGCTACACGCCGGAAGAGATCGCCGCGGCACGGTCCATGGGATAAGGCCGCAGTGGAGATGATGATCGAGAATCTGCCGCACCACCGAACGTCTACCGCAACGTTCATCTAAAAGGAGAATGCCATGAAATGGGTGACCCGAGAAAAGGCGCGCGTCGACCGCATTGCGTGCCCATGGTTGATTAGCCGGTTTGTCGACCGTGAGCCGGTGTTCCTCTTCGTTCCCGCCGCCGACGTCATGAAGGTGGCCGAGAGCGAGCAGGCGATTCCATACGACGTCCCCGACGTGGAGCTGGGGCATCATGGT
>Ga0070707_100006990_pt1 | contig 10464 bp, 10 predicted proteins | sample KBSK5502metaG_FD_65468 | JGI IMG/M metagenome (GOLD analysis project Ga0070707, IMG submission 65468) | Corn, switchgrass and miscanthus rhizosphere microbial communities from Kellogg Biological Station, Michigan, USA - KBS K5-50-2 metaG | ecosystem: Host-associated > Plants > Roots >... | reverse complement strand
CCCAGCAGCGTAGGGGGAGTCCAGGTCAACTGAGCCTCGATGCCGGCCAGTAGGCCAGAGCGGCTATAGGTTTGCAAGCCCGCGTCTTCACGTAGGCGCAGGTAGCGCGCAATTTCCTTGGCAAATTTGTATTCGAGCAGGTGCGTACGTAGTTCCTCCGCCAAAGCCGCCGCGTCCTCCATCTCGCCTGTCATTTCCTCTTTGGAGGTGTGCGGCAACAGGCTCTGAGATTTGATGTAGAGGAGGCGGGTAGCTATGGAGATGAAAGCGGCCATGTTTGCCAGCGGCATGCTGCCCGGTTCCTGCCATTGTTGCAGGTAGGCCAGGTACTGGTCGGTCACAGCCACCAGGGAGATAGTGGTAATCTCCATCTGCCGCTTTTCGATCAGGTGCAAGAGCAGGTCGAGCGGGCCTTCAAAAACCGGCAGGTGGACAACGTAGCGAGACTGGTGGCCGTTCGCTATTGCTACCTCGTCAACAAGTATGGGTTCTGTTTGGTCGAGCATAGACTATGATGCCTCATCTACCAGGTGTAACTCTGCTGCCGGCCCATCGGGCTGGTGATGGGTGCGGATATAGAGGGCGGCTTGCTCCGATAGACCTGCCGCCGCCGCCAGTTCTGCCCCAATCTCGGCATGCCACCAGGCATTGCTGATCTCGCGCCTCCAGCGCGGCAGCGCCCTGTTCGCGCGCGGATCAACGGCCAACCTCACAAGCAGGCGCGGCGCCAGTACCTTGCCCAGCACTAGCACCGGCCGCGTCCAGAAAGGCACGCGACCCCGGGCTTTACCAACATCGTGTAACAGCGCCGCTGCCAGTAAATCCCTGTCTGCACAGCCTCGTGCCAGTAGACCCTGGCAAACCCTGAGCGAGTGTCGTTGATCGGCAGCGGACATCGTCTGAAAAAGAGGCAGCGCCGAAGCCGGAAGCCAGCGTGCCACCCATTGGCGCTCTTCAGCCGAAAGCGGGGCGACGAAACCGAGTTGTTGGCGTACCTGCCAGAAACGATAAACGATTGTACGCAATCACAACCTCGTTCTATCCAATGCATCATCCGTAATCTAAAGAAAGTAAAGTATGCTGATACCAGTAGCCGGGAAACCCGAGGCGAGCCCAACCAGGTTAAAGGAACCCAGGAGAATATAGTATGGGATATGAAAAATGAACAGGCTGCCAAGTCCCGACAATTGCCCCAGGAAAGGCAAGAGAAACAATAGCGCCAGGATAATAAACGGCCCATATTGGGCAGACCTGGCAAACGACACCGCCTGGTGACTAGGCAGAAGTGAGTACAGAATCTGGTACCCGTCGAGTGGGTACAGCGGGACCAGGTTGAAGATCGCCAGGCAGATATTGGTGCAAGCGAATACAGCCACCAACTGTAGTACACGCGCGGTATATGCGTTAGTGACCAACGTGAGAGGTATGAAACGCAGCAACACGGCGAAAAGCAATCCCATAACCAGGCTGGTCAAGATGCCAGCCAGGCTCACTAACAGGGTTCCGCCATTTGGCCCGCCGCGCAGTTTCCAGGGATCGACTTTGACAGGCTTTCCCCAACCCAAACCTACGGGGCCAGCAATTGCCGGAAAAAAGGCCAGGAGCACGCACATCAGCGTTCCCACGGGATCAAGATGTGCAGGCAGGCTGAGGCTAAGCCGTCTTTCGGAGCGCGGAGTCGGATCGCCCAGCAGGCTGGCTGCCAGGGCATGACCAGATTCATGAATGATGATCGCCACCAGGAACGAGCCGATAATCATTAGTGCCAGTACAACATTTATCATAGTTATCCTCACGCAGGAACATCCTTGCGAATGCCCGGTCTTGTTAAGGAGAACTCCCAGGGAGTGCCCCTACAGTTATAACAGATTTATTTCCATTCCTTCAGACGCGGAATAGGTATTTGCGAAGCGTTTTTGCGCATCTGCCTGCATCGCATCCAGTTTGTTGTCGTCATAGGTCGGCTCGTGATGAAAAAGTATCAGTTTGCGCACGTGAGCCTCGTGAGCTGCTTCCGTTGCCATCTCAATTGTGCTGTGACCGTATCCCTGCCTGGCGTCCTGATAATCATCGAGGGTGTACTGCGCATCGTGTATCAGCAGGTCGGCTCCCTCCACAAACTCAAGAAAGCCCGGGTCGCACACTTCTCTCCACTCTACGTCGGTGGCAAAGACCAGCCGCCGCCCGGCGTACTCAATGCGATAGGTTACCGCTCCATCCAGCGGGTGGCTGTTTGTCAACCTGGCGAGGACACACACCTCCGCTGCTTCTGTGTTTTCTCGGCCACTAATGACTCCAGGTCTGATATCACCACTATTCCAGATAATTTGCTCCTGGTCGGTGATAGTATGAAAGGTGCGATGCGACGGTAAGCTCCGTATATCTACTGGGAAATACGGTGGAGACATCAGTGGGGTTACAAGTTGCTCGATACTTCGACCCGCGAGACCTGGACCGAAAAAATCGATGGAGGTGCGAGGCTCATACAAAGGAGTGAAAAAAGGGAGGCCGAGCAGGTGATCAGCATGACCGTGGGTAATGAAGAGCGCGAGGTTGAGCGCTTTGCCCCTCGAACGTCGCAAAAGCTCATTGCCCAGGCGAATGATGCCGCTCCCCGCGTCCAGGATCAACGTATGCTTCCCTACCTCGACTTCGACACAGGCGGTATTTCCTCCATAGCGCACCGTGTGCGGTCCGGGGGTTGGATAGCTGCCCCGTACTCCCCAAAAACGGACCAGAAAACGCGCCGTGTCGACCATATGGTTGCTCCTACGACTGCCCTAACGAGATTCGTCGATTTGCACTTATTATATCGCAAAAGAGGAAAGTAGGGGCCTCAGCGAAGCGAAGCGGAGCGCGTATCACTACTTCGCGCCCACCGCCGATTTATCGGCTCCCGTGCCTCATCGAATATCCAGGGTAACAAATTAAACCCCATGATCGGCCTACTGGTTGTCCGATTATGTTGTCAAAATCCATCATTGTACCCGTTTGTACCGCGTGTAGTACCCCCCTAACGAGCACGGCAGGCGACCGGCAAGCAGCGTCCCCTCGGGAAGGTGCTCCTCGCGCTCTACATGCCCACGGCGGTGAAAGAGTTCTACCAGCTCGCTCTTATCGTAAGGGATCGTCACTTCTATCGCTTCCATACTGGCAGCCAGCACCTGGGCGATTTTCTCGCGCAGCGCATCCAACCCGGCCTTGTGCAGGGCAGAAACGGCGACTGCATTGGGGTAGAGCGAGGTATCGACTTCAGACGGGTCATCGAGCAGATCGATCTTGTTCAAAGCCGTGACACGCGGCTTATCAGCGGCTTCCAGGCCATGCAGGACATCGTTGACCGTTTCACTCTGCTCGATGGCGTTTTCGTGGCTGACATCCACCACTTCCAGCAGCAAATCGGCATCAACAACCTCTTCGAGTGTCGCTCGAAAAGCAGCAATCAACTTGGTAGGCAATTTCTGGATGAACCCCACGGTATCGGTGAGCAGGGCTTCTTGATTGCCCGGCAACACAACATGACGGGTAGTGGGGTCAAGCGTGGCAAAGAGCTTATCCTCCGTCAGCACTTCGGCTTCAGTGAGTGCGTTGAAGAGGGTAGACTTTCCGGCATTGGTATAGCCAACCACGGCAACGACAGGAATGGCCTGGGCCGCACGCTGCCTGCGATGCACTTTACGCTGCTCGCGCACTGCTTCGATCTCTTCGCGTAATTCAGCGATACGGCTGCGAATACGCCGCCGGTCAAGCTCCAGCTTTGTTTCACCAGGACCGCGCACACCGATAGCGCCGCCAACGCCACCCGCGCCGGCGCTTCGCGAACCGCCCGCCTGGCGTGAAAGCTGCACACCGCGCCCGGCCAGGCGAGGCAAGCGATACTCCAACTGCGCCAGCTCAACCTGCAAGCGTCCCTCACGCGTACGAGCATGTTGCGCAAAGATATCGAGAATCAGCGCGGTACGATCAATCACACGTGCATCGAGCAGCTTTTCAAGGTTGCGCTGCTGCGAGGGGGAAAGTTCATCATCGAAGATGACCAGGTCGAAACCGAGTTGTTTCTCGGTATCACTCAGTTCCTGCGCACGTCCTTTTCCTATATAGGTCGCTACATCTGGATGATGCATGCGTTGAACCATGGTCCCAACAACTTCGGCCCCAGCGGTACGCGCCAGTGTTCCCAGTTCGCCCAATGAGTCTTCAACACTCCACCAACTGTCACTCTCGTCTTGCTCTACAGCTACCAGGAAGGCGTGTTCCATCCTCCCACGAGAAGACGTATCGATCAGACGACCTTGCTTTGCCGTAATGCTCCTCCATTTAAATGTATTTTACTGCTTGTAGCTTTTATTGTAGCACTCGATTGCGAGAACGCAAGCCTGTTGCCCCGCCTCTAAGAACTCAAGCTCGGCAGTGTGGTCGGCAGTGCGGGTAGCTCCTTGATAATAAAGCCATTCACTCTTGCGAAGAAGCTGTTATTCACCGCCTGGTTGTAGGTATCATGCCAGGTCTGATACTGTTGAATTGTGATATTCAGACCCGGAATAATGTGGTTTCCTGTTTGAATAGCCCCCTGGATACCCTGTAAAAAATGACCTATCACAAGCAGTACAATCAACCACAAGAGCCAGGCTTCGATAAAGCCAATCACCCCACCAAGCAGCGAATCGCCCAGGCCGACAATAGGTATAGCACGCACTACGCCTCGCACTGCTGTCCCAATAATGTGCAGCACCAGGATTGAACCAAAGAACAACACGATGTAGGAGATTAAAGGTGAGATGGACAGGCCGTTAGACGTAAGAAACAATGTGAATGGTTTCCCAAAGAACACAGCTACCCCAAATGCTATAGGAATAGCCAGCAGATTAACAAGGCTGAAAACAGCGCCATTGCGCAAACCATTGAAGACAAGCAGAACGATAGTCACAAGAAAGAGTAAATCTATCCAATTGAATGGCCCGATCATATATTTTTCCTTCCGTGCCAGCATGTAGCTGGCTTTTATAGTTGGGTCTATACATGCATAGACGTTGTGGAAAGGATTCTTGTAACACGAGTATTCAAACAACTGAGAGCATTTCCTCACTGCAAAACGAGGGGAAGCGAACTCCCTGATCCTGAAGATCCCCTCGGGATGCCAACCCTGCTTGATCGTGTCCACCTGCTGGTCGGTGCGCTTCCCGGCCTGGGCGCGTTCTGGCTCATCTGTGGGTCAGCTTTGGGGCCGCCGCCATGACGATGCTCATGACGCTTTCATGACGCTACCTCCTTATACTCCTATGAGAGAGCGCGAGGCACGTCAACCGGGCAATGGCCCCAAACCCTATCTTTGAGTGAGGAAATGCTCTCACCTCTACGTAAGCATATCGTTTACTACTCGAGCGAAAGGAGTAAGTAATGGCAAATAACCAAGTGGTTCTCTTTATCGGTACCTATCGCAACGTGGCAGACGCGCAGATGGACTACGATATGGTCAAGGACCTGCACCAACAGCATATAATTGGCACCTACGATGCCGCCGTCGTGAACAAAGACGCCGAAGGCAAAGTGCACATCCACAAGCGCGAGAAGCCCATGCAGTATGGAGCCTGGACTGGGATTGCTGTGGGTGCTCTGGTTGGTCTGCTCACGCCCATGACCGTTGTAGGCGGCGCAGCCGCCGGAGGCGCGGTGGGTGCCCTGGCCGGCCATCTCTCGCGCGGCATGTCGCGTGGGGACATGAAGGAGCTCGGTGAGACCCTCGACCAGGGACAGGCGGCACTAGTCGTGATCGGCCGCTCGGAACTGGCAAATCAGATCGAGAAGGCCACCGCCCGCGCCCAAAAACGCGTCGAGAAGCAGTTACAGGTCGATGGGAAGGAGTTTGAGAAGGAGATGAATAAGGCGTCCAAAGTCGCCTCGTCATAGCCTATGCCAGGGCCTGGCGGTCAGACACCGCCAGGTCTAGGCCGGCTCAGTGTATCTATCAAGCAAGCGTCTGACGACAACAGTGAGCAACAGCTCACAATTGGAGGAACATATGAGCGACAAACGCGAACAATCAAGACCGATCACGACAAACGATGCCGGCATCCCCGCCCCAAGCGATGAATACTCGCTCACGGTGGGTCCCGATGGACCCGTGCTGCTGCAGGATACCTACCTCATTCAGAAGATGGCCCAGTTCAACCGCGAGCGCATCCCGGAACGCGTGGTCCACGCCAAGGGCGGCGGCGCGTTCGGCTACTTCGAGGTGACCGAGGATGTGACCCAGTGGACAAAGGCAGCCTTCCTCAACAAAGTCGGTAAGCGCACGCCGATGTTCGCCCGCTTCTCTGCCGTCGCGGGTGAACAAGGGTATCCCGACACAGTGCGCGACCCGCGCGGGTTCGCTCTCAAGTTTTACACCGAAGAGGGCAACTACGATATGGTCGGCAACAACACGCCGATCTTCTTCATGCGCGATCCGCAGAAGTTCCAGGACTTCATCCACTCCCAGAAGCGTCTGCCCGAGACCGGTTTGCGCAGCAACAACATGCAGTGGGATTACTGGTCTCTGTCTCCGGAGTCGGTTCACCAGGTGACGTTCTTGATGTCCGATCGCGGGACGCCCCGCACCTGGCGCAATATGAACGGCTATAGCAGCCACACCTATATGTGGATCAACGCTAAAGGGGAAAAGGTGTGGGTCAAATACCACTTCAAGACGGAGCAGGGCATCGCCAACTTCAGCGACGCCGAGGCCAAGGCCATGACGGCCCAAGATTCCGACTACCATCGGCGCGACTTGTGGGAGGCCATCCAGAAGAAGGAGTACCCGGTCTGGCGGCTGGAGATGCAAATCATGCCGTTCGAGGCGGCGGTGACCTATCGCTTCAATCCCTTCGACCTCACCAAGGTCTGGCCCCACAAGGACTATCCGCCCATAACGATCGGGCGCATGGTGCTCGACCGCAATCCGGAGAACTTCTTCGCCGAGGTCGAGCAAGCTGCTTTTGAGCCCTCGAACATGGTGCCGGGCATCGGTCCCAGTCCGGATAAGATGTTGCTGGGCCGCCTGTTCAGCTATGCCGACACGCATCGCTATCGCGTTGGCACCAATTACTTGCAGTTGCCGGTCAACGCGCCCAGGGTGGAAGTGCATAGCTACAATAAGGATGGGCCGATGCGCTATCGCCACAACGGCAAGCAGCCCGTCTACGCGCCCAACAGCTACGGCGGCCCGCAGGCCGACTCGCAGCACTATCCCGATCCGAGCTGGTTCGCCAGCGGGGAGATCATGCGCAGCGCCTATATACCGCACGCGGAGGACAACGACTTCGTGCAGCCGGGCAATCTCTACCGCCAGGTGCTCTCTGAGACGGACCGGGAGCACCTGGTCAACAATATCGTCACACACATGAGTCAGGGCGTCGAGCGCTTCATTCAAGAGCGCACGGTCAAAAGCTACTGGTACCCGGTGGACCCCGATCTGGGAGCGCGGGTGGCCAAAGGTCTCGGTTTGCAGATCACGCCTGACCTGGCCGCGTCGGTTGGGAAAGGCCAGCGCAAATAGTCGCCGGGGGAAAGGAAAGAAGGTATGAAGAGTGATCTCCTCATACCCTCAGGCGGCGCTCAGTACTTTGCAAGGCTACTGAGCGCCGCCAGTCATTTCTTCAGCCCTGGGAGCCATCTTGACCACGATATCGTCATAGCGCTTCACCTTGTAGATGATGGTCGAGACCACCCAGCTCAGCACGAAGATGCCAATGATCACGCCCCCAAGAAAGCCGAAGTCCAGTTTGCTGAGATAATCCCAGATGCCTCCCGAGAGATTCAACGGGCCGCTGATAATCGAAATGACCTCAATTGTTCCCACCACCAGGGCTACCAGCACTGAAACCAGGGTGATGTTCAGGTTGTAGTAGAGCTTCCTGACCGGTTTCACGAAAGCCCAGCCATACGCGCCGAGCATTAAAATGCCATCGGTAGTATCAAGCAGGCACATGCCAGCCGTGAACAGCAGGGGGAAAATGAGAATATAGGGGACAGGCAGTCCCTTGCCCGCTTCGAAGGCTGATATGCCTAATATCCCTACTTCCGTCGCGGTATCAAAGCCAAGCCCGAAGAGCACGCCAACCGGATACATCTTCCAACTTCTATCGACCAATCTGAGCAGGGGACGGAAAAAACGCCCCATCAGGCCGCGCTGGTTCAAGAATGCATCCAGCGTCTGGTCGTTGTACTCCTCCCCTCGTTTCACCTTGCGGAAGGTCTGCAAGATCTCCCACAAAACCAGGATGTTGATAAGCGCTATCAAATACAAAAAGAGAGCGGAAACCGATGTGCCGATCAAGCCTCCCGCGCTTTTGAGTGCCGGTATGGTGGTTTGAATGAATGCAGCAGCAATGGCAATACCAATGGATAACGCCACTACAATAGTCGAGTGACCCAGCGAGAAGAAAAAGCCGACGGCGACGGGGCGCTTATCCTCCTGTATCAGCTTGCGCGTAACGTTATCGATAGCAGAAATATGGTCTGCATCCACTGAATGCCGCAGGCCAAAGGTATACGCCAGCAGTGCGGTGCCCAGCAGCGCGGGATACTTGAGCGAGAAGCCTGCAAAAGCAAGCACCCATGCGACGATGTTGAACGCGATGAGTAGCGCGTAGATGCCCATAATCTTCCTGCGCAGGTCGCGCGAACTATCATTGAACACGTGGGTGAGCGCAGAAATGCCAAAATTACTGCTCATGAAACCTCCTGAAAGGAAAGCGCGAGATGCGCCGGTGAAAAGGGTGTGGGCGGATTCATTGGCAACAGAGAAGCTGTAGCATCGCAAAACTAAGTTGTCTACGTGCCGGGACGCTCTGATCGATGTACGCTTGCGTATGTATGCTTTATCAACTATAGCATGCAAAATTCCTATTTGCAAGTTTTTTGCAATAAGAAAAAATGGACAAGAGGGAATGTTTCCTATTTATATTATCTTCCGCTCCCTCGCCAGTTTCGCCGCATGCGTTCTGTTCTCCGCATGCAACTTACTCAAAATATTCGACACGTGGTTTTTCACCGTCCCCTCCGCAAGCACCAACTTATCGGCAATCTCGCGGTTACTGGCCCCGGCGGCGAGCAGTTTGAGCACTTCAATCTCGCGTGTGCTGAGTTCCTCATCGACTGAGCCGGTAGGCTGATTCGCCGTCGTGCGCCCCTTGCGGCCAAATTCTACCAGGAGCTTGCTGGCGATCTTGGGCTGGATGAACGGTTCGCCTGCGTACACCTTGCGGATAGTGGAGGTGAGTTCTTCGGCGGGAACGTCTTTGAGCAGGTAGCCCATCGCTCCGGCTTTAATGGCTTCAAAGACGTAGTCTTCGTAGTCGAAGGTGGTGAGAATGATGACCCGCGCCCCGGGATGTGCTGTCGTGATGGCTGCAGTCGCCTGCACACCGTTCTTGACCGGCATCTGGATGTCCATGAGGACGACATCCGGGCCTTTGCCTTGCTGCTGTAGTTCGTTGTAGCGCTCAATGGCTTCTTCACCGTTGGCAGCTTCACCCACAACCTGGAAGCCAGGTTCGAGTTCAAGCACAGTGTGTAGCCCCTGGCGCATAAGCATCTGGTCTTCGCTGATCAGGATACGGATGGTGCCGGTCATGAGCATTCTCCAGGTCAACGCCCAGGGCGCCACTCCCAGGGCGTGGGCGCTCTGAGCGGGAGCGTCCAGGGCGGGGGCAAGCCCCGCCCCTACTATATTTCGTTCGCCTTGGAACCGGATTAGGTGGACCAATCTCTATCTCTACATTGTATCATTTTGTTTAAAGGGATTATTGCGAATATATTGACGTGTCTGTTCCAGCTCGTTGACATCACGGATAATACGTTCATAATAATTGCGTTCCCAAATACGGCCAGAGCACTCCATTCCGGTGGCTTCAATATGACGCAGCCAGGCGACTGCGGCCAACGACTTATATGCCCCTACCACATTTCCTAGTGTCGGAGGATTCTCCACATTCCCTTCTAATTCTATTATGAAATGGATATGATCAGGCATGATCACAAATTCGTCCAGAGTCACATTTGGAAACCTTTTTGGTAAAGCCTCCCATACCTCAACCAAGATAGCACGAAGTTCAGGTATTTCAAAATAAGGCTCACGCTGTATTGCACGAATCGTTACGAAATAAGTCCCTGATCAGCCATAATTGTGTGTTGGTAAACGAGTCGATTGTCTCTTGTGACGAATAGAGAGGTCGGAATTGTACTTCATCTTAGAATTCAAAATCTTCTCCCTTTCCACATGCTCTAACCTGGTAGCGAAAAATAACGAACAATTATGAGAAGAGTAAGCTCAAAATATTCCCCACGAAGCAGAATGAGCAACCCAGCGTCTGGGCATGCTCAAGGCAGATGTGCTCGCCCTGGACTCCAATACCACAGCCATAACTCATACTTCGTGTATAGTAGGGGCGGGGCTTGCCCCCGCCCTGAACACTCTCGCCCTGA
>Ga0070707_100006988_pt1 | contig 10465 bp, 10 predicted proteins | sample KBSK5502metaG_FD_65468 | JGI IMG/M metagenome (GOLD analysis project Ga0070707, IMG submission 65468) | Corn, switchgrass and miscanthus rhizosphere microbial communities from Kellogg Biological Station, Michigan, USA - KBS K5-50-2 metaG | ecosystem: Host-associated > Plants > Roots >... | reverse complement strand
TTTGTAACCACTGGGCTCTACGCGTTTGATCCGCCTCCGGTTGGCAGCGCGGCACCGAATTTTTCGCTGACCGACCCCAAAGGCAAAGCGCACTCGCTTTCGGAATACAAAGGCAAATACATCGTGCTCGAATGGTTTAATCCGGAATGCCCATTCGTGAAAAAACATTACGGCAGTGGCAGCATGCAAAAATTGCAGGAGGAATACACGAACAAAGGCGTTACCTGGCTGACGATCGATTCCAACGCGCCGGGAACTGAGGGCAACCTGTCGGCTGATGCAGCCAGTAAGGTCATGACCGGTTGGAAAACGCGGCAGACTGCGCTCCTTCTTGATCCGGAAGGAAAAGCCGGACGCGCTTATGGGGCAAAGAATACGCCGAACATGGTCATCATTGATCCAGAAGGGAAAATTGTTTACGAAGGCGCGATCGACAGCAAAGCCACGCCGAATCCTGCCGATATTCCCAATTCGACCAACTACGTCAAGATCGCGCTAGACGAATCGCTCGAAGGCAAGCCCGTCACGACGTCGACGACCAAACCGTACGGTTGCTCGGTCAAATATAAATGATTGTGGCGGCGGTCTATGACCGCCGAAGTTGTGGTCCGCGCCGCAGCGGGGGATCGGAGCTTCCTTGTTACGCCGCAGTTCAACGGCTGCGGGGCGAACGAAACGCCTAGGCGGCGCGCCTTGCTGGTGGCGCCGGACATTGCAACGCGTCTTACGCAAGCACACCCTTTGACAAAGCGCCTGTGAGTTGATCAAAGAGGAAATGTACATCGCGATGCAGACGTTCTTCGGTGCGGCGTTTTAGTCGCGTTTTGCCGAAAACCGCGAGGCCCATCGTAAGATCGACATCGGCGTTATTCGGACAAGAAACATTCCAAGTTTCATCGCCAAGCCAGGGATCACGAGCGGTCGGTCCGCTTCGACCGCGGCGAGGGCATCGCGTACGGCTTGCGCAACTGAAACGTGAACGAACTCCGGACCGCTCTCAGATTGTCCGCCAGGGCGTTTCGCGACTTCCTGGAATTCGGTGTGCACAGGACCGGGGCAGAGAGCGCACACGCTCACCCCTGTTCCGCGGAGTTCGGCCCGGAGCGCTTCGGAGAAGCTTGTGACGTAAGCTTTGGTCGCGGCGTAAATGGCAAATCCAGCAATCGGGAGGAAACCGGCCGATGAACTCACGTTTAGAATCGCGCCGCGTTTTCGGGCGATCATTTCCGGAAGTAATCGGCGGGTGAGGGAGGTAAGCGCTACCATGTTTACCAGCATGATCTCCTCATTACGAATCAGATCGCTCGTCGCGAATGGACCGAGATCGCCGAGTCCAGCGTTATTGATGAGAAGATCGACATCGATTTTCTCGCGTTCCAGCCAGGTGATCAGTTCTTCGAGTTCCGAAGGATTTGCAAGATCAGTTCTGTGAGTGTGAACAGAAAGATTTGGATTCTGCCGCATTAATTTATCGCGCAACTCATTCAATTTTTGCTCGCGGCGCGCGACGAGAACGAGCGATCGCGCGCGCCCAGCCAGTTGGCGCGCAAACTCGCGGCCGAGCCCCGCGGAAGCACCGGTAATCAATGCGCTGCAATTGTCGACTTTCATTCTATTTTTGTCGAACAGTGAGAGATTCCTCGACTTTGCTCGGAACGACAGAAAGAGATATCAGCTCACGTTTTGTGAGCACTCGCCAGTGGCCGCGCGGTATATCCCCAAGCCGCACAGTACCGACCCGGACACGCACGAGACGTTTCACTTCGTAGCCAATTGCATGAAACATCCGGCGAATTTGCCGATTGATTCCCTGACGCAGGACCACGTGCAAACGGGTTGGTGTGAGCGCGTGAAGCCGCGCGATTACGGCGCGCTCGCCGTCGAGAAAAATTCCGCGCAGCAGTTTCGGCGCAAGCGCCGGATCCCATGGTCGATCCAAAGTCACCTGGTATTCTTTCTCGATTTTATAGCGCGGATGCGTGAGCCGCTGGGCCAGTTCACCATCGTTTGTGAGAATGAGGAGGCCCTCGGTTTGCGCATCGAGGCGGCCGACATTGAAGAGACGCGGAAACTTCGGCGGAAGAAGATCAAAAATCGTGTGGTGTGCGTGCGGATCGCTTTTGGTCGAGACGAAACCAGCCGGCTTATTCATCACGATGTGCAGCGGCCGTTCGGCGTGGAGGAGTTTCCCGTCCACTTTCACGTGATCGCGCAGGGCCGGTTGTACGCTGAAGTCCGTACAAACGTGACCATTGATCGTGACGCGTCCAGCGGCGATCAGCTCATCGCAATGCCGTCGCGAGCCAACTCCAGCCGCCGCAAGGAAGCGATTGAGACGCATGGCGCAAACGTTAAAAAGTTGAAACGTTACGTCGTTAAAAAGGAAAGCGGCGCCCGCCCGTTTGACTTTGTAACCTTTTTACCGAATCAACTTTCCCGCTCACGCTTCCGGTTTCGTTTTGGGAAGACCAATGACTTTTTGGTTTTCCTTCCACTGACCGCGCTTCTTGAGCAGCTCGACGCGCTCGAAGCGCTTTAGAACATTGCGCTTGGCTGCGATCGTACTGGCTCCTCTCAAACTACGATGTTGTGACATAGCTTATGTTAAAAGAGTTAAAACGGTTACAAAATGGGAAAATGAACGGAGAAATTAAGCTGCGATGCGCATTTTTCAAATGGATTGCGTCAGCACGTTGATGGCTTGGGACCGTTGACCTGACCAAGTCCGGCGGCGTATGTGGTTCTTTATAATTGGTTGCTGAGCACAACGTACGTGCCCGACGACGTGACCTGATGATACACGTGAAAGCGTTCGATCAGTACCTGTTTCCAGTGATTGACGCGCTCTTGCTCAATGATGAGATAAACAGCGTCAGACCCGCGCCACCGTTCCAAGACGGTGTTCTCATCAAGGAAGATGTCGACCGCGGGATTACCCATGGGAGCTTCTTTTTCCGGATTTTGATTAACGAGGAGAAACTTTCTGTTCAGGTAAAAGATGAGGCTGCTGCTGTCGTCGAGCGGGCCTTCGAATAGCACTTTGTCGTTTTCATCCAGCCGCGCATTCAGAAAACGGCCCAGGTCGGCGAGTGAGAAATAGGGCGCCGTTCGGGCGACGCCTTCCATCATGCAGAGCCCACCGGGAATCATTGCAACGGCCAGGGCGATGGCCGCAAGTTTCTCGCGTTGCCTAAAAATAAGATAAAGCGTCATCAGCGAGAGAATGGTGAGTGAGATGCCCGTGACGGCGAGCATGGGACGAAATGAGAGCCAGATTGAGACGGGCATGTTCTCCAAGGCTTTCCAAGCCGTCCAGCGCGCATCCATTATCCCCCAATGACTATTCAGAGTGGGCGCCGGGTTTGAAAGGAACACGGCAAACCCGGCGCTCGTCATGCCGATGAGACCGGCGGCGACCACGCCGGCGGCGCGTAGTCCGCTGGGCATTCTGTCCCACGCGACGACTGCCCAAAGCGCGAACGCGCTCCACATGCTCATCGAATAATAATCCTGGCGCTGGCCAAGAAAAAGCAGCGGCACAAAGACGACACCCATCCAGCAAAACGGCAGCGCATCGGCAAATTCGATCTCGCGCGGTCGCAGCACCCGCGGCCAGGCGAAAAGCACTCCAGGCAAAAGGGCGATCGACCAGGGGAACCACCACGCCAAATGCATCACCAAAAATTCATAAGCGGAAATGCCTTTAAAATCGTGGGTCGCATCGAAAAGCCCGCGCAAATGTCCCAGCCATTCCGAGCTGATCAGGTAGCGAAAGTATCCGGGAAAATGCAATTGCGCCCAGATGTGCCATGGCGCGACAATCAAACAAAAGATCGACAAGTACTCCCATCGCAGGAGCGCGCGAAATCGCATTCGGGCTTCCCGATAAAAGATCGAGAGCAGAAGAAAGATCGCGACTGGGTAAGCGACGCCGAGCAAGCCTTTAGTGAGACAGGCGAATGCGGAACAGATCCAAAATCCAGCGAACCAGGCGCGCCTGTGACGTCGATTTCGATAACCACAAAGACCGCAGAAAATCGCACCTGCGATTAACGCGCTGACGAGCGGCTCGGGCATGACGATTCGCGCGAGGAGAAAAGCGCCGCAGAAACTGAGATAGATCAAACCGGCGAGGAAGCCGCGCCAGTAATCCATGAGCTTTTCTCCAATCAAGAAAATCAGCGCAACCAAAGCAACGACTGCGAGCGCAACCGGGAGCCGCGCGGCGGCCGCGTTCACGCCGAAAAGCTTGAAGGAAAAAATGATGAGCCAATAAAGTAAGGGCGGCTTTTGCAGGCGCGGGACACCATCATTGGTGGGCAGAAGCCAGTGATGTGTCTCAACCATCTCACGGGCCGCACCGGCATATTGCCCTTCCGTTTGACTGTAAAGGTCGCCCGAACCGATTGTCGCGACATGCATGAGCGCCGCGAGCGCTATCAGAATAATAAAGAGGGCGTGGCGCGTGGGCGGGGGAGTGAGCACTGACGGCTCGAGAAGAGTTTCTTCAATGCTAAAAGTACGGGTGCCGGCGACCATCGATTCGTTAGGCTATCCGCCTAACAAGGCGGGTGTTCGGTTCCAGGTTCCGGTATTTTTCCCAGTTCTCCGGCAACTGCAGCAATTTCCCCGCCGGCATCTCGATGAGAGCGAGTGATTGGCGGCACTCGGCGATCAAGACATCATCTTTTGGTCGAGTGATCCGGAACGCGCACCAAAATCGCACGCGCTCCAATCGATCAAGCCAGCCGTCGATCACAAGTCGATCCCCAAGCTTGGCTGCGCGCCGATAATTTATCTCCGTGCGAACGACGACCGGGTATCTCTGCGTCTCAGCCATTTCCGCCAATGCGAGACCGAGTTCTTCCGCGAGCAGTGTGCGAGCGATTTCGATGAAACGCAGATAAGCGATGTTGGATACCACGCCCCCGCAATCAGTATCGAAAAACATCACCTGCACTTCTGTGCGGATACGCGGCCCGCGAGCATTCATTGTCCGGAGATTACCACGAAGATGACGAAGGACACGAAGCTTAACTAAATTCAAATCATTTTCGTTCTCTTCGTGTTCTTCGCGGTGCCAGCGTCCAAGATCGATAAGACCGCGTCGGTTACTTCGTCGATGCTGACCGCTTTCATGCAACGAAAATCAATCGGACATTTACGCAAGAAACAGGGGCTGCATTCAACCTGGTGTCGCAAAATAATGTGCCGATCGCGGAGCGGTCCGGTGAGGCGGGGATCAGTCGAACCAAAGATCGCAACTGACGGCACACCGAGCAAAGAAGCAAGATGCATGGTGCCAGTGTCATTCGTTAGCAATAAGCGACATTTCTGCAATTCATCGATCAGTTGCTCGAGCGTCGTCTGGCCGATGCGGTTTACGCATGAATCGCCCAGCGCTCTGGCGATTCTCTCGCCAACAGTAATGTCTTTCGGCGTTCCAAAAAGAATCCATTGTACGGATGATTTCGCGGAAACCGCCGCTGCCACTTCGGCAAACCGTTCCGGCAACCATCGTTTTGCTGGCCCGTATTCCGCGCCGGGAGAAAGGGCCATTTTTACGCGTGCGTTCGCTGGAGGGACGATCTCTGTGCCGTCGGAAGTACGAGGCACGCGACTAAGTGCGTCCCTCCAATTGTCGTGGACGTCCGCGCCCAATTCTCGCGCAACTCGCAAATAACGATTTGCCTGATGCTCGATCGTCACGGGTGTTTCGCGTTCGCAAATGATCTGATTGAGCAACCAACTGCGAAAATGACCGCGATAACCGACTCGTCGCGGAATTCCGCTCAGCCAGATCTCCAACGTCGTGCGCAGCGAATCTGGAAAGAGAATCGCAACGTCAAAACGCGGCTGCCGCCGGATCGAGCGGACTGTTGCCGGAAGGGACTTATTCAGCAGTGGCACAATTTCATTCACTTCCGGAACTAGCTTCCACATCGATGCGATTTTGGATGGCGCGGCAATGGTGATCTGCGCGTCGGGACGGCCTGTCTTAATCGCACGGATAGCTGGCACACTCATCACGGCGTCGCCCAGCCAGTTGTTTGAGCGAATAAGGATTCGAAATGGCTTTAGATCCTCAGCCGAAACGTTGGGCGGCAGATAGACGCCACGCTTGTAACGCGCGAGCAGGAAATTGGGTTTGGGTGTCTTCCAACGGTTGTGTACCCAAAACCAATCTTCCGGCGCTTGGCGGATTTGTTTTTCGATGACCTCGTTTGTTTTCGCGATTAGCGATCCTACGGATTCTCGCTTCCCTTCAAGCGGTGCCGAAACAACGATCCGCCAGCGCGCCCGCCCGTGAGTGTAGATCCCCACCCCAACCAGAGCCGCGCCGGTGCGCTTTGCCAGCAATACTGGCAACGGGGACGTCGATGCCAGCCGGCCGAAGAATGGAACCCACAAACCGTGGTCGCCGGCATGTTGATCGCTCAAAATCCCAATAGCGCCGCCACCACGAAGCAGTTTGATTGCCTCTTCGAAACCTTCTTTGCGATCGAACATCTCGACCCCGGCACGTCCGCGCACTCGACACACATGTTCGTCGATAAACCGATTGCCGAGTTTTTGGTAAATCGTGCTGTTCCTAACGTAGCCAATGAATTTTGGCAGGATGTGCGCGAACAACTCCCAGTTAGCAAGATGACTCAGGATGAGGACAACCGGACGGCCCGCACGCAATTCTCGGTGTATAGCATCCAGATTTTCCGTCTCGATTTGCGTGGCCATCTTGTCCAGCGGCATTGACGTAAGTTTGACGCTGCACAAAAGATTCGCTCCCAATCGCTGAAAATGGTGGCGGACAAGGCGGCGCAGTTCCCGCGGCTTTTTTTCGTTTCCAAATGCGATGGAAACGTTGCGGTTGGCTAGGTGCCGATAACCTGGCAGAATGAGCCACGCACAGAAGCCCAGAGATTCTCCGAGAACAAAGAGAAGCCGTAAAGGCAACGCACTGGCAATAGCCGACCCCGCGCGATAGAGAAGGTAAACGATAAAGTCCAGCATGCAGGATCGGCAATGTCGCACGCGAGCGCCGCACGGTAAATTTGCCTGCGTTTGGCTTCAACCAATATAATGTGAGCGTGTTGTCATCGGCCATCCATTCCGTTCGTTCGGATTTTGCGCGAATCATTTGCCGGAAATTCCAAGCCGGGCGCTTCCTCGTTATAGGCGCAGCCGAAGCTGGGAAGCTTGAGCGACAGTTTGGCGAAATGGGAAGAGGAGCAGTGTTCACCGCCTCTTCCGCAGATTTAATGGCAAAAATTCGACAGCATGGCGCGGCATCAGATTTCGAAATTGCCATCTGGTTTTACCCTCCGGAAAAAAGGGAGGACGATCGGATTTGCGAAGAACTTTCCCGTTGCGCGAGCAGCGTCGTGCTGGTGCCCGGTGCCGGGTCCAATGTTGCGAAGCGACGGCCCCAACTTGTCGAATGTTTTCGCCAATTTGGATTCTCGCCTGATTATGAATGCGATCTTGGCGAGCTCGATCAGGGAACCCTACTTCTCCGGCACCAGCAGAGTGCAACTTACGAAGCTCTTGTTTCAAAGGTGGAGACAGCTTTCGCGAGACTTAACATACGGTTGAGCGGGGTACAGCGGATGCTGGATGCGCGGATATCGGAGTTAGAAGGTGCCCATCAACACGTCGCCGAGCTCGAAAAAAAATTACTGAAACTGAAACAATACCGCAGCGAGCTAAAACGGTTGAAAGAGCAAAGGCAAGCGCTGCGCAGATCGCCGGAGCGCAGGATCGGTCAGGTGTTGCTTGCCCCGTATCGCCTTCCTGAAAAGCTTGTAAAGACAGTTTGGAAGACGTTTCACCCGGGTCGCGCAGAGCGGCGACGGTCTGCTCCTCTGACGGAATATCAGGAGTGGCTCCAACGGCACCGTGCCACCAGTGACGATTTGGACCGGATGCGGCATGAGGCGCGCGGATTTGCGACCCAACCACTCATTAGCATTATCACGCCCGTTTATGACACGTCCGCGCAGTGGCTCAGGGAAGCTGTCGAATCAGTGCTCGCGCAAGCATATGAAAATTGGGAGCTTCTATTGATCGACGATGGATCCAGCATTGCTGATTTAGTAGATGCTCTGCCGGCCTTGGCCGCGCGCGACCAGCGCATTGTCCTCGATAGACCGGGAAGGAACGAAGGTATTTCAGCGGCGTCGAATCGAGCGCTCACGCGCGCTGACGGCGAATGGGTGGCTCTTCTTGATCACGATGACGTACTCGAACCGGACGCGCTCTTCCAGATCGTGAAGCTTTTGCAGACGCACCCCGATGCCGATTTGATTTACACTGACGAAGACAAGCTGAGCGAAAATGGCTGGGAGGCACCCGTGTTTAAGCCCGATTGGTCGCCTGATTTATTTCGTTCCCACAATTACATTGGCCATTTAACGGCGATGCGGCGTGAGGTTGTTGACAAAGTCGGCGGATTCCGTTCGGAGTTCGACAGCGCACAAGATTACGATCTCTTTTTTCGTATCATCGAACAGACTGACCGCATTCATCATATCCCACGGGTATTGTACCACTGGCGGCGAAGCGCAAGCTCCAGCGCGATCAGCGTTCGGCAAAAACCTGGTCAACTTGAAGCGTCTCGCTTCGCTATCGCCGATCATCTGAAACGCCGGGATGAGCGTGCTCACGTCGTGGTGGACTGGAACACGCACGCCTTCTGCGTAAGACGTGAGCTCTTGAAGGCGCAAGAAATTTCCGTCATTATTTCGGCCCGCCACGGACTTGCGGCGCGCGCGTGTTACATCGAGAACCTAACGAAAAAGACTAGCTACCCTGATTACGAGATCGTTTTCATTCAGGCCGACAACGAGTCCGCCGGGGCCGATGCGCATTTTTCGCGCATGCCACATCGTCTGCTGCGTTTTTCAGGGGCTCATAATTTCTCCGCGCTTAGAAATTTTGCGGTAGCGCAGACTGCAAGCCCATGGATTCTCTTCCTGGATGACGATATGGAAGTGATCGAAAGCGACTGGCTCACAATCATGGCCGAGCATGTCCAACGGCCGGACGTCGGCGCGGTGGGCGCACAATTGTTGAACCCGAACAACACGATTGAACACGCCGGCATTGTTCTTGGCGTCAACGGAATTGCGCAACCGGCTTTTCGCGGGTTGTCGGCAGATGAACGTCAGGTGAGCCGTCAATTACAGGTCACGCGTAACTACAGCGCGGTCCCCGCTGCGTGTATGTTGACGCGGCGCGATGTTTTCCAAGAAGTCGGCGGTTTCGATGAAAGCTTGCCGGACGCGTTTGCCGATATCGACATTTGTCTGAAAATGCGGCGGGCAGGTTACCTGATTGTTTACACTCCGTTTGCAAAGCTCTATAAACACGAACCGCGAGCGGATAAGATCGACATGGGTAGTGAGGCAATCATGCGCGACAGATGGCCCGACGTTGTCCAGCGCGATCCTTATTACAATGCAAATCTTTCTCGCGAACGCGCCGATTTCTCGTTAGGCAAATAACCGGTTTTAAAAGATCAATATGAACAAGGGCGAAACGAATTTGTGGACAGGCGTGAGCGATGCGGCGCGAAATGCGCTCACTGCGCGCGATTATAAAGCGGGCTCCTTGGCGCAACGAGTCGCGCATTCCGGTATTGATGCGGGCGAACTGGCCGTAGCAGACCGGTCCAGACCCGAGATAAAGCGTGTCTGGATCCCCGCCGTGGAGATTTTTTCTCGCACAATCCATCCCCAGCATCACCGCGGAGCTTTCGGTGAATTTGTCCGACGTGATGAGGGAGTGCTGGCGAAAATCGGGTTTTGGCCGAAGCAATGGTCGGCCGCGCGCATGTTTGCGCACAGCGCGAAAGGATTTCATGTGCATCCTCCGAGCATTCCGCCTGATACGACCGCGGAGAAATGGTTGCGACGTCTGTTCGTTCTTCGGCCGCAAGATTATTCCCTGCGCCGTTACGATGACGAGCAATGGGATGTCATGTTTTTTCTGCAGGGACGCGCGGAGATGATTCTGTGCGATGCGCGCGCCGGCCTTTCCAAGCGTATCATGCGTTTCTTTGTTGATGGCGACAATCATCGTGGCAGCAACAACATCGGTCTCGTGATTCCGCCCGGTGTGGCGCACGCCATTCGCGCAGAAGGGTCGGAGGATGTGGTCATGGTTTATGGGACGAGCACAATTTTCACGCCCGAGTTCGAAGGGCGGATCGCGAGTGAGATTGAGACGGCGGAGCTGCCGGAATCATGGCAGAAATTTCTCTCGTTGTAGCGGCGCTCTGTGAGCGCCGCAATTGTTGGCGACAATTCGACCGACGGTCATAGACCGCCGCTACAAGTTAATGAGGAGACAGTTTAATCCGGTCGAGCTGGAGTTAATGGATCGGCCGCAACCCGTATCTCCTGAGCTGGAGGAAGACCTGCGCAGTATCCGCCAACTCAATCGCTGGTTTGGCAGTCACCGCATC
>Ga0070707_100006985_pt1 | contig 10466 bp, 8 predicted proteins | sample KBSK5502metaG_FD_65468 | JGI IMG/M metagenome (GOLD analysis project Ga0070707, IMG submission 65468) | Corn, switchgrass and miscanthus rhizosphere microbial communities from Kellogg Biological Station, Michigan, USA - KBS K5-50-2 metaG | ecosystem: Host-associated > Plants > Roots >... | reverse complement strand
CTCGAAGTTTATAGCGCTGCACCTTGCCGGTCGCGGTCTTGGGCAGCTCGGCGACGAAGTCGATCCAGCGGGGATACTTGACTGGGGTGAGTGTCGTCTTGACATGTTGCTTGAGCGCCTCGGCAAGCTCTGGACTGGGCTGTACGCCTGCGTTGAGGACGACGAAGGCATGCGGCTTGATGAGGCCATCGGCGTCGGCGTGGCCGACCACCGCCGCCTCCAGCACACTCGGATGCGCGCTCAGCGCCGCCTCGACCTCGACTGGCGAGACCCACTGACCGCTGACTTTGAGCATATCGTCGGAGCGGCCCGCGTACCAGTACGCGCCGTTCTCATCCTGATAGAACTTATCGCCGGTCGCGATCCACGCGCCGCAGATAGTGGCCTTGGTGCGCTCGTGCTTGTTCCAGTACTGCGAGCAGATGCTATCGCCGGAGATCAGCAGGTTGCCGATCTCGCCCTGTGCCACCGGCTGGCCCTGTTCGTCGAGCAGCGCCGCCGTGTAGCCTGGCGCGACCTGCCCGGTGCTGCCCGGCGTGACCTGCCCGGCGCGGTTCGAGATGAAGATGTGTAGCGCCTCGGTGCTGCCGATGCCATCTAATATCTCGACGCCGAAGCGGTCGCGCCAGCGCAAGAAGAGATCCGGCGGCAGCGATTCGCCCGCCGAGACGCAGAGGCGCAGCGAGGAGAGGTCGTAGCGCTGTTCGGCGTCGGGTACAGCCAGCATCGCCGCGTAGAGCGTCGGCACGCCGAAGAAGATCGTAGGGCGCCGCTCGCTGATGATCTGATAGGCGGCGTCGGGCGTCACGCGACCAGGAAAGTGGAACGCGCTCGCGCCGACGGCCAGCGGGAAGTACAGCCCATTGCCCAGGCCATAGGCGAAGTAGAGCTTGGCGGCGGAGAAGGTGATGTCGTCGGGGGTCAGATTGAGGATTGGCTTGGCGTACTGCTCGACGCAGCAATACATGTCGTGCTGGAGGTGTACGCAGCCCTTGGGGAATCCCGTGCTTCCCGAGCTATAGAGCCAGAGCGCCGCGTCATCGCGGGTGGTCGGCGCGGGAGTGAGGTTGGTCGCCGCCTGGGCCAGCAACGCGCCGAAGTCGCCGCCGCCGAGCGCGGGATTTCCATCCGCCGCGCCACGGCGCACCAGCAGGGCATGGCGAAGGAAGCGCAGCTCCTCGCGGCGTGGCGCCAGTTGCGCCCAGAGATCCTCCTCGACGACCAGCGCGATGGCGCGGCTGTCGTTGAGCATGTAGAGGTAGTCTTGCACGCGCAGTTGCGTGTTGAGTGGGACTGCGACCGCGCCAATCTTGATCGCGCCGAAGAAGGCGGCGGCGAACTCGGGGGAGTCGTAGAGGAGGATGGCGACACGCTGCTCCATCTCGACGCCCAGCGACTGGAACGCGTTGCCGGCGCGATTGACCTGCTCGCCCAGTTGCGCGTACGTCCACTCACCAGCAGGGGAGCGCAAGGCGACACGCGCCTCCAAGCCAGCGGCGAGTGCGCCATCGACAAAAGCCGCCGCCGCGTTGTATTCTTCGGGCAACTCAAGCGCCGGAGACTCTTGCGCGGCTGGCAGAGAGGAAACGAAATAGGGTTGTGTCGGGCCTGTCATGGCGTCGTCTCCCTTTGCGTTGCGCTGGCGAGCGTGTAGACAAAGTATAGCCCCGCGTATGGATAGGGTCAAACGCTCTCCATGCCGCTGGAGCGCGATTCGAAGCTGGCGTTAAAGCTGGCGTTTTTCCTGAAGAGGCCAGAAGACCCGCCCTTCAGAGGTGGGGACGAATCGCCCTGACTTTGACAGACAACCATGCCGTGAGCTATCCTTTCCCTGAGCTTTGGCTCTCGCCCTGGGGCATCATGGCGTAGGCTCGATCCTGAGAAGCCCCCGGCTTCAGCCGTGGGGAGATGTCACTGGCGCATCTCTGATATAATGCGCACACTTACCGCTGAGCGCGCCCATGTGAAGGCGTGTGGAGGCGCCGCAACCAGCCTGGACGTAGCCTGGACGCCGCTTTTTCGGCAGTGTGTTCCCCGCGGAGTGTTTCCCTTTTGAGGCGCGATCACCTTTGGCGCGCCAGCGGCTGTGTATCTTACCCATCTCGATCTCGTGTAATGGCGCATGTTCAGCGGAAGTAGTGGACGTGTAGGTTGGCGCCTGGTATCTGGATCGCAGGCTTGCGCGGATTGGAGACCCACAGGAGGCTCATAGAGGAGGATTCCAACATGGCGCACGAACGGAAAGGGCGCGGGCGAGGCTTCGCCTCGATGGATCCGCAGAAACAACGCGAGATCGCCAGCAAGGGCGGACGCGCCGCGCACATGCAGGGCACGGCGCATGAGTGGAGCAGCGAAGAGGCGCGCGAGGCCGGTCGCAAGGGAGGCGCCGCCAGCCGCAATTCGCGCCGCGACTCGGAATAGAGTCGCGACGTTTGCTCCAGTAGGGCCTGACGAGACAGCATGAAGGCGCGCCAGTCGGGGCAAGACGCTGTGCGCGCCACAGGTAATTGCGCGCTATCCCATGGCGTCGGATGAGTAATGGCGCTGGAGCCAGGCGTTCCAGGTCACTGTGCTCCGCGCCTGGTTGGGCGTCAGGTTCACGCCGGAGCGAAGCACATCGTATAGGTCGCCGCTAAGGGTGGCTGAACGTATCGTGGTGGTCCGGCCACGGATGCGCAGATAGGCTGCGGCCATCGCATCAAATGTCAGTATCTCCCGCCCGCCTATGTCGGCGTCTCGCCCAACGGGTCCGCGCTCGACGAGAGAGACCAGTTGCGCAGCGACTTCGCGAACATCAATTGACTGAAAGCGCATGCCCTCGGGGATGACCACCTCATCGCCTGTGTCGGCGCCAAAGGACTGGATGAGCCAGGCAACAAAGCTGTGGAACTGGGTGGCGCGCAGGACGCTCCAGGGAAGTGGCCCTTGCTCGATCCAGCGCTCGGCGGCGCGTTTGGCCAAGTAGTAGGGATATGCGCTGTGTTCTATCCCGACAATGGAGGGATAGATCAGGTGTGGCGCTGCGCTGTGCGCCACCTCCAGTAAGTGGCGCGTCCCCTCCACGTCGATCTCTTGGGCGCGCTTTGGATCGGTCGCACAGTGGATGATCGCATCCATACCGGCAAGCGCCTGAGCGAGATCAGCGCTCCTGGTGAGGTCGCCGGCGACTAGTTCGGCTCCAGCCGGGAGTGCGACCTGCGGCTGGCGGCTGAGTGCGCGCGCTGTATACCCATCGGCGAGCAGCCGACGGACCACGGCGCGGCCAAGCGTTCCGGTCGCGCCGGTCACCAGGACGGTCGCCATCGCTGATGCCTCTCGCCACGCCGCCCTACTGCGCTGGCTGCTCGTCGAGCACAGTCGCCACAGCGGGATGTTCGCGGTTCAAGATCAGATTCTCGCCGCCCATCGGGTCTTTGCCCATGATGAGAATGTTCTCGTCGAGGCAGATGCGCAGCAGGTCGCGCGCCGAATCGCGGGTCAGGCGGCCGCGGAAGCGGTTCTTTGGATTGAATGGATCGCCGATGAAGTTGGCGATGCCGCTGATGGTGCGCCACGACCAGTGCCGGTCAATATAGTCGAGGAACTGGATGAACCCCGGCTCCTCTGGCTCGACAGGCCCCTGCGGCATGTAGGGGACGGGTGACGGCGTCCGCATGTACGATCCGCCATTGCTGTAACCTGGCCCTGCCTGTGGATAGCCCAGCGCGATGAACTGCTCGGCGGCGCTGATCAGGTCGCGGCTGACGGTCCCCGGCACACCCACGACGATCACACGCTTGTTCAGGCGCAACTTGAGGCGGGCGCAGATGCGGGTGAAGTCGCGATCGCCGCTCATCAGCACGAAGGTGTTGATCGAGGGGCGGTCAAAGACGGTCTCGATGATGTCCATGAGCATGTTCAGGTCAACCGTGCTCTGGGTAATGACCTGTTGCGGCTGTGGGTAGTAGCCACTGGGGCTGCCGAACTGCGCAGGCTCCATGCGCGGCTGCGGCTCCTCGTCCAGCTCGGCGTCCTCGCCGGCGAACTCCTCTTCGCCCTCGTGCGCTTCGTCCATGGCCTCGGCTTGCGCATCCTCGAGGGCGGTGGTGTCAGTTTCCAGCTCTGGCTCGTCGAGACGCTGCTCGTCGTCGATGAACTCTTCGTCGTCGGCCATCTGCTGATCAGCGGGCGCGACGCGATCGTAGGGTGATGGGGAGTATCCAGGGGATTGGCGGAAGCGCTCGCGCACTTTCGCGGGGCAATCTACGCGATCGATCATTGCGGCGGTCAGGCTCCCTTTAAAGAAGTCCGGCTGCCGCTGCCAGTCCGCATACGCCCGCGCGACCATAACCGTTCCAAACTGGCGAGCGACCCCGATCAACTCCTGTGGGTCAGGCTCACGATGCTGAACGTTGATCAGGCTGTAGCGGATGTTTTCAAAGTCAATAAACAGCGCGATTTCATCGGACACAAAGACGCTCCTCGTCAAAGCTCACAGGGGGGATGTGCGACGCACAACGCACAACATGCGGGACGCTCAACAATCTAGAACACATGCGATTGATCCGAACCGGTGGGAGGAAATTGGACACTACCGCGATGAGCGGCGCAAAAGAGGGAGAACGAACGCTGTGTAGTGGCCCAGGACACTTGCCCCAACACAAGAATAATCAAACAGAGTCCAATTGCTACCTACGTACTCGGATATGCAATTACTCTATCATACCATCGTGAAAGGTGTCCAGAGAAGCCCGCAAATGTACGGGAAGCCCGTAGACGCCTCCACCGAAACGGGCGTTTCCTGATGGGTCCAGCGCCCTTCACATCTGCCTCCAAGGTAACTCATCCGCGGGAGGCGCCATCCGCGATGAGCGTAGGCATTGCATCTCACACATCTGGCCGTCACGCTACGGCGGCCTGAACTGACAGGCTAGGCGCGGTCGCGCAAGTTCCGTGCAAGCTCTGAATATGTTGCTAGCAACGCCTTGGCGCTCTTCCCTGGTCGTGGTATAATTCCCAGCACAGTTAGTGTATATCGTACACTAAACACTAACCTCCCCTTAACATGCTCGTATTCTTTGGTGGAGGAGCGCCCGCCAGCCACGGCGTAGACGCTCACAGGCCCTCGGCAGGAGGCGCGTCTATGACCAGTTCATCTCGCAATGGCGCACATGAAAATGCGACGCAGGACGCCGTCTATGACGCCATCATCATCGGTGGGGGCATAGCGGGCCTCTCGGTCGCGCTGACGCTGCCGGATGACCTCTCGGTCGCGCTCGTCACCAAGGCGGCGCTGGGCGAGAGCAACACTCGCTACGCGCAGGGCGGGCTGGCCGCAGCTGTCGGGCTGGACGACGATCCCGAGCTTCACTTGCGCGATACGCTGGCGGCAGGCGCGGGACTGGTAGATGAGAAGGCGACGCGGACGCTGGTCGCCGACGCGCGAGAGGCGGTCGCCTGGCTGATCGGCATGGGCGCGCAGTTTGACGAGCGCGCCGACGCGCCAGCCACCGCGCTGCCCAACGTCCCCGCCCACTATGATCTGACGCTCGAAGCCGCGCATAGTCGCCGTCGCGTCCTACATGCGCGCGACGCCACCGGGGCGGAAATCGAGCGCGCGCTGGTCGCTGCCATCCGTAGCCGCCCGCATACGACGATCCTGGAGCAGACGCTCGCGCTGGACCTCATTGTGGAAAATGGGCGCTGCGCCGGTGTCGAGTTGTTACATGAAGGGCAGCAGACGCGCTTGCGCGCGCGGCGGGCGGTCACGCTGGCGAACGGCGGCGCGGGACGGCTCTGGCTGCGCACCTCCAATCCTCCCGGTGCGACGGCGGACGGCATGGCGATGGCGTGGCGCGTGGGGGCGGCGCTGGCCGATCTGGAGTTTGCGCAGTTCCATCCCACCGTGCTGACGCCGCCAGACGGGCGCGGCGAGCCATTCCTGGTCTCGGAGGCAGTGCGGGGCGAGGGCGCGTATCTGCGCAACGCGAAGGGCGAGCGGTTCATGGAGCGCTACTCGCCGCAAAAAGAGCTAGCTCCACGCGATGTCGTCGCGCGCGCGATCCTGAGCGAGATGCTCGCCGAGAAGGCGCTCAGCGCCTTCCTCGATCTGCGCCACCTGGACGCTGAGGAGGTCCACGAGCGCTTCCCGACGATTGCGGCGGCCTGCGCACGCGCAGGGTTGGACCTCGCCACCGACCTGATTCCCGTCGCTCCGGCGGCGCACTACTTCATGGGCGGCGTCGTGGTGGACACCGAGGCGCGCACAACCCTGCCGCAACTCTATGCCGTCGGCGAGGCGGCCTGCACAGGGGTGCATGGCGCGAACCGGCTCGCCAGCAACTCGCTGCTGGAAGGGCTGGCCTTCGGCAGACGCGCGGCGCGCCAGATCGCGCTGGAATCGTCTGAACCGTGGCCCACCGTGCCTGCGCTGCCTGGCGAAGAGATTGCGCTTGACGGCATCGTGACACCACGCGTAGACCTCTCTGGCCCAGTTGCTGGCCCAGTTTCAGTAGAGACACGGAATCAACTCCAGCGGGTGATGTGGGAGCAGGTCTCGCTGCGGCGCGACGCCGACGGGCTGACCAGCGCGCAGAAGGAGTTGTGGGCGCTGGCTGGAGGCGCGGCGGTTGATCCAGAGACGGCGAACTTGCTGCTGGTCGCGCAACTCGTCGTGGCGGCGGCGCTGGCGCGGACGGAGAGCCGTGGCGGACATTACCGGCTGGACTATCCCGACCGCGATCCGGCGCGTGATGGGCGGCACACACTGCTCATTCCCGGCGCCATGAAAGAGCGAGTTGGCAGGATGGAAACGGCGGTGGCCCATGCCTGAACGGGTAGCGGCTTTTGATACGCTCTTTGATCTCGATCTCATCCGCCAGGCGCTGGCCGAAGACATCGGGCGCAGCGACGTGACCACCGAGGCGACGATCCCAGCGGGCGTTCAAGCCACGGCGCGCATTGTAACGCGCGAGGCGGGCGTCGTTGCGGGGCTGCCGCTGGCGCAGCGCGTCTTCACCGCTCTTGATTCCAATGTACGCTTCGAGGCGCTGGTGGCCGACGGCGGCATAGTGGAGGCGGGCGCGACGCTGGCGCAGATGTCTGGCGATGCGCGCGCGCTGCTGACCGCCGAGCGGGTCGCGCTCAACTTCCTGGGGCGACTCTCTGGCATCGCCACGCTGACAGCGCGTTGCGTCGCGGCGGTGAAAGATACGAAGGCGCAGATCGTGGATACGCGCAAGACGACGCCTGGGCTGCGTGCGCTGGAGAAGTACGCCGTGCGCATGGGTGGCGGCCGTAACCATCGCGCCGGGCTGGACGACGGCGTGCTAATAAAAGATAACCACATTGCGGCAGCAGGGGGTGTGCGCCCGGCGATTCTGCGGGCGCGCGAGCATGCCTCGCATCTGCTGCGTATCGAGGTGGAGTGCGAGGACGAGCAGCAGGTGAGCGACGCGGTGGAGAGCGGCGCCGATGTGATCCTGCTAGACAACATGCCGATTGAGCGGCTACGCGCCAACGTGGAATGGATTCGCACGCACGCGCCCAGAACGATCATCGAGGCCTCTGGCGGCATCGGGACGGACCCCGCGCGCCTGGCCGCCGTCGCCGCGACCGGCGTAGACCTGATCTCGCTGGGAGCGCTGACGCACTCGGCGCCGAACTTCGACATGTCATTGGAGTTTGATCCCGCCGTGAAGGGAGCAAAACGATGAGCGCACAGATTCCCGTGGTTTCCACGCCACTGACGGTTGAGTGTGAGGAAAGCCAAGAGAACGTCATCCTGCCGAGCCTGGAGGAATGGCGCAGTCAGGAGCCAGCAGCGCTGCACGCGCGTGGACGCCACGCCGGGGCCGAGCGCGCCCACGCCATCCCGCGTGAGTACGCGCAGATGAGCGCCGAGGAGCTGGACCGGCGCATCGCCGCCGCTCGCGCGAAACTAGGCGAGCGCGTTGTCATCCTGGGACACCACTACCAGCGCGACGAGATCATCAAGTACGCCGACATGCGCGGCGACTCCTTCAAGCTCGCGCAATTCGCGCAACAGCGCCCGGAGGCCGACTACATCATCTTCTGCGGCGTGCATTTCATGGCCGAGAGCGCCGACATCCTCAGCGCGCCACATCAGGCGGTGATCCTGCCGAATCCGGCGGCGGGCTGCTCGATGGCCGATATGGCGAATATCGCCGAGGTCGAGGAGTGCTGGGACGCGCTGATGGACCTTTACCGCGACGAGGTCTCCGACGGCGAGGGCGTGCTGCAGCCGGTGATCCCAGTGACCTACATGAACTCCGCCGCGAACCTCAAGGCGTTCTGCGGCAAGCACGGCGGCATCGTCTGCACGTCCTCGAACGCGGAACAGGTCCTGCGCTGGGCCTTCGCGCGCGGGCGGCGCGTGCTCTTCTTCCCCGACGAACACCTGGGGCGCAACACCGCGCTCAAGATGGGCATCCCCGAGAACGAGATTGCTGTCTGGAACCAGCGGCTCGACTTTGGCGGCGTTAAGGACGACCAGACGCTGGTGGATGCGAAGGTGATCCTCTGGAAGGGCTGGTGCTCGACGCATCAGCGCTTCGCTCCAGAACAGATCGCCGAGGCGCGTGCGGCATATCCCGGTGTGCGTGTCGTCGTGCATCCAGAGTGCCGCCATGAGGTCGTGGCGGCGGCGGACCTGGCTGGCTCGACCGAATACATCGTCAAGGTGATCGAGGAGTCGCCCGCCGGGACCATCTGGGCGGTCGGCACGGAGGTCAACCTGGTGAAGCGGCTGGCCAAAGAGCATCCTGACAAGACGATCTTCTGCCTCGATCCCGTTGTCTGCCCCTGCTCGACGATGTACCGTATCCACCCGGCGTACTTAGCCTGGGCGCTCGAAAGCCTGGTGGAGGGCAATGTCATCAATCAGGTGACGGTGGACGCGGAGACGGCGCGCTGGGCCAAGGTCGCGCTGGAGCGCATGCTGGCGAACAAAGCGTAGGAGGTCCTCTCGGCTCTACAGAGCCGGAGCACGATAGACAGGACTGAAGTCCACATCGCGCGCTTGCCCCGCTTGCTCTCACGCCAACCGGCGAGTAGAATCCCATCAGGAGCACAAGACGTTCCGGGAACTTCAGCGCAGGGCGGCGGAAGGGCGAGCGGTTTTATGCGGCGGTGTCGGACGTGTGGGGCGGAGTTGGAGGCCGGGGCGAACTTCTGCGGCCACTGTGGCTCTGCCATCACGATTACCGCGCCTGCCATCCCCCGGAACGCGCAGACGAGAGTCTCGTCATCACGCGCTACGAGCGTCATCGCGGCTCCTCCGCTCGCGCCGAACCGCATCTCTCCGCCCCCACGGGCCAGCGCCTCTATCCGCTATGGGTCTGTGCCTGCTCGCGCCCAGCCACGTTTGGTCACGCCAAGACGGCCAGTTTATCCGAAGTCGCGCTTGCTCGCGGCGGCGCTGGAGTGGCTCTTCCCCGGTTTTGGCGTGATGTACGCCAGCGGCTTCTGGAAGGGCGCGTTCGTCCTGCTCAGCACGTTCATCGCGACCGGCGTGGCGGTGGGCGTCGCAATGAATAATGCCAATGGCGCGCAGGTCGAAGATGTCGTGGATTTCTTTGTCTGGCTCTTCCTGGCGCATCTCGTCTGGCTCCTCGTGCGCATGCTCTATGCATGGCGGCTGGCCAGCCGCGCCACCCGCCTCGCGCGGGTGTATCAACCCTGATACAAGCGCCGCGCATCCTCTTGGGAACTTTTTGCCGCGTCGCGCCGTCACCCTGGCTGTGAGGCTCACACCGACTCGAAGCGCGCTCCTTGACGAGATTCACAGGGGGATAGATCATGCCACGATTTTCGATGTTCTCAGGAGCGGCGCTGAAACTCGCGCCCGCGACACTAGCGTTGCTTCTCTTGGCCGTCCAGGCTACACCCGCCGCCGCCTGTGGCAGCCTGCTCGCGCCCAATGGGGCGATCCGCCTCTCGCGCGCCGCCACACTGGTAGACTGGCACGATGGCGTCGAACACTACATGACCAGCTTCACCTATCAGGGCAATGTCGATAACGTCGGCTGGATCGTGCCACTGCCGGCGAACCCGGAGAAGATCGAAGAGGGCGGCGGGTGGACGCTGCAGCGGCTGGTGCGCGAGACCCATCCCCTTCCAAAGAACGTTTTCCTGGCAGGCGATGCGAATGCGCCGCAGGCGGCCAGTGGCGCGGAGGTGCTCCAGCAGGTGCGCGTGCAGGCGCTGGACATCACCGTCGTGCGTGGCAGCGGCGACGAGATCGTGCGCTGGGGGCGCGACAACGGTTTCTTCATCGACAAGGAGACCGAGGGACACCTGCTCGGTTACGCCAAAGGCTCACCTTTCTTCATGGCGGCCAAGTACGACACCGCCGCCGCCAGGGCGCGCGGCCAATTACAGGGGGATGGCGCGCCGGTGCTGATCACAATGAAGATCCCGCACCCGTGGATTCCCTTCGAGATCCTCGCGCTGGACGCGCAGCAGAC
>Ga0070707_100006983_pt1 | contig 10466 bp, 10 predicted proteins | sample KBSK5502metaG_FD_65468 | JGI IMG/M metagenome (GOLD analysis project Ga0070707, IMG submission 65468) | Corn, switchgrass and miscanthus rhizosphere microbial communities from Kellogg Biological Station, Michigan, USA - KBS K5-50-2 metaG | ecosystem: Host-associated > Plants > Roots >... | reverse complement strand
TCCAGCCGATGAACATCGAGTGCGACAGGATCCGGTTGAGTTCGGTCGACAGGACCCGGATGTACTCGGCCCGGCGGGGCACCTCGACGTCCAACAGCTTCTCGAACGCCATGACCCCCGGCCACTCGCAGAACAGCGAGCTGATGTACTCGAGCGGGTCGAGGTACGCGATCGTGTGGTGGTAGTCGGCGTTCTCGCAGAGCTTCTCGACGCCCCGATGGAGATAGCCGAGAACCGGGTCGAGATCGACGACCTGCTCGCCGTCGAGCTTGAGGACGATCCGCAGCACGCCATGGGTCGACGGGTGCTGCGGCCCCATGTTGATGTACATCTCGCCGTCGCCGAGCGTGTAGAACTCGGACTCGCGCTCGGTCCGCGGTGGGTACGGCGGGATCGGCTCGAAGACGCCGACCGCCTCGTCGAGCTGGACCCGCGGGTCGTCCGAGGGCACCTCCTGGCGCGGATGGACGTGGGGCGTCGCGGTCGTCATGCCCGGCTCTTCCGGATCATCGTCGCCGCCCGCGCATTGGTTGGCGCGTGCGACTGCTCCATGTGGCGAACCCCGGCGCCGGGCGAGCGGGCCGCGTCGTCGGGGAGGAAGAAGTCCTTGCGGAGCGGGAAGCTCTGGTAGTCGGGCGGCATGTAGATCCGGCGCAGGTCGCGGTTGCCCTCGAACGCGATGCCGAACATGTCGTAGGCCTCGCGCTCCATCCACTCGGCGCCCTTCCACAGGAAGGTGATCGACGGGACGCGAGGATCCTCGCGCGACAAGCCGTCGGCGACGACGCGGAGCCAGTCGGTGGTCGTCTCGCTCCAGAGGTGATAGACCACCTGCATCACGTCGCCGGTGTCCACCCCGGCGAGGTCGGCGAGAAGGATGAAGCCGAATGCGGGCTCGTCGTGCAGCGCTCGGCAGACATCGGGAACGTCGCCCGCACCGATCCGGATCTCGGTCTCGTCGTGCCGTTGCTGGATCGGCGCGATCAGCTGTGCCCCGAAGCGGTCCTGGAGGCGGCGCTTGAGGGCGGCATCCACCTAGACATCCTCCGGCACGGTCGGCCCGACCGCCCGGTCCGGCCAGTGGCCGCGGCGATCCTTGACCAGCTGCTGGAGCTTCATCATCCCGTAGATCAGGCCCTCCGGACGGGGCGGACAGCCCGGGACGTAGACGTCGACCGGCATGACCCGATCGATCCCCTCGATCGTCGCGTAGCTCCGCTTGTAGCGGCCGCCCGAGCACGTGCAATCGCCCATCGCGACGCACCACTTCGGCTCCGGCATCTGCTCCCAGAGCCGGACGAGCGGGCCGGCCATCTTCGTCGTGAGGGTCCCTGCCACGATCAGGACGTCCGCCTGGCGCGGCGACGCGCGGAACGGGAACATCCCCCAGCGATCCATGTCGTTGCGCGAGGTCGCGCTCGACATCATCTCCATCGCGCAGCAGGCCAGGCCGGACAGGAGCGGCCACAGGCTGTTCGCCCGGATCAGGTCGAGGACGTAGTCGGCCTTGGTCGGGATGACGTCGAGGGCGCCCGACCAGCGGGCATCGTCGTACCGGGCGATGCCCGACGCCTCGACCTCGCGGAGGTGCGTCACGTCGGGCTCGAGGCTGCCCTGATAGGCGTTCGGGTCGGTCGAGCGCCAGAGCGCGTTGGCGACGACGATCGGCTCCGCGACCGCGGTCTGGCTGATCATGAGGGCCGCCGGCTGGTTGCCCGGCGCGTCCGACCCGGCGGGCGACGCGTCGTCACGCCCCGTTCCGCGGCCGGCTGCGGCGTTCTTCTTCAACGCCATGTCAGAACCCCCTTTCGCCAGGCGTAGGCAAGCCCGAGAAGGAGGATGCCGACGAAGGCGAGCATGCTGATGAAGAGCGAGCCGATGTCGAGGCCCGGGGCTCGGAAGATGATCGCCCACAGGTAGATGAAGACGACCTCGATGTCGAAGGCGACGAACAGCAGCGCGTAGATGTAGAACGACAGCCCGAAGCGGCCGTGGGTGTCGCCGTAGGTGTCGATCCCCGATTCGTAGGGCAGGCCCTTGTGAACGTCGCCGCGGTTTCGATGGGAGATCAGCCAGGCGGCTCCGATCGTCAGGAAGACGAACGAGACGCCGGCGACCATGAACCCCACGATGTACCAGATGTTGGTCACGTCGACGGTCACTCCGGTTGGGCTGGCGGGTCGACCGAACCCGGCTGGAGCACCCGGGATTGGTCCCCTGCGCGCGTCGCACCCTCTCGATGACGGCACATCACGCGGGCCAATACTAGCAGGGGGACCCCTCCGTCCACCGCGGACGGGCGGGCACCCGGACGCTGCCGGGGGTGCCTGGTGGGAGGGTCGGACGGTGCCGGCGGGCGGCTCCAGGAGGAGCCATGTGCGACTCGATCAGCGACGGCTGGGTCGACCGGCGGCGAGCTCCGTCGTGGAGCGGGATCGGGGAGCGAACCGTGCCGAGCGCGCGTGCCTGTTCACGATCCGCTCCCCGGCGGTGTGCCCCGTCACCGGGACAAGCGGAGACTCTTCCTCGGCCCGGTTGCGCGGCAATAGGGAATTCGCCTTAGTGGCCCACGAGAGGGCCGCGGCGACAGTGCCGCCGCGGCGCCGGCTAGCGCTTCGCGAGTCCCGGAAGCAGGACGTCAGGCTCGAGATCACGACCGAATGCGACGACCCGGAAGCGGCCCATCGCGCCGGGGTCGATCATCCGGACGAGGGCCGAGCGGGTCTCGAGATAGGCCTGGAGGTCGGCGCCAGGGCGGGTCTGCTCGGCGACGAGAAGGTCGCCGATCCCGAGGCGGGCCAGGAAGTCGGTCTGGTTCGTGCTGCCGAGAGCGGCAAGGCCGGCTGCCACGGCTGCCCGTTCGACGGCAGTCATGTCCACGTGGGCGGTGAGGTCCTGGCGGCCGATCGCCCGGTACGGATCGTCGCCGACCCGGTGGCCGAAATAGGTCGCCAGGGTCCCGGCGGCCCGCCGCGCCGGGTCGTAGAGGTCGGCAGCCGGATGGCCGTAGTCGATCACGAGCAACACGCCGCGGGCCAGGCCCGCCGCGGCGCGCTCGATCCACGAGTCCAGCTCGAGGCAGATCTCGCCGTGCTGACCGTCGGCGAGCTCGACGGACTCCGCCGCAAGGCGTGCGCCGAGCGCGGGCGTCGTGGGCTCCGACTCGACATCAGCCAGGACGTCGCCGGGTCCGATCCCGACCAGGATCTCGCGGAGCTCGCCCTCGCGACCGACGATCCGATGCGTCGGCAGGGCGTCGAGGACCTCGTTGGCGACGATCAGGCCGTCGATCGCCCGCCCGTGGTCGGGCTGGACCGTGACCTCGGGACGGTCGGCGAGCGCGCGGCGAACGGCGTCGACCCGTGCCGGTTCGATCTCTGCGACGAGGTAGTCGATGGCCGTCGGGCCGCCCTCGGTCGCGAGCAGCTCCGCGACGAGGGGCGCGGCGAGCGCGCCGGTCCCCGCCCCGTACTCGCGGATCGTGAAGGTGCTCGGCGCGCCGATCCCCTCGTGGACGGCCCGGGCGAACCGAGCGAGCGTCCGGCCGAAGATCGGGCTGGCTTCCGGAGCGGTGAGGAAATCGCCCGCGCGTCCCGGTCGAGCGACGGCTCCCCGGTAGTAGCCGCGCGCCGGGTCGTACAGCGCGATCTCCATGAAGCGGGCGAACGTGATGGGTCCCGTTCGGCCGATCTCGTCGCGGATCATGGCCAGCAGGATCGCGTCCGAGGCGACGACCTGGGCTGCGACGGGCACCCGTCTCAGGTCCACGATCGACCCTTCCCGAGCGCCAGCCGGAGCCCCGGCCCGACGAGGCTGTGCCCGCCCAGGACGATCGGGATCGCCGCGTCGCGGGCGGCCGACGTGAGCGACCGCAGCCACGGATCGGCGATCCGGTCCGCGAGCAGGAGATCGCTGGCGAAGCGGTCCTCGGCGGCCGGCCATCCCCGGTCATCCGCGCCGAACCGATGGGCGAGCAGGACGCGGGTGTCGACCAGGGCTGCGTCGCCGAGCTCGGCCAGGATGGCCCCGAGCGCCGCGGGCCCGTCGCGGTCGAGGAGCAGGCCGAGGCTCGATCGCACCGGCCGTTGCCCCGCGCCACGGGTCCGGAAGCCGCGCTCCTCGATCAGGGCGCGGGTCCGCGATGCGGTCGATCGTTCGAGCCACGAGAGGCCCGCTGCGGATGCCCGGCCCGCGACCACGAGCTCGCCGAGCGGATCGCGGCTGACCGCCTGCGCGGCGGCCAGGGTGGATCGCGCCGGACCGGTCTCGATGCCCTGGGTGTCGGACGGATCGACCAGCAGAACGTCGAGCGGCGAATCGAGATCCACCTGCAGCCGCCAGCGCCGCCGGAGGTCGGCGACCGTGAGGCCCGCGCTCTCGGCGAGCCATCGCGGGAGGCCGTTGTCGGCTGCCAGGTTCGGCAGCTCGGCGAGCCATGCTGTCCCGGCAATCGCGATGACGTCCGCGGAGAACCGGTTGTTGGCGAGGGCATGACCGGCCGGGCCTCCCGCGGCGGCGACGAACGCCGCCACGTCGGCCGTTCGGGCGAGGGGAATGCTGCCCGAGCCGAGCGCGACGATGCCGTCGGCGCGCGTCGCCCGCACGGCATCACCGAGCCTTGCGCCGAACGATCGCTGGTCATTCGGCTCGTCGACGATCCGGACCTCCACGGCGCCTGCCGCGCGGAGGCGGTCCGCAACCTGGCCGGCGTTTCGTCGCCGGGCGACGCCGAACGCCTGGGTGAGCGGCCCGGCCCCGGGCCCGGGCCGGCCGTGGAAAATGAAGGCAACGACGCGGGTCACGCGCCGAGTCTAGCGAGCGAGGTCGGCCGGCCGATGCGACGAGTGCGGGCGTACGTCGGGCTCGGGGCGAACCTCGGCGACGCGGCCGGCACGCTTGCCCGCGCCATCCGGGCGCTGGCGGCCCTGCCGGGCGTCCGCCTCCGGGCCGTCTCCCGGCTCTACGTCACGCGACCGGTCGGCGTCATCGATCAGCCGCCATTCCGGAACGCGGCCGTCTCCCTCGACGTGCCCGCGGGTCCAGATGCCGCGACGGGCGCGACCGCGCTCCTGATCGCCCTCAAGCAGCTCGAGCGCGCGTTCGGTCGCCATGAGCGCGAGCGCTGGGGCCCTCGGGAGCTCGACCTCGATCTCCTCGTCTTCGGACGAGCCCGGCTGTCGATCGATCGACCCCCGGACGGACGATCGCTCGATCCGGGCAAGGCTGACCACCTCCTCGTCGTCCCCCATCCGGAGGCTGGGCGTCGCCTGTTCGTCCTGGCGCCTCTGACCGACATCGCGGCCGGCCTTGCGCCTCCCGGCTGGCGCGAGACCGTCGCAACCGCCGCCGCCCGACGGCTGCTCGAGGAGGGAGCCGACGCCGCCCGTCCGATCGCGACCTGGGACACCGGCCGGGCCACCTGGCGGAACTAGCGGCTACAGGCGGACCGACGGCGGCCGATCCCGGTCGAACATGTGGACCGTGTCGACGAACCGGACCTGCTTCGTCTGGTAGCCCATGACGAGCGAGTGGGTCCGTGCGCCGCCGCCAAAGAACCGCACGCCCTCGAGGAGGTCGCCGGCGGTGACGCCCGTCGCCGAGAAGACGAGGTTCTCGCCGGGGGCGAGGTCCTCGGTGTGATAGACGCGATCCTCGTCGCCGTGGCCCATCCGCGCGCCCCGAGCCCGCTCGTCGTCGCTGCGATAGCGGAAGCGAGCCTGGATCTCGCCACCGAGACAGCGCAACGCGGCTGCCGTGATCACGCCCTCCGGGGCGCCGCCGATCCCCATGACGGCGTGGACGCCCGTGCCGGACACCGCGGTCGAGATGGCCGCCGACAGGTCGCCGTCGCTGATCAGCTGGATCCGCGCGCCCGCGGCACGGACCTCGGCGATCAGCGCCTCGTGCCGCGGCCGGTCGAGGATCACGACGGTGATATCGCGGACCGTCCGGCCGAGGGCCTCGGCGATCCGCCGGAGGTTCGCGGTCGGGCTCTCCCGGATGTCGACCTTGCCGGCCGCGACCGGACCGACGCAGAGCTTCTCGAGATACGTGTCGGGGGCGTGGATCAGGCCGCCCTTCTCCGACGCGGCGAGAACGGTGATCGCGCCGGGCTGGCCGTGGGCGACGAGATTCGTGCCTTCGAGCGGGTCGACCGCGATGTCGATCTCGGGGTTGTTCTCGACGCCGGCCGACGTCCGCCGCCCCACCGGCTCCCCGATCCACAGCATCGGCGCCTCGTCGCGCTCACCCTCGCCGATCACGATCGTCCCGGCGAACTCGATCTCGTCCATCGTGGCGCGCATCGCCTCGACCGCGGCGCGGTCCGCCTCGTCCTTCTCGCCGCGGCCCATGAACCGCGCGGACTGGATCGCCGCGGCCTCGGTGACGCGAACCATCTCGAGAGCCAGTAGCTGTTCCATCGACTGAGCCTACACGGAGGCGCTCAGGTGGTGTGGCGGCAAGGCGGACGCGAGCACGCGAGCGAGCGCACTTGGGCGCGTGCGCGAGCGAGCGCGCGCAGCGTCCAACGCGGCGGACGCGCCGCATGAGCGCCTCCCGTCAATGGCGGAAATGTCTTGTACCCGTGAAGACCATGGCCATGTGGTGCCGATCGGCCACTTCGATCGCCATCTCGTCGCGGATCGAGCCGCCGGGCTGGACGATCGCTGTCACGCCCGCCTGGGCGGCGATCTGGATCCCATCCGGGAACGGGAAATAGGCGTCACTCGCCATCACGGCGGTCTTTGAGCGATCGCCGGCCCGCCGCAGCGCGATCTCGACCGAGGTCTGGCGGCTGGCCTGCGCGGCGCCGATCCCGATCGTCGCACCGCTCCGGGCAAGGACGATCGCGTTCGACCGGACGTGGCAGACGGCGCGCCAGGCAAAGAGGAGGTCGTTGAGCTCGTCGAGCGTCGGGCGGCGCTTCGTCACGACCTGGAGCCGGCCGCGGTCGAGCCCGACCTCGTCGAGGCTCTGGACGAGCAGCCCGCCAGCGACCCGCTTGAAGTCGAGGTTCGCGATCCCGTAGTCGCGCATGCCCTCGGTCGGGTCGGGCGGGACGGCGAGGATCTCGAGGCCGGCCTTGGCCTTCAGGATGCCGACGGCCGCCTGGCTGTAGGCCGGGGCGACGACCGCCTCGTACGAGTTCGCCGCGATCTCGCGGGCGGTCGCTCCGTCGAGCTCGCGGTTGACCCCGACGATCCCGCCGAACGCGGCCACGGCGTCGGTCTCGAGGGCCCTGCGGTAGGCCTCGACGAGCTCGTCGCCCGATGCGATCCCCACTGGGTCGGTGTGCTTGACGATCGCGACCGTCGGCGACGTGAAGTCCTGGGCGATCCGGTAGGCGGTGTCGAGGTCGAGGTAGTTGTTGAACGACGGCCGCTCGCCGCGGATCTGGGTCGCATCGGCGAGCGTCCCGCTGCGATGCGTCGTCTCCCGATAGAACGCGGCGCGCTGGTGGGGGTTCTCGCCGTAGCGCAGGTCGTCGACCTTCTCGAGGACCATGGCGAGGCGCTTGGGAAACGTGTTGTTCGAGATCTGGTTGAGGTAGGCCGCGATCTCGGCGTAATACGCGGCGACCGCCCCGAAGGCGTCGGCGGCGAGCTGGGCCCGCAGCTCGGCGCTGAGCGCGTGATGGCGCTTGAGCTCGGTCACGAGCTTCGAGTAGTGCTCCGGGCTGCCGACCGCGGCGACGCCGGCGCCATTGCGGGCGGCCGCTCCGAGGAGCGCGGCACCGCCGACATCGATCATCTCGATCGCCTCGTCGATCGGGACGAGATGGGCACCGACCGCGGGCGCGAACGGGCTGACGTTGACGACCACGATGTCGATCGCCCCGATGCCCTTCTCGACGAGCTCGTCCATCTGGGCGACGATGTCGCGGCGGGCGAGGATGCCGGCGTAGATCGCCGGGTGGAACGTCTTGACCTGGCCCCCGAGGAGGGTCGGCAGGCCGGTCAGCTCGGAGACGGGACGGACCTCGACGCCGTCGGCGGCCAGGTGGTCGCGGGTTCCGTCGGTCGCGAAGACCTCGACGTCCAATGCCAGGAGCTCGCGCGCCAGGGTGACGATCCCCTCGCGGTTGGCGACCGACAGCAAGGCTCGCACCCGGACCTCTCCTCCTCCGACGCGGGACCTCGCCACGCTCGCGGTACACGCTCGACGCGCTGCCGAGTATAGCGCGGGTCATGGCATACTCCGTCGTCAGCGGCGACCGGCCGCTCTCCCCGGCCAGGTGCGCGAGCGACGTTCGCAAGCCCGATCGGGCGACCCCCGCGAGCGAGGTTGGAACGTGCGGCTGCTTCCCTGGGAGTACCTCTTCACCCGGTTCAGCGCACACACATTCCCCGACATCTACACGATGACGTGGGTCGCCACGATCGTCCTGCTGATCGGGCTCGTCCTCCTCTACAACGCGCGGACACGAGCCCTCCACCGGCACGCCCCGTACCTCGACTTGTACGAGTGGCTGCTGTGGACAGGGATCAGCCTGTTCGGCCTGATTCTCGTGGCGGCCGTGTTCAACTTCTACCTGATCGTGATGCTCGTGATCCTCGTCACGGGGCTTGCCGTGATGCTCTGGGTCCGGTTCGTCCGGTTCCCGCCGATGTTCGAGGTCTACGAGCAGAAGCTGGCGAAACAGCGCTATTTCACGCGCTCGAAGTTCGCCCATCCGGAGGCGACGATCCGGCCCAAGGGCGCCAAGGCGGCCCGGGCGGGTGGTAGCCGCCCGAACGCCCAGCGCAGCCGGTCGAGCCGCGGCCGGCGCCGGCGCTAGGCCGGCGACGCGCGCGCGGCCGATGCCGATCGAGGTCCGCCGATTCGGGGTCGGCCATCGCCGCCCCGATGGCCCGCCCGGCACGACCGGGGTCAGCGGCCAGGTCATCCACAGCGACGCGCGTGGCGTGATCAGCGAGCTCGCCTTCGCCCGCAACGGCCGGATCGAGCCCCACGCCAACCCGAACACGACGTGGTTCATCGTGATCGAGGGCGGCGGCTGGGTCGTCGTCGACGGCGAGCCGCTGCGGGTCGCGGCCGGTGAGGCGGTGCTCTGGCCTCCGGACGTGCCCCACGGAGCGTGGGCGGATCACGGCCACATGCGGGCGTTCGTGGTCGAGCTGGCCGGACCGGACGATGCCCTGTTCCGCGGGATCCTCGAGGGCCGCGCCGTTGCGGCGATCGGGCCCGGGGGCGCGGTGGTCGGCCGTGGCGAGGGAACGTTGAGCGGGCCCGATCACGCGCCTCCTCCGGATCCGGACGCCGGCGAGCCGCATTAGGCTGGGCGCCGAGCTGTCGACCGGGTGGGGCCGGTCGCGCCAACCATGACGCGCCCTGACCGACCGCCCGCTAGCTTGGTGGCGTGCAGCGCTATCTCGACCTGCTCCGCCGACGCGACTATGCCCTCCTGTGGGGCGGCGCGACCGTCTCGGAGCTCGGCGACGGGATGTCCTTCGTTGCCCTCGTCTGGCTGATCCTCGAGCGCGGCGGCGACGCTGGCACGGTTGGCTGGCTTTCCGCGGCGTACACGGCGCCCGTCGTCGTCGGCGGGCTCGCGGCCGGCATCATCCTGGATCGGTTCGACCGACGGCGCGTCTTGGCCGTCGACAACCTGGTCCGCGGTGCCGCGATCGCCAGCATTCCGATCACGTCGGCGCTCGGCGTCCTGTCGACCGCCCAACTGTTCGTCGTCGCTGCCGTCTACGGCCTCCTCTACATGACGAGCGTTGCCGGCATCCCAAGCCTGATCCCGGACCTCGTCAGCCAGGACGAGCTCACCACGGCGAACGCGATGGAATCGATCTCCTACGGGCTCGGCGGCCTCGTCGGTCCTGCTCTGGCAGGCGTCGTCATCGCGATCTTCAGCGCGCCGGTCGTCCTGGTGATCGACGCCGCGAGCTACGCGGTGTTCGTGGTCTGCCTCCTCGCGATGGGCCCGTTGTCGTTCGCGGTCGACCACCGGCCCGCCGCGGAGCGCCGGCCCGCCGGCGCCGCGACCGTCGCGCCAGCCACCGAATCGTCGGCGGCCGACGCGCCCGCCGGCGAGCCACCCGCGGCGCCCCGTCCCAGGGCCGGCGGCGGTCTCGGACCGGCGACCCGGTTCATCCTGGGCGCGCCGGCCATCGTGGCGATCACCGTGATCTACATGGGGCTCAACCTGAGCACCGGCGTCTTCACGGTGCTCGCCCCGGTCTACTCCCGTGACGTGCTGGGCGGCGATGCAACGACCTACGGGGCCATCCTCAGCGCATTCGAAGCCGGCGGGCTTGTCGGGCTGATCGTCGTCGGGGCGATCCGCTGGCGCTGGCCACTCGGGCGCTCGATCGCGGTCGCGACCTTCTCGGCCGGTCTCGCCCTCGGCCTCCTGCTCGTCCGGCCGTCGTTCCTCCCGACGCTGCTGATCCTTGCGGCAGCCGGCCTCTTCGCCTCGTCCCTGACCGCGTGGGCCCAGACGATCCGGATGCGCC
>Ga0070707_100006982_pt1 | contig 10466 bp, 8 predicted proteins | sample KBSK5502metaG_FD_65468 | JGI IMG/M metagenome (GOLD analysis project Ga0070707, IMG submission 65468) | Corn, switchgrass and miscanthus rhizosphere microbial communities from Kellogg Biological Station, Michigan, USA - KBS K5-50-2 metaG | ecosystem: Host-associated > Plants > Roots >... | reverse complement strand
AGGATTGTCTTCCTGAGATAGTTCACTGTGACACCTTCTTTCCGAAGGTCACAGCCAGCACACAGGTCAATCCCAACAGTTCACCGGAAAGCCGTTCGTGAGCAATCGCGCGCGGCTTTTCTCTTTACTCCCTCTCCCTTTGGGAGAGGGTTTGGGGTGAGGGTTTAGCGCCGGGGCACGATGTCTTTATTCATTAATCTTGGCTTTGTGGGTTCGGAGTGTGGCATCAAAGACAGATCTTGGGACTGTAAGTTTCGTCGCCTGGCTGCGCCCCTCATCCCCCGCCCTTCTCCCAACGGGAGAAGGGAGTCGTTTGCGAATTCGCCTCGTGCCACTCTCTCTTCTTGACTTATCAACCCGCGCACCGTTATAGACATCAGATACCATCCGCAACTCAAAAAATCGTTCTGGTTGCCGGAAAAGAGAGTCTTAGTGTCTGAGAAGTTAGAGTCCACTTCGCCTGTTTTTTACGACCCACGTGGCCGGCGGTGGCGGCACGTGCGTCGAACCTATCTGGCGCTGGGTGTAATCATCACGGCACTGGTGGCGGTTTTTATCGCCAGCGTGCTGGCCAATCCTTTGTTGCCGCATCTGAATCTGCGGCCACTGCAGAATTTACCTCGCAGCTCGGATATCAAACCACAGCCGCGGGTTATTCTGCCCAACCTCCGCGAAGCTAAAGCTAAGAAAGCGCAAGCCGAATTGCAAAAGGCCCTGTCGCAAACACGAGTAGTGCCCGCCAAGCGTTCTGAATTGATGCCCATAATACCGCCGCCGGCAAACACACCTCTGCCCGCTCCGGCGAGTTTTGGCGCCAGACAACTGGCCATTGGCTTCTATATCAATTGGGATGAATCCAGTTATGCCTCGCTCGAGCGCAATCTTGATCATCTCGACTGGGTGGTGCCTCAGTGGGTCCATATCGTGGATCCAAAGAATGGCAGCAGCCCGATTGAAACCGAGCTGAACGCGCCCGCGTTGAATCTGATTCGCGAGAAGCGGCCACAGACTTCAATTCTGCCGATGGTCCAAAACCTGAGCGATGAAAAGTGGGAAAAGGAAATCCTCTCACGCGCAGTCGCCGATGAAGGATCGAGGCAGAGGCTGATCGCGGCGCTGACGCAGTTCGTGGCTGACAACAAATTTGCCGGCCTCTGCATTGACTTTGAAGAGCCAACGGCCGACACCCAGCCGAACCTTTTGCGTTTTATGCAAGAGCTCTATGCAGCGTTCCATCCGCGCGGTTGGATTGTCGTGCAGGCGGTTCCCTTTGACGACGCCGAATGGAATTATCGCGAGTATGCCGCGGCCACGGATTATCTGATGCTGATGGCCTACGACGAGCATTGGGCCGGCAAAGTAGCGGGCTCGGTTGCTTCCCAGGATTGGTACGAAAAGAATCTCGCGACGCGAATGCGCGAGCTGAATCCGGCCAAGACAATCATTGCGCTGGGCAACTATGGTTACGATTGGACGGAAGGCGCAAGCGCGGAGGAAGTCAGCTTTCAAAAGGCCGTTATCGACGCCCGTGACTCGAAAGCTCAAATTGAATTCGATCTGAATACACGCAATCCGCATTACGAATACGACGAAGATGACAACTCTCACCACACCGTCTGGTTTCTTGATGGCGTGACCGCCTTCAATCAGATGCGCGCGGCCAGCGGCTACCACCCCGCCGGTTTTGCTTTGTGGCGGTTGGGCTCTGAAGACCCGTCCATCTGGTCGATATTTGGAACTACTGCGCCGAATCCGCCGGCCGATGCGCTGAAAAGAATTCTCTATGGTTACGAAGTAGACTTTGAAGGAACGGGCGAGCTGCTGCGGGTTCAAGCCAGTCCGCATGACGGCGAGCGCGGAGTGAATGTCGATCCAAAGACGGGGTTCATCAGTTCGGAGAGCTACGACAATACCAAGATTCCATCTTCCTATGTCATCGAGCGCACCGGTGATCATCCGGGTTGGATTGCTTTGACCTTTGACGACGGACCCGATCCTAAATACACGCCGGCGATCCTCGACATCCTGAAACAAGAGAACGTTCCGGCGACATTCTTTGTGATTGGCAAGAATGGACAGGCGCATCCCGACCTGCTGCGTCGCATCGTCAACGAAGGCCACGAGCTCGGCAATCATACTTTCACCCATCCGAACCTCGGTGAGATTCCCGGCCGGATTACGGACCTCGAACTCAACGCCACGCAGCGCTTGATCGAATCGATCACCGGGCGCTCGACCGTGCTGTTTCGACCTCCATACTTTGGCGACGCCGAAGCCGACAAACCTGAAGAAGTTGAACCGGCGATGCGCGCGGAAAAGTTGGGCTACATCATGGTCGGGCTGCGCATCGATCCCGGCGACTGGAAGCCGGCTGTAACGCCGGATGAAATCGTCCAACGCACTGTCGATAAAGCCCTGGATAAGAATCCTGAGACACGCGGCCAGGTCGTACTGCTGCACGATTCGGGCGGAGAACGCGCCGCCACCGTCGAAGCGTTGCCGCGCTTGATACATGAGCTGCGCGCGCGCGGATTCAAGTTCGTGCAGGTTTCCGATCTGGGCGGGTGGACGCGCGATCAGGTAATGCCCCTGCTACCGCCGAGCCAAAGCTTCTACACCCGCACGGACACGCTCGCGTTTCTGTTTCTTTCGACCGGCGGCTGGCTGCTGCAATGGACTTTCATCATCGGCATCGTGTTGGGGCTGGCCAGGCTGGTGGTGATTGGCGCGCTGGCCTTTGCGCAATGGCTGCGCTCGCGGCGCCGTCAAAGACAGCACGCCGGCGAGCAATACGAGCCTTTTGTTTCGATCATCGTACCGGCCTACAACGAAGAGTTCGTGATCGAAGCTACGATCCGCAGCCTGTTGAATTCAGACTACGATAACTTTGAAATCATCGTGGTCGATGACGGGTCGTTGGATCGCACCAGCGAAGTCATGCGCGAGCGCTTTGGCGATGAGCCGCTGGTCAAGCTCTTCACTGAACCCAATGCAGGTAAGGCCGCGGCCCTGAATTTGGGTTTACGCCATGCTAAAGGCGACGTAATAGTCGCGCTCGACGCCGACACCCAGTTTCCCGCCGAAACAATTCGCGCGCTGGCGCGCCGCTTTTCCGATCCGGAAATCGGCGCCGTCGCCGGCAATGCCAAGGTCGGCAATCGCGTCAACATCGTGACACGCTGGCAGGCCCTGGAATACATCACTTCACAGAATATGGATCGACGAGCCTTTGCCAGCTTGAACTGCATCACCGTCGTTCCCGGCGCGGTGGGCGCCTGGCGAAAAGAATTGATCGAAGGTTGCGGCGGCTTCAGTTCAGACACCCTGGCCGAGGATCAGGACCTGACGCTGCGCATACGCAAACTTGGTTACAAGATTGGATATGAAGAGGCGGCCATCGGCTGGACCGAAGCACCGCAATCACTAAGGATGCTGGCGCGGCAACGCTTTCGCTGGGCCTATGGCACGCTTCAATGTCTTTGGAAACATCGCGACGCGTTGTTTCGCCCGCGCTACGGCGCGCTGGGGTTTGTGGCCATGCCGAACGTTTGGATATTCCAGGTTCTGTTCCCGCTGATCTCGCCGATCATGGATCTGATTTTGGTTTACACAATTGTCTCAAACGTGCTCGATTGGTTACAGCAGCCCAGCGGCTACCGCTTCACCAACGTGCAGCAAGTCCTCTTTTATTACGCGTTGTTTTTGGCCGTCGATTGGTGCGCCGCCTGTTTTGCTTTCGTGTTGGAACGTAAAGAGCGTTGGCGTCTGCTGTGGTGGCTGTTCCTCCAGCGTTTCTGTTATCGCCAGGTGATGTACTACGTAATGGTCAAGTCAGTCACCACCGCCGTGCGCGGCGCCGTGGTGGGCTGGGGCAAGCTGGAACGGAAAGCGACGGTGGAAGCGCAACCGTAGATTTAGAGTGTCATCCCGATTCTCTCCCGCGACAAAGTGTCTATACTGTCGGTCAATGTCGAAGCGAAAGCAGTGGGTCTTATTTTTGGCGCTGCTCATAGTGGCCGCGACTTTTCGCCTTGCCGTCGCGCATTGGCTTCCGAACGATGCGCCGGATGATGGACGCGTCTATGCGCAAATCGCGCGAAACACACTCGAGCAGCACGTTTATTCGCACGCGACCGAAGCACCCTACGACCCGACGCTGATCCGGCTGCCGGGTTATCCGCTGTTCCTCGCGTCGATCTATTCAATCTTCGGCCATACGAACAACGGCGCTGTGCGCATCGTGCAGGCTTTGGTTGATACAGCCACCTGCGCAGTAATCGCTTTGCTCGCATTTTACTGGCAACCGGACGAAAAGCGAAAGCGGGCCACCGCGATCGCCGCGCTGGCTTTGGCGGCGATCTGTCCGTTCACGACGATCTACTCGGCAACGATTCTCACTGAAGTACCGACGACATTCCTGGTGATGACAATGTTTCTGGCGGCGACGATCGGGTTTCGGAAGACTTTCACCACAGAGGACACAGAGAAAGACCTTGGGAAAAGAAAAAGTTTCAGGCATGCGCTTCTGTGGTGGGGCTTAGCGGGTTTGTTAGGTGGATTAGCGGTTATGTTTCGGCCCGACAGCGGACTCTTCCTGGCTGCGATTGGAATCACGCTGGTGGTAACTGCCTTGTTTGGAGTTCCGCCTTTAGACGGCCTGATGAGTAAGAAACAAGACCCGCCTGAAGGCGGAACTGCAAACGAGAAGCCTCACATCTTCGCTCTGCCGGCGCACTCCGAATTTTCGCGCACCATTGCCGCTGGCGCGCTCTTCTCGTTCGCCTTCATTCTCGTCCTCTTGCCCTGGACGATTCGCAACGCGCGGGTCTTTCATTTATTCCAGCCGCTCGCGCCCTCTCACGGCGAGATGCCCGACGAATTCGTGCCGCGCGGATATCAGCTCTGGCTGCGGACCTGGCTGGACGATGAACGTTACATCGGACCGTTCCTTTGGTCACTGGGCGATCAACGCATCGACATTGGCGACGTGCCGGCGTCGGCATTCGATTCAGCGGCAGAGAAAGATCGCGTCGCCGCACTGCTGGACAAATACGATCACCCTCCCGGATCGAAGGTCCCAAATGCAGATCAGGCCCAGGCGCAATCGCAGCCCAGCCCAAGTCCGACACCGTTACCCCCGCCGACTGTAACACCTTCGAAGTCAAAAAACATCGCGACATTGCCAAGCTTCGCCGGCCGATCGTCAAGAAACTCAAACGCTAAGCCGCCGGCAAATGCCAACGCCAGTCCCGCCGAAGAAGACACTGGCGATGAGGGCGATCAGAACGACAACAGCAGTGACCAGGGCGACGAAAGCGATAATGGCGACTCGGAACAAGCGGATCAAACAGTGGAACACGGGCCAGTGGAGATGACGCCGGATATCGACGCCGGCTTTGGCCAATTGGCCCGCGAGCGCATCGCGCGTCATCAGTTTCGCGTTTATGTCTGGCTGCCCCTCAAACGCGCGCACACCATGTGGTTCGACACGCATTCGCAGTACTGGCCGTTCGAAGGCGATTTGCTGCCGCTCGAAGACTTGGATTACGAACATCACCAGCAGTTCTGGCTGCCGCTGTTCGCGGGACTGACGGCTATCTACACGCTTCTCGGTTTGGCGGGCGGTTGGCTTCTGTGGGATTCGAAAGAGTTTGACGCCCGCAGGTGGTTGTTATTGACAGCGCTGGCGATCTTATTGCGTTTGGTTCTGTTTTCCTCGATGGAGAATCCCGAGCCGCGTTACCTGGTTGAGTTCTTTCCGTTCCTGGCAATACTTGGCGGCATAGCAGTCGCGCGCGTGCCGAGACTTTCTAATCAGCCACGGATGAACACAGATTCGCACTGATAGGACTGACTAATAGTCTTATCCTATCCTTGTGAATCCGTGTCTATCTGTGGCTAATGATTAAGGCTTTACGGTTGGCGTCGGCTGTTCAGAGGCCGGAATCCGCGAAGGATCCGGATTGTCGTTCGAGGTGTGCAGATGAATTGCCTTCCAGTCCTTGCCAATCTTTCGGAACACGATCGTCATGCGGCCTGTGTCAGTTTCCGGCGTGCCCTTAAACGTCATTGATTGAGTCCACAGGCAGGTAATCAACGCGGCGTCGCGCCCCAGCATCGTCACGCGCAGATCTTTCACTTCAAGCTTCACGTCTTTCATTTGCGGATATGACGCTTCCCGGTTCTGCTTTAGCTGGTCCCAACCGCGGGTGACTGTGCCGTTGTAATTAAACAGCACCAGCCGGGGAGTATTCTGATAGGCGCCGGTGGCCGCTTTCGCGTCGGCATGCCGGATACCGTCGAGCAAATTATTGAACGCTGCCAGCACTCCGCTCGATGGTGAAACCTGGCCCGCGGCGCCCGTGGCCTTCGGCTTCTGTACACCAGGCGCTTTGTTCGGAGAGGCTTCAGTGTCCGTGGACTTGGTTACTGTCTTTGGAGTAGGCGTAGGCTTAGGGGCTACTACTCGAGTCCGCGTGGACTGTGGGTTTGATGAATTTGTGTTTTGGGCGAAAGCGAAAGCAGTGCTTGCGAGTACAACGAAAGCGATGAACGGAAATCTTTTCAACATTACATAGCTCCTCAAAGTTGGCCACAGAGACACGGAGGCACAGAGTCAAAGAGAAATGAAAGGGAAGCGATTACCTTCCCTGGTGTCTTCTCTGTCTCTCTGTCTCTCTGTGTCTCCGTGGCAATCTCCTAACCGAATTCATGCCACGGGCGCTGGCTGCGCAGACGCATCACCGAACGTTCGCGATCGAGAATCTCGAAAACTTCAAACATTGACGGTCCCACGGCCTGGCCAGTCAACATGGTGCGCGAGGCGTTAATAAAAAGTCCAGCCTTCACGCCCGCTTCGTCGGCGAATGCACGCAGCGCTTCCTCGACCTTTGCGGCGGTAAACGGCTCGACTGCCTCCAATCGATCGGCGAGTGCGGGCAAAAGTTCCTGCAGCTTTGGTTCTTTTAGAATGTTTTTGCGCACGGCGGATTCTTCAAAATCGAAGTCTTCCGAAAAGTAGGCGCGGCCCTGCGCAGAAAAGTCTTTGAGGGTGAAAAAGCGCTGGCGAATCAGATCGACTGCTCTTTCAAACCATTCGCGTTCGTCATCGTCGTATTCTTCCCGCCAGAGCTTCTCAGATCGCAGCTCGGCTTTCACCATCGGCAGCAATTCCGCAAGCGGCATCGTGCGAATGTACTCGGCGTTCATCCAGAGCGCTTTGTCATCGGTCCAATGGCGTGGATCGTTTTCATGAAAGTTGAAAACCGCGGGAGATTTATGAATGCGGTCGAGCGAGAAGAGCTCAATTAACTTTTGCTGAGAAAAAATCTCATCTCCAGGCTCAAGGTTCGGCTGTACCTCAGAATCCCCGACTGCTATCTCAGCGGCGTACTGCGTGGTGTCAGGCGACCAGCCCAGCAATGCCAGGAAGTTCCGAAATGCCGCCGGCACAAATCCGCGATCGCGATAAGTCGTCAGCGAAACGACTTCGCCGTGTTTGCGCTTGGAAAGCTTGGCCTTGTTCGGGGCCAGAATCAGCGGCAGGTGTGCGAACTGCGGCACGTCTTTGCCGAAAGCCTGGTACAGCAGAACCTGTTTATGCGTGTTCGTCAGGTGATCCTGTCCGCGAATGACGTGCGTGATGCGCATCTCAATGTCGTCAAGCACGACCGAGAGGTTGTAAAGCGGATGCCCGTCAGAGCGCAGAAGCACCAGGTCTTCAATCTCAGAAAGCGCGCGCTCCTGTTCGCCATAGACTATATCAGTAAACCGTGAGGCGCCCTCGGCTGCGACTTTCAAGCGAATCGCAAATGGTTCGCCCGCGGCGGCACGCCGGTCCGATTCATCCTTGGAAAGATCGCGAAAAGGATTACTGCGATGATCCACGCCTTCGGCGGCATGCGCCCGCGCCCGGTCGACTATGTCCTGCTTGACCGATTTGTCTTCGCGCTGCTCCTTCGGTGTGAAATCGCGGTAAGCCTTGCCTCCATCGACGAGTTGTCGTGCCGCCAAACGATGCTTCTCCGCATTGTCGGACTGAAAAACAATCTCTTCTTCGTAATCAAGTCCCAGCCACTCGAGGCCTTCAATGATCGAGCGCGTCGATTCATCAGTCGAGCGTTGCAGATCGGTATCTTCGATGCGCAGCAGAAACTTACCGCCCACCTTGCGCGCGAACAACCAATTGAAAAGCGCCGAGCGCGCTGCGCCAATGTGCAGATAACCGGTTGGTGATGGAGCAAAACGAACGCGAACCATAGAATCATAAAATCAGGGGTCAGGGATCAGGGGCCGGGGGTCAGTAAAAAAGAACGAGCCCGCTCTTCACCGACCTCCGACCCCTAACCTCTGACCCCTGCCTTTCTGGCGGAGATGACAGGATTCGAACCTGTGAAGGGCTTTTGACCCTTAACGGTTTAGCAAACCGCCGCCTTCAGCCACTCGGCCACATCTCCGCAGCAAAGTCGAAAAGTTATTCTAAGCGCAGAGTGGGCAAAGTCAAGGCGCGTATCGTCTCTGCGCGCCGTAGAGATTTTTCGGACAGCGTAGTCATGTGGCTTCGCCACCGCACACTGCGGAAAGGCTATGCCTTTCCGGCACAGCCCTTCCTTGAACAATGCTTGAGGCTGCGCCTCAAGCACGGGAGGGCAGCCTCAAAGACATTTAATGAAGAGTCGACGGTAAGCCAAAGGCTTACCGCACTCCGGCTGCGGCAAAGCCGCAAATTTTCGCGACGCGCGTGATCAGGCCACTAGACCCAACGGTCGTGGAGCGCGACGCAACTGAACGGGAAGCTGGGGCGCGCAGCAAACCTGCAAAAGCTTCTCGCGGTCTCGATGCAAATCGGGATGTTCAGCCAGGGCCGCACGCACCTCGCGAAAGATGCGCGCCGCGTGTTCGTCTGGTGGCTCAGTCAGCCGATAGTGCATCCATTTCCCCTCGCGCCGCGCCGCGACGATGCCGGCGCGCCGCAGGTAAGCAAGGTGACGCGAAATCTTGGGCTGGCTGCTTTTTAAAATCGCGACGAAAAAACAAACGCAGACTTCCGAATCGCCGATCAGGCTAATAAGCCGCAGCCGAGTGCGGTCAGCCAGTGCTTTGAAAAGAATTTCGATGTCGTAACTCTTTCTGCTCATCTGTTACTCAACTCCAATTTCCGTGCTGCGCCGCTCGAGCAGGATGGTGTCGCGCCAGACTCCGTTCAGCTTGCTTATCCGCTGGCGGCGGCCGACTTCACGAAAGCCGCAGGCCTGGTGCAAAGCTACGCTCGCCTGGTTTTCGGCAAACATGACTGCCTGCAAGGTCCATATCCCGTTTCGCTCAGACTCTGATATTAACGCCTCGAGCAACTGCCGGCCGACACCCACTCCATGTTTATCGAACGCAACATAGACGCTGGTTTCCGCCACGCCCGCATAGGCGCGCCGTGCAGAAACCGGATTCAGCGCGGCCCAGCCGATAACCCTCTCGTCGTCTCGGACCACCAGCCGCGCGAAGGCGAGATGATTTGCGTCCCAACTTTCCCAGGACGGCGCTTCAGTCTCAAACGTCGACTGGCCGGCGGCGATTCCCTGCAAATAAATCGCGCGCGCGTCATCCCAGTCCGACGGCCGCATTCGATCAATCACGAAACTCATGGGCTACTGACGATCAGGACGCGTTCAGCGTAACGGCTTTAGCCGGGCTTTTGTTCGAGCGAAAGAGGACCCAATTAAGGTTGGGACTCTCAACTCCGCCGCCAACGTATATGCCTTGACGAATATGACATCCGCTTGCTATGCTGCGGCTCATATTCGCTTTGACGAATGTGATTCTAAAGGAGTGGAGACATGGAAAGCAATACCTGCGTAAACGAGAATCGGGAAGTTACGGCCCTGAAAGCTCATCTGGCGCTCAACGTGAGCGACGTCAGCCGGAGCCTTGAGTTTTACCGCCGGCTGCTGGGAATTGAACCGAGCAAAGTCAGGACCGGATACGCCAAGTTCGACGTGCAGAATCCACCGTTGAACCTGACGCTCAACGAATCAGTGGTGGCCGGTCGTGGCGCGCTGTCTCATCTGGGGATCCAGGTTTCCTCAACCGATGATGTGCTCGCGTTGCGCGAAAAATGGGCTGCGGCCGGTTTATTAACTCGCGATGAAATGCAGACAGATTGCTGCTACGCGCTGCAGGATAAGATCTGGGTGCGCGATCCCGACGGCAACGAATGGGAGGCCTTTGTAGTTCTCGAAGACAATCTTCCGCAGGCCAGCGCTTGTTGCGGTAGCGACCAGGTATCAGCCGTGCAAATCTCGGGGCGGGAATAATAAAGAGGAAGCGGCCCGATCGATATCTTGATCGAGGCCACTTCTTCATTCTGCGAAATCTAAAAGGGCAGCGCTAAGGCTTGGGCGGATTTCTGCTCTGGTTGGAATCCGGCCCGCCAAATCGGCGGCCATGGCGCCCACCTTTCCGGCCTTCTTCTT
>Ga0070707_100006981_pt1 | contig 10469 bp, 11 predicted proteins | sample KBSK5502metaG_FD_65468 | JGI IMG/M metagenome (GOLD analysis project Ga0070707, IMG submission 65468) | Corn, switchgrass and miscanthus rhizosphere microbial communities from Kellogg Biological Station, Michigan, USA - KBS K5-50-2 metaG | ecosystem: Host-associated > Plants > Roots >... | reverse complement strand
GCTCGACGAGCAGGTTGCTTGTGCAGCAGCCAGTCCATGAGTCTCAAGGATTAGTGGCGCTGATCACCCAGGAGGAGCTGTCCATGACAATTCCCTCGTTAGTAACCGCCTGCCGGTTGATAGCCTCGGCCAGCGCTGCTTCAATCTCGGCCCTCTTTTCTTCAGCTAGGGCGCCGGCTTCCCTGAACACCTCCCCGGCGGGCCCGATGGCAAGCTGAAACGCGATGGCGTCGTTCACATCGTTGCCCACCAGAACGGGCGCATCGACGCGTTGGAATTCGATATTCTCGTAGCCGGCCGAACGCATCATGGCCGTGACAATTTGCTCATCAGCCATGGAGAAGGGGCCGGGACCGCAGGTCTGTGCATCTGCCCCAGGCTCTGGCAGGAAACGCAGCACCACGTCCTTGGCCATCGACAGCCACGGGTTGTCAGCGCGCCGGCGCCATACGATGTGAACCATACGACCGCCGGGCCTCAACGCCTTGCGCATGTTGCGCAAGCCAGCGACAGGATTGGCGAAAAACATCGTGCCGAAGCGCGAGAAGACGAAGTCGAAGTTTTCGGCCGGCAGAGCGATCTCGGCATCGCCGCGCATGAAGGTCACGGTCTTCACACCACGCGCCGCAACCTCCCCGCGGGCGATGTCGAGAAAGGCATCGCAACAATCGATACCGACGACCGTGCCCTCAGGGCCGACGCGTTCCGCTAGCCGGATAGCCGTGTCACCGAAACCGCAGCCAACATCGAGCACACGGTCTCCCGGCCTCACCGGCAGGGCTGGAAACACGGCTTCGCTGTGGCGGGATAAGCCACCCACCAGGATGTGCTTGAAGCGGATGAACTTCGGCGCCAGCACATCGTTCCAGAATTGCACGAAGGCGGTGTCCTCCGTGGCCCGTTCAACAGTTGTAGAGGTCGTTCTCATTGCGACAGCTCCTTTTGCTATTGGCGAGGATAGATAATCACGAAAACAATAAAGCTACATGGTGCAGTTGGCGAAACTCAAGGAGCAACTCCTGGTTACAAAAGATGGCTCTGAACTTCTAACCACATACCCTTCGAGGAACGCCTCTTGAATTGAATGTTTTGCGGCTTGGCCGCGTCGGTGCCTAGGCAAGTTTTGCATATCCAGCCTTGATCGCCTCAATCTCCATTTGAACGATCCGCCCATAATCCTCGAGCGACGGCTTGCGGAAGCCTGCGATCAAAAGCGCATCCCGGCAGTCTGCAAGATCGGGATCAATGTTGGCCAGCACGTCCCGCTTGAGAGCCTAATGCATCTTTCCCCCATTAAATTACCCGTCGCTTTTCACGGAAAAAAGGCCCGCACCGAACGCTAGTTTGACGCTCCCATGGTCTCCTCTCTTTGTCACAATTTGTCAGAAAAGGAGATCTTCCAATGCGTTCTCTCATTCTCGTTCTCAGCCTCTGTCTCCCCCTCGCGCCGGCCTTGGCGGGGGAGGATCAAAGCATCACTGAAGAGCACCTCAGGGCCTTGAGCGATGCCGAATATATTGCCCTCATCACGGACAACGACCAAACGGGTTGGGACTATACGCCCGAGCAGGTCGCGAGTGGTCTCAGGCGCCACTATCAAGAGCGAAGGGCACGGATGATCGACGTGGGCTTTACCGTCGTATCCGGCAATTGCTCCTGATGCGACCCCGAGGAAAGTGCCGTAGAGTGGCCCATCATGCTCCGGTTGAAGGTACTGGGCCACTTCGTCCTTGCCGAAGGATCACGCGCCATAGCCATGCCAGGCGTGCGGGATCGCGCACTCCTGGCCTTTCTGGCGGTCACTGGCGCTGCCCACAGCCGCGAACGACTGGCAAACCTGTTATGGTCGGGCCGCGGCGATGAACAGGCCCGTCAAAGTCTGCGCCAGTCCGTAGCGACGATCCGGAAGCTCGGCGTGCCCATCCTTGCCGGTGGCAGGGAGCGTCTTGGACTCGCCTCGATGATTTCATGCGACGCGCAGGACTTCGCCTCCCACTGCGCGGCCGGCAGTCTCGATGAGATGCGGCAGGCGGTTGAGCTCTATGAGGGCAATCTGTTGGCAGATTGGACAGCAAACTTGCCTGATTTCGAGGAGTGGATCATAGCCGAACGTGCCCGATTCGCCGCCATGGCGGTTGAGGTCTTGCTGCGGCTCCTGGCCTGGTCGGCGCCACGGCTTGAGCCGGCCGAGCGGCTTTTCCTGGCCAGAAAAGCTCTCGGCATAGACCCCTATCTCGAGGAAGCCCACCGTCAGGAATTGACCGCTCTCATCGACATGGGCTTGCGTGGCGAGGCAATTCTCGCTCACCAGAGCTTCGCTGCATCGCTGCGGCGGGACCTCGGCATCGCGCCCGACGCTGAGACCGCTGCCGTCGCCGCGCTTGCCAAGACACCGACGGGCACCCGGCCAAAGGAAGCCCGCGGCACACCTCCGGCGACGGCCAAAACCCGGCGGCCACGTCTTGCCGTCTTTCCGCTTCGCGCTTCCGAGCCGGGCGCTGCGGTGAACTACCTGGCTTTCGGTGTCATGACTGAGATTGCCGATGTGTTGTCACGCTTTCCGAGCATCCAGGTCATCGCGCCGCAGTCATCGTTCCAGCTTGCCGATGAGCCGAACCGGCTCGAGCGCGTCGCGCAAACGCTTCGGGCGGACTATGTCGTCGAAGGCGCCCTGATCATCGGCGGCAAGGAGATCGAGGTCAGGCTTGAACTGATCGACATCGAGGAAGGCAACATCGTGCTTTCGGAAAGCCGGAGTGGCGAAACCGTCGATTATCCCGCTTTCACGCGCCAGCTCGCCCACGCGGTCGCCAACCGGATAGATAGCAGGATCGGTCAGGTGCAGCGCTCACGCAGCGAGGCCACCGATCCCGACCGGCTCGTCGCCTGGGACCTGTGGCTCAGGGGGCAGCATGTTGCCGAGAAATGGACTTCCGACATCGAAGAAGAGGCAGAAGGGCTCTTCCGCAAGGCACTCGCCGCCGATCCGACGCTGGCGCGCGCCTGTTCGTCCCTTGCCCTGCTTTTGAGCTCAAGCATTCTGGTCAAGCCGGGACTGCCGAACGAGAATGAGCTCCGCAAGGAAGCGGTCCAACTCGTGCGCCGGGCCGTCGACCTCGACCCGCATGATCCCCGCAGCCATCTCGCAATAGCGTGGGTAACCCTGTTTCTCTGCGACCGGCAACGCGCAAAGCGCCATACGCAACTCGCCTATGAGGCGAACCCGCATTCGGCCGACACGCTCATGCATGTCGGATTGCTGAAATCCTATTGGGACGAGACAGACACCGGCCTCAGACTCGCTAATGAAGCGATGGATCTCAATCCGATCTTCCCGGACTGGTACCTCTACTTCAAAGCACCCATCCTGATCTTTGCCGGCCGGCCGAATGAGGCACTGGACCTTGCATCGGGCGTCGCCGACAGTTTCATCGAGCTGCCAGGATGGCTCGCCATTGCCGCCGCAGAACTGGATGATGACGCAACCATGCACGACATGGCTTCGCGCCTTCTCACCCTCACCCAAAGCCATTGGGTGGGAGACGTGCCATGGACGAAGTCGCGCGCCACGGAGTGGTTCCTTTCGGTCAACCGGTGGCTCATCGGACGGCAACGGGACTTGACCATCAACGGCCTTCGCAAGGCCGGGCTGCTTTGAACGGCCTCCGGCTATTCGGGGCTTCCGCAGTAGCGTGGAAATAGAAGTTCTGTCTTTTGTCTGAGATGCCAGCTTACAATTCCAATTAACCCAATCGGTTAGCAAATTGGTGCACCATGACGCCTATGTCCACACCTCGTCGCCACCTACAATCGCACCAGGCTCTGGTGCCTGGCTGCAATCCTCGTCAATTTTGCGAGACAGAACTCTTTCGCCAAGTTGAACGGCCGGGAAGAGACATTACAAGACGGCTTTCCGTCTGCTCTGCTTTGGCGCACACTCATCCGTCCCAACGATTAAAAGGGAGAACAAACATGATCGTCTATCCCGATCTTGAACTCCGCAAGGGACGCCTCGTAAACTTGTTGGATGGCAAGATGGAAAATCCCATCGTGTACGATTTAGATCCCGTCAAATGCGCCAAGGACCTCGTCGCTGAAGGCGCCGAGTGGCTGCATGTCGTCGATATCGACGCGGTTTTCAACGAGGGCGAAAACACGGACATCATCAAGGAGATTATCCGCAATGCCGGATGCAAGGTGCAGGTGGGCGGTGCCATCCGTAATATGGAAAAGGTGCATATGTGGATGGGCGCGGGTGCAAGCCGCGTAGTCATCGCTACGGCGGCGGTGAAATATCCGCATTTCGTAAAAGCCGCAGCCACCGTCTATCCGGAAGGCATCGTGGTTAGTATCGATGCCAAGGGCCACAGAGTCGTAGTCGAGGGCTGGACGGAAACAACCAAGTTCACGCCGGTTGAATTCGCCCGCCAATTTGAGAATGCGGGCCTTGCCGCCATAATCTACACTGACATCGACTACGCCTATGGCTTCGCGGAGAGCAGCTTCTCGCACACCACCGACCTTGCCAAGAACGCGAAGATTCCGGTCATTGCCAGCGGCCTTGTCAAGTCGATCGACGATATCTCGACGCTTTCCTATCTGCCCGGCATTACGGGCGTTATCACCAGCCGCGCATTGTTCGGCGGCAAGTTCACCTTCAAGGAGGCCAATGCCATCGCCAGCCAGCGCGAGCCGATAGCGCCTTTTATCTGAAAAGCCGCTGCGTAAATCAGGGCCGATACGCTCATAGGTCCTCAATCTGCTTCTGACTATGCCCATCCGCGAGAGAACAGCGGATGTCTGCCAAACGTTTAGCACCGGCGACTTGTGGGAGCGTTAGTCTGTTGGACTGCCCCAAACCGAAAAGTTCTCTCTTTTGTTCTGCAGTATTGTGGAAATGAGCAGGCAGATCAGCACGTTGAGAGTAATTGCGCACCCGAAAGGATTCGAACCTATGACCCCCAGATCGGCAATCTAGCGATCGGACGGAGAACCGATGTCCTCAAGATTGGGCCTCTGACGGGCTGATAATCGCGCCTCCGCCTAGCCCTCATCCGGTTTTTGCAGCAACCGCCGCAGGTTGCGCACGAAGCCCTGCGGGCTCGTATAGCCATCGAAGCGGCCGACTTCCGACCCGTTCTCGACGAGGATGAAGACAGGCGTGTAGGTCGGCCGGCTTACGCGCTTCAGATCGGCAGGCCAGCGCCGGAGGATATCCACGCGCCTGAGCGGAATCTTTTTGCCAATCGCGCTTGAAGCATATGCCCCTGCCATTTGCCTGTTGAAGATTTTGCAGTAGCCGCAATCCTTCCACTCGACATAAATGAGTTCAGCAGCGGAGGCGATGGGTACATAGATAGCGGCGAGCGCGATCAACAGCACAACAAAAAGCCTGCTGGCCCACTTATTTTTTTCTCTGGGCTCGCTGACGGCCGGTTGTCCACGATCAGACCGGCGGTCGCGCCGCTTCTCAGCGCTTCAAAGTCCCGTTCGCCATCGCGGGCCATGGCCAGGATACGATTTGCAATCTTGGATCTCGTATTATTGTCGACAGGCCCTACATCCGCGCAGGCCTGCCTCAGGACACTAAGCAGTACTTGTAATTCGGCCGCGTTGAAATCTCTGTCTTCCATCGATCCTCCCGGCCGTTTTCGGCGCCGATCTAGAAGGATGTGCATGCCAGGCCGCGACGGCTGAGCTCACGCCGATTAAGGGCGTTCCTGCGTGGCTTTGCTTTAGCGTTAAACGGCGAGGTGAAACGCTTGGAAATTATGCGCCACACAGGAACGCTTGGATTATAGTCGGTAGTAAAATAGAAACAAGATGGGAGTGCTGGTATATTTAACAGTTAAAATGTTCCGTACAGAGACGAATGAGTTGGCAGACAAGCGTCATTCACCCGACGATGTCCTTCGAGTCGTTGTATTTAAGGACCAGTCGTTAGGCGCGCCTAAGGACTGTCTCGTCGTAAGGGTGTAAGCCCTCTGCGGCTCGACGAACAACAGCTTCAGTCACGTCGACGACCGCTACCGATACCCCTACCACTTGACCCATGGAATCGCGCACTGGATGATAAGACGCTTGGAGCACCCACTTTCGCTTGCCGTCATCCAGCCGCCAGAAACTCTCGGAGTCGAAAACCGGCTCGCCCGTGAGCGCACGACGAAACTTGGGTTCGATTTGACCAACTAGCTGGGGAACGGCATCACGGACACTCCGGCCGGGGAAAGCTGTAACCGGAATGCCGTGCATCTCGGCCAGCCGCTCGTTGACAGCCAGATAATGCAGATTGGGATCGACGAACGCCAAGCCGACGGAAGAGCCCTCATAGAGTGCGTGAACCTGCCACAAACTCTGAATTGGGAGCGCCTCGAGGCGCAACGCAACCTGCTCGGCAATTTCGGAAAGCTGGGTTGCCGTAGTCTGTCGGGCCGGTCCCAGCACGGCAGTAGCATCCGCCGTGGGAGCGGGTCGACCGAATAGCCAGCCTTGACCGCTCCCATACCCCAAGGACCGCAGCATCTCCAGCTGGCTGTGGTTTTCTATGCCCTCCGCCACGGAATCCACGCCGAGACTGTGACAAAGGCCAATCACCGCGGCGACAATCTTTCGGCTCTCACGATGCTTGGTCATGTTCTGCACGAACGCGGCGTCAAGCTTCAACGCATCAAACGGCAGCATCTGCAGGTGCCGCAAACCGGAGTAAGCAGTTCCAAAGTCATCAAGAGCAAAACGAACTCCTAGTGATTTCAAACTCTCAACCACGCCGCTGACGCGATCAAAGTCTTTGATTTCCGCCCCCTCCGTAATCTCGAGCGTCAGTCGATTAACCGGAAAGCGCGTCTCTTCGGTGATTTGCAGAATGACGCTACTCAGCTCTGGGTCGCCGAGCTGAGTCGACGAGATATTGACGAATAGGCGAAAATCGCCGGCCCAGTCTCCGGCGGCTCTGCAAGCCTGGCGCAGAAGCGACTGCGTTATCTCGGCAATAAGACCAGTCTGTTCGGCGATCGGTATGAACTCATTTGGCGGTATGAGCTGACCAGTCTGGTGACGCCATCGCGCGAGAAGTTCGAAACCCTGGATCTGCTCAGTCTGAAGGTCAACTAAAGGCTGGTAATATGGGATAATCTCACCCCGCTTCAGAGCCTGCGGCAATTCCCTAGTTAGTTCTTTGACCATTCCCGATCTCATTCGCGGGATTCGCGATCGGTTGAACGTTGCCATCGTGATCCCTCAAATGCGCAAGGGTCTCAACTCGTAGGTGAAGCTATGATGGCCGGCCGAAGCTGGATATTGTCATTTGTTGCATAAGCGCCGAATGGTTAACGATTATGCCGAAGCGGATCAGTCCTATCCTTCCGAGGGCTGATGAGGCCAGGTTCAGTGCCCCGGCATCCATCACAATTCAATGATACCCCGCGAAATAGCAACGGCAACGGCGTGTGTCCTGTTCGTGGCGCCAAGTTTGCGTGCAGCAACTCTTGCATGCTCATCGACAGTTCTCTTTGCGATATTCAGGATTCTTGCTATCTCCCAAGCCGACTTGCCCTGGGCGCTCCAAGCCAGCACATCTCGCTCGCGTAGTGTCAGAGGCGACACGACTTGTTTTTCTTCTCGCGGCAGCGCATATGCCTTGCTCGCGGCGAAAAGTGTGATCAACTGCGTTGCCAGTATCGTGTCGTCGTCGAGATCCGGACTTTCACCAGCCAGCCATACGCAAGCGGGAAGATGGGACGGCCTTCCAATTGGCACCATCAATCCCCGCCCCATGCGGAAGGTCTGCAAAACCTGAAGGAAGCGCTTGTGGCTCCACGAGCGAACGCTTTCATATGGCGCTTCGCTGAAACGGAACGGCTCCCGCGCCGTTCTCCCATGGACGCAGATATGATCGCTCAAATACAATCGCTCGTCCGTGTATAGGGCGCGAAACCCTGCCGGTGCGCTCTCCGTCAAAATAATCGGATCCGCCTCTGGTTTCCGCGACGGAAGGCCGTTGATGCCCAGGGATGTGAAGCCGAAGCTTGCCACTGCAGTTGTCAAGCCGATCGAGACGTCAGCTAGGGCGTCCAGTCGGGACAACCCCTCGATTGTATCAAAGACAAAGCTTCGGCGGGCGCCACATAGCATCGGCAGTCTCCTAGGCAAGTGCCCTCGTTCAAGGGAACAAGGGAGCTCAGGCGTCGCTTTACCTGCCGTTCTTATCGCAAGCATACAACGGGCGGCTCCTGGTGTTCAATTCCCCCAAGGGTGGCGTATGGCCGTGATAAGGGATTTAATCTTTTGGGGGCCTGATGGTCGCGACCTTTGGTGATTTGCACCGCCCTTAAGCCCACCTATGTTGACATCGCGGGCCAGACCGTGAGATTTGGAAATATCAAGATCAGAAGAACCGCGCCCGGAGTTCACAGCTGCCGGGCGCTTTCATTCGGCCGTACAGGAAAAGCCCCGGCACCGGGGGGGTTCCGGGGCTTCCCGGTGCGAGCGAAACCAAAAAGGCAACAGGATAACGCTCGCCCGCAACGGACAGCACGACGGCTAAGTCAAACTGTCCGCCAAGTAAGGCCTACGACGGCGAAGTTATGATAGTCGGTCAAAGCTGGATATTGTCATTTGTTGCATAAGCGCCGAATTGTTAACGATTATGTCGAAGGGGGTCGGTCTGACCCTTCGGAGGCCTGACAAGGCTAGGTTCATTGCCCTAGCGGGGCGTGCCTCGCATTACCCCCCACATCCCGGAGGCCTTGACGTTTACTCGCGATGGTGGTGAGTTCGCCTTGGTCTTCCAAACTGACAAACACCAGTCGATAGCGTTCCACCTGACGACGGAGCAGGCGTACTATCTCAAGGTGCATATCGACATCACCCTGATAATGGCGATGGACTGAAGATGTCTGTCGCTGACGCGAGAGCCCCGTCGCCTCGCGGCGGGTTTTCTTGCCAGGTGGTTAGCAGGTGCCGGGCTGTTCGCTTTTGGTGTAACAAAAGGAGTTGCTGACATGGCGTCAATTATTAGTAGAGTTCATTTTTTAGACTGGATCAATTGTTGAAGTTGGCCATGGGCGAATTTGGCCCGTGACGGGAGGGTTGGCTTTATGACCCCTTTCAAAGAATGGCTCAGGACAGTCGCCCAATTCACGGGCGTTTTGCCCGAATCCAAGGGAGAATCTGCAGCGAGGGCAGCCGGGACGCCAACTGACAATGCTTCTCTCGATAGGTATCGCGATAGCGCCGAAAGGCTTACGGGTGATCAGAGCCGTATCCCAGGTGAAAGGTACGGCCGCTAGCTTGGAGGTGACACGGCCGGCGGGGTTTTTAGCGCGACCGTTCGATTTTTAGGATGACCGCTTTCAGACGGTCGGGAGGATTGGCAAACTTTACGCCGACACGATCGGCCTCGCGCCACACGACCTGGGCATTAACGGATAGATTCCACGCGGCAATACGCAGCTGTAGGAATTGCTGCAGCTTGATGGCAGGCGAGATTACGAGGTTCGCGCCGATAGCGCTCACGTCACGGACAGTGCAGCGCGCGCCCTTCCGATGATTCTGAATTTCGGCGCCGGCCAATACTCGGTGGCGTTTAAAGGCTCGCTTCTCAGGCACGTGATTGGTCATATGGGCATAAATAGCAGAGGCAGCCTAATCACTCTTTTCGATGCCGGCTAAAAATGGCTCGATGGCCATCACTGCAAATTAACCGAGACCGGCCGCCGGAACGCTCCTGGCCAATGCGCGACGGCGGATCTGGCACAGACAAAGAAAGCATTTGAAGCCGCGGCGAAGGAGGCGAAGGTCTGGGTAGCCTATCGCGGGCCTTGCGGGCACTCCTTTGGTGACAACGCGTCGAGAGTGGCCTCCGGCACCAAGCCGCGTAGCGCTGCTTTGAGGATGATTTCGTCCGAGTGCTGACCATCAGAAGCCATGGTGAAAATACGAGCGGCGATGATGTCTCGCACTTCGACGGTGATTGACTGACGCTTTTCCAGTATCCCCAGCGCGCGGTCGTAAATCCTTTTCAAACCGGCGAGCCCTTCCGACTCAAAATATGCGTGTGGCATGGTGCCCTCTGGGTCCAAAATCCAGTCCATTTCCCTGAGAAGACTTTGCTCCCTGCCAAGAGAGACGGCTAGTGCCCGCCAATTCCGGCGGGCTTCGCACCCACAACGCAGAAAAGCCCGCCGATCGGGATCAAGCGGCCAACGGGCCTTTCCGGGTTGCGGGAGTAATAGGGGGCAAGAGATCCCGCCTCCGTGGAGTCAACGCGGCGGGCGCGGGTTCGTTCACGGTGACGGTCGCGATTCCCATTTTCGGTGTAGATGGCGCGCCCGACAGGATGAAACCGGGCACTTCTATGTCATTGTTTGTACGATGTAATTTTGTAGAGGCGACTTTTGGCCGGGAGGCCTGTCAGGCTGAGGGGGGATGAGGCGATCACCCTTTTAGCTGATCAATTGCCGCGATAGCGT
>Ga0070707_100006980_pt1 | contig 10470 bp, 9 predicted proteins | sample KBSK5502metaG_FD_65468 | JGI IMG/M metagenome (GOLD analysis project Ga0070707, IMG submission 65468) | Corn, switchgrass and miscanthus rhizosphere microbial communities from Kellogg Biological Station, Michigan, USA - KBS K5-50-2 metaG | ecosystem: Host-associated > Plants > Roots >... | reverse complement strand
ATCGAGCTCGCGGCGGCCCGGATGGGCACGCTGTCCGCGACCGAGATCGAGGCGCACCTGTCTGACCTCTTCAGGTTCCTCGCCTATCGCAGGCCCGTCGGCGACCCGCGTCACCAGGCGCTGCAGGCCGCGATGGATTGGAGTTACGAACTGCTCTCGACCGAGGAGCGCGACATGCTCCACAAGCTGTCGGTGTTCGCCGGAGGCTTCGGCCTGGCGCAGGCCGCGGAGGTATGCGCCCACGGGGACGACGCTGCCGCGCTTGACGTGATCGACAGGCTGGCCAGCAAGTCGCTGCTGACCACGGAGGCCGCCGACGACGTGACGCGCTACCGGCTGCTCGAGACCGTGCGCCAGTATGCCGCGGACCGGCTCGCCGCCGCGGGCGGCACCCAGGCGGTCAGGCAGCGGCACGCGCTGGCCTTCCTGCACCTGGCCGAGCGAGAACGAGGGCTCGCCGCGCTCTCGCGGGAGCACGACAACTTCCGCGCCGCGCTTGAGTGGTACCTGGCGCGCGGCGGCCAGGCAGGGCCTCGGCTCGCGCATGCACTCGGGGACTTCTGGCTCGGCCGCGGGCTGCTGGCCGAGGGGCGCAACTGGCTGGAGCGCGCGCTCGCACGGCCGCTGACGGACCAGGGCCTGCGCGCGGGGCTGCTCAGGCTCCTCGGCGCGACCCTCTTCGAAGCCGGCGACCTGGACAGTGCCGAGGCGGTGCTGGCAGAGGGCGCAGCGGTCGCCGCCGCCGCGGGCGTGCCCGCGGTCCGGGCGCGAATCGCCGTCCTGCTCGCCGAGATACATAACATGCGCGGCGAGAGCAACGCCGAGGCACTCGCCCAGAGCGAGGAAGCCGCCGCCGTGCTCGAGGCCGAAGGCGACCTCGACGGCCTGGCCGAGGCCTGGCTGCTGGCCGGCAAGCTGCGGCTCTGGCTCGATGACCCGACGGCAGGGGAGGCACTGGAGCGCGCCGTCGGCTACGCCAGGCAGACAGGCCACCACCGCGTGCAGATGCGCGCCAGCCACTGGCTGGTCGCGACCTTTCACCGGCTGCCGGTATCAGCGGAAGCGGCCGTCGCCCGGTCGGAGAAGCTGCTCGAGGCGGCCAGCGGCGACCCGTGGGCCGAGGCAGACCTGCTCAAGCCGCTCTGCGTCGTGTACGCCTACGTTGGCCGCGCCGCCGACGCCCGCGCGGCGCACGCCCGCGCCCGGGCAATACTCACCGGCCTCGGGGCGAAATTCGCCCTGGCGGAAAGCGGCATCTCGGGCGGCTGGATGGAGCTCACCAACGCGGACCCGGTGGCGGCCGAGGGCTACCTGCGAGAGGCGTACGTCGCGCTCCGCGCCATGGGCGAACGGAGATACTTCGCCTTCATCGCCGCCATGCTCGCGGAGGCGCTCTACGCGCAGGGCCGCTTCGACGAGGCGCAGCGGATGACCGACGATGCGCTGGCGGCCGACGTGCCCGACGCCGGCATCTGGGCGACCAGCATCATGAGCCTCCGGGCCAAGATGCTCGCCAGAAGCGGCCAGCTCGACGCGGCCAGGAAGCTGGTCGCGGAGGCGGAGGCGCTCATGACCCCGGCCTCCTCGGCGGTCGTCAGGGCCGAGGTTCTTCAGGCCAAGGCCGAGGTGGACAGGCTCGCCGGGACTCCGGACCTGGCCGCCGCCAGCTTGCGGGCCGCACTGGCGATCTACGAGGACCGGCGTGCGACCCAGCTTGCGGCCAGGATCAGGGCCGGGCTCGCCGGGCTCGCCGGGCTCGCCGGGCTCGCCGCACCCGCGGGGGGACACCCCTCGCGAATCCCCCCAAACAGCCACGCGGGGACGCCCCCTTCGTAGCCATCTGCTCACGCCTTCAACGCGCTTTCAACCAGCCTTCAACGCGCGTGCCGCAATCTCATGTCAACGTCGGTCAACCCGCCGGCGGCTGTTTGCACGCGCGAGCGACCAGAAGAGTCCCGGCAGGGATGTCCCGCCGCTGCGAACTGGGAAGGCGGCCATGCACTCAAGCGACGTACTGGAAGCCCGTGCGATGGTGCCAGGCGTACGCGAGCTCGGCGTTTCGAGGGGCACGCGGGGGACGTCCCCCCGCGCGGGCTGCGACTGCCTGGACTGGCGGGTGCATGGCCACGTCTGCGCCGGGCTCGCCCCGCCTGGCCAGGGTGAGTCCAACGACTGGCGGAGCATCCCGGGGCTGCGCGACCCGGCGCCCAGGCCCGCGCCCGCGCCGGGCGACTGGCTGTCCAGCTTGCCGCGCCAGCGGACGGCCGCGCAGGCCGCGCACGCCGCGCACGCAACAGTGACCGAGACCGCCGCCGCCTGAGCCGGAACAGCCTGCGGTCAGAACAGGTTGCCTGGAACGCCATGCTTGGCGAACCACAGCCGGATGAACCCGCCGTACAGCGCGAGCACGATAAAGATGAAGGTCATGACCGGGGCCACGACCTTGATCCAGGCTCCGTGCCTCTCGGTGGGAACGTCGTTCTCCATCATCCAGGCGAACCGCTCCCGCAGCACGGGCGGCGTGAGCGGGTGACGCACCCAGACCGGGATCTTGCCGGTCGCCCGGGCCCTGTTCACGCCGATCTCGATGAAGTACAGCTGGATCGTGTTCCCGATCGGCCGGTAGAACCTGTGCACGACCAGACCGGTGATGATGCCGATGACCACCGGCTGCCAGTTCCATGTTGACAGGTAGGTGTCAAGCCAGGCCGGCAACGTGACGGACAGGTGCAGCATGCGGTGGTGCAGCGTATGGTGCCACAGCCATGGCCCGCCGAAGTTGATCACCCAGACGCCGGCGATGACGATCGGCAGCGCGATCACCATGATTACCAGCGGCGCCGTCAGGAGCCGGAACGCGCCTACCCGCTCGCCGTGCGCCTTCTTCCAGTTCGCCATCAGCGACTTCACGAACAGGGTCGCCAGCGCGCCCTCGTACACGTCGCGGATGTCGTGCCTGGCAACCGTCCACCACGAGGCGTTGATCAGGCCGTCCCAGCCCGGCTTGAGCCAGAAGCTGCCGTACTTCACCTCAAGGATCAGGTAGTAGAGCGCCGAGATGATGTACGCTCCCGCGGTGGCCGCGGCCACCGACCAGACCAGTTGCTGCACGAGGCGCAGGTGTATCCGGTGCCCGTTGACCTTGATACGGCGCGGGATCGCGGGCAGGGCCGCCGTGAGGGTAGTCACCGGTTGCTCACCGCACGCAACGCTCGCCATGCAGGCGGTTCCGCATGGCATTGGGGGCCCAACAAGATCGTGCCGCCGAACCGTCGCCCGCGGCCGCGATGTGCGACTTCATATGTCTTATTATGCGGGTTTCCCCCGGAGCTCAACGCTTCGTTCGCAGATGGGAAGCCCGTGATGGATTCGGCACCGTACCCGGGGAATTCGCGGTGAGCCTGCCGGCGGCCGGGCGCGCCCATCCGGGCGGCGCCCGCTTTTGCCCGCGCTGCTGGCGACCCCCCGGGCGCTAGAGATGGAACGTGATGTTGAAGCTGGGCGCGTCGGCGGGCGCCGCTGCGCGGGCTGCGCAACACCGAGATCGCCGCGCGTCTGGTCGTTTCTGGCAGGACTGTCGACCACCATGTGTCGGCCATCTTGCGCAAGCTCGACGCGCGCAGCCGCGGGGCGGCAATCATGGAGGCAGTGCGCCTCGGGCTGACCGACGCGCAGTGACCGCTTGCGACGATCAAACAGGGCGAGCCGGCCCGGGCGGCTCCGGGCAGCTGGCGCACAAGAGGTTGCCTGCGGACCCGGACCTGATCTGCGTGGGCCCGCAGTGCATGCAAACCGGGCTCCCGCCCGCCAAGGCGGGATCCCCGCGATCTTGAAGGGAACCCGGCGACTCCGACGGGCGTTCGACAGTTGCGGGAGCCGGCCAACGCCGCGGATGACGGCCCGTGGGCGCTGCGTGGCGTTCCGTGGCGCCCGCCGGGCAGCTTCCCTTTCGCGGTCGGCGGACCGCCGCTCCGGCACCTGGGCTAGCGTGTCGTGGAGTGTCACGACTTGCTTGAACATCCGGTCGAGTGTCGCATGGAGGCCGCGCATGCCACCTACGCTGTGTGACAACGGGCCGGCACCTGTGTTGATAGCGTGGTACCACACCCCGCGAGCAAGCCGCCCGACTCGGCCATACCTGCAACTACCGTGACAGCGGAGGACCAAGCCCGGATGTCGCTCGGTGCCGATGGCAGCGGCGTGACCACGACGGCGGCAGCGCCGGTCGATCAGCATCGGCCGGCCGCCCCGCGGCCGGCTGATGCGCGGCATGACCCAGTAGCCCGGCAGCCATCAAACGGGCAGCCGGCCACCGCCCAGCCGCCGGCCAGCCAGCCAGCCGAGCTTCAGCGTGCCACCGGCCCGATCGACTGGGTCATGAGCACGGTCATCCGCAAGCTCTCCTGGAGCAGGCTGTCCGAGCCGAAGATCGCCATCAGCATCTCCGCGGCCGGCCTGCTGCTTGGCATGCTGGTCGGCGCCACGGCGCCGAACGCCGAGACCCTGCCAAAAATCAGGCTGCCCCTGTCGAGCCTGCTGCCGTCGCTCCAGTCTCAGACCGTCCTGGTCTCGGTGATGCTCTATACCGGGGACATCCTGGCGTGCCTTGGACTCGCCGGCATGCTCTGGGCGCACAGCCAGGGCTGGCGTCCCGACCCGCGCCGGCTGCTGCTGGCGAGCGCGGGAGTCGTCGCGGTGATGGTCAGCCTGACCCCGGTCGGCTCGTCGGATACCGCGAGCTACGCCGCTTACGGCCGGATAGCCGCGCTCGGCGGCAACCCGTACACGACGAACCCGAGGAATTTCCTCGGCCCGGACTCGATCTACACGCAGATTGTCGGCATCCTGTGGAAGAAGACGCCGTCGGTCTACGGCCCGATCGCGACCTTGATCCAGCGGATGGCGGCAACGGTCGGCGGCGCCGACGCCGCGACCACGATCTGGATCTTGATGATCCTCAACGGCATCGTGTTCATCGGCGTCGGATGGCTGCTGCTCAAGACCTCCGACGATCCGATCCGCGCGACGCTGTTCTGGACGGCGAACCCGGTCCTGATCCAGCAACTCGTCGGCGGCGGCCACCTGGACACGTTCGTGGCCGCCGCGGCGATCTGCGCGATCCAGGTGGCCAGGCGGGTGTGGGTGTCAGGCAATTGGGGCGACGTGCTGATCGGCCTTGTGATCGGGCTCGCCTGCGGGGTGAAGGTCACCGCGGTGCTCGTCGCGGTCGGGCTCGCGTGGCCGCTGCTGCGCCGGCACGAGTGGATGCGCACGGCCAGGATCGCCGCGGTGTCGCTAGCGACCGTCGCGTTCGAGTACAGCTTCTACGGGCTGAAGGCGCTGGCGCCGCTGTTCGCCGCGGCGAAGCTGGTCACCCTGCCGTCGCTGTGGTGGTTCGTGCACGAGATCGGGCACCTGCTGAACGCCGACGCTGCCACGGCCACGCTGATCAGCGTCCTGTGGCCGATCGCGATGATCGGCGTGGCCTACGTGGTCTACGGCCGGATCTCGTCGGACCAGCCGCGCGAGGTCGTGGCGCCGTTCGCGCTGACCTTCGCGTGGATCATCGTCGCGCCCTGGGTGTTCGCGTGGTACACGGCGATCGCCTGGGCGGCACTGACCCAAGTCCCGCGCAACCGGATGACCAGGTGGCTGACGATCGTGACGGTACTGCTGGCGCTCTGGCACTCCAGCGGCGGGCAGATCGCCCCAGGAAAGTGATGAGCGCGCCGAACACGGACGCCCGCGCGACCTCGACGGCCGGCGCGCCCGCGCCAGCAAGCGACGGCCGGCGCCCGGAATCCGAGCAAGCCGCCGCAGGCGCCGCGGCCGCAGGTGCCGCCGCGCTGCGCGACAACTGGCCAGCGGCCGCGCTGCTGCTCGCCGGCCTGGTCTTGCGCGTGCTTGCCCAGTTCGGCTACCGCCCCGCCCTGTTCTACATCGACACCTCGAGGTACCTGTTCAACGTCGCTCCCGGCATGGACCCGCTCGGCTACAAGGGCGTGCTGCGCGCGATACTCTCGGTCGCCAACCTGGACGCGGTCGTCGCCGTGCAGCACGTGCTCGGCCTGGCCATCGCGACCGCCATCTACCTGCTGCTGCGGCGGCGCGGATGCGGGCGCTGGCTCGCCGCGCTGGCGATCGCGCCCGTGCTGCTCGACGCCTACCAACTGCAGATCGAGCAGACGCTGATGCCGGACGTCTGGTTCGAGGCGCTGGTCGTGGCCGGCCTTGCCGTCCTGCTCTGGCGGCCGGAGGCCACGTGGCGCCGGGTGGCCGCAGCCGGAGTGGTGCTCGGCACCTCGGCCACGGTCGCCCAGGTCGGCGAGGCGCTGCTGCTGCCAGCGGTGATCTACCTGCTGGCGCTCGGCGGCTGGCGGCAGGCCGCCGGCCGCGCGGCACTGCTGTGCGCGGCGTTCGCCGCGCCGATCCTGGCGTATTCGACTGGCTCGTATCTGCTGTCGGGCAACTTCTTCCTGTCCCACACCGGCGCCACGTCCTTCTACGGCCGCACGGCAGCGGCCGCGGACTGCGCCACCCTGAGGCTCCCGGCCGCGGAGCGCGCGATGTGCCCGGCCAGGTGGCAGCAGGCCCGGGGGCCGGACTGGCTCGAGTACAACAAGCGGTCCCCGATCCGCCCGTACTACAACAACCAGCCTCCAGCCCTGACCGACAGCGAGATCGCCGACTTCAGCCAGCGGGTGCTGACACAGCAGCCGCTGCGGCTGCTCTCCGCTTACGGACGCGACCTGGGCAAGCTCTTCGCCCTGACGCGCGCGCAGGGCACCGGCGACACGCCGATCACCCGGTGGCAGTTCCGGCGGACGTTCCCGTATTTCCCGCACGCCCGCCCTGGCCTCGTCGACCGCGCCACCCGGATGTACGGGGGCGGCAGGCCCGCGGTCTGGCGGCCCGCCGCCGCGTTCCTGCGCTCGTACCAGCTTGATGGCGGCTACACGCCTGGCCCGCTACTCGCGTTGTTGGTCGTCGCCGGGGCGGCAGGCTCCGCCGCGCTCCTGCGCCGCACGCTCGAGCCCGCGACCCGGCGGCTGGCGCTGGCCTGCCTGCTGTTCACCGCATCGGCGGCGTGCGTGCTGCTGGTATCCGACCTGTTCGAATTCTCCTGGCGCTACCAGCTGCCGACGCTGGTCACGCTCGCCCCGGGCGGCGCGCTCGGCGCCGCAGTCGTCCTGGGCATGTACAGGGCCTCTGGCCTCCGATCGTCCACGCGTCAAGACGAGCAACAAGGGCGCACGGGCCGCTCTTGCTGACCATGTAACCGCGGTTGCATTGCTTGGTGCGGCGGCCTACGCTGCGGGGATGGCCGGGTCCATCGAGTGGCTGCTGCTCGCGTATCGCCTGCCCAGGGAGCCGTCAACGCCGCGGATCGCGGTGTGGCGCAAGCTGGGGCGACTCGGGGTGCTGAAGATCGGGGACGGCCTGGTCGCCCTGCCCGCAGAGGCGCGCTCGCAAGAGCAACTGGAGTGGATCGCCGATGAGATCGCCGACGCGCGCGGCGAGGCAACGCTGTGGCGGTCCTCACTCACGTCGGCACGGGCAGAGCGAGCGCTGGTGCAGCGGATGACCAGCGCGATCGCCGCCGAGTACGGGCGGGTGATCGCGGCGGCCGCGGAGGCCAGGGCGGGCGACGGCCGGGCGCGCGCCCCGGCGGTGGCCCGGCTGCGCAGGGAACTGAGGCGCATCTCGCAACGTGACTACTTCGCGCCGCCCGAGCGCGAGGAGGCGCGGCTGGCGGTCGACTCGCTCGGGGATGAGTCGCTGACGGCGGGGTCAGCGGGAGACACAACTGTGCCGGGGCAGGCACCGCCATGAGGTGGGCGACCCGGGCCGGATGCCACGTCGACAGGGCCGCGTGCGCATGGCTGATCAGACGATTCGTCGACCCCGCCGCGGTGTTCGTGTTCGTACGCGACCCCGACGACGTGCCTGCCGACGCCACCGCGTTCGACATGCCGGGCGCGGAGCTTTCGCATCACGGCGGAGACTGCAGCTTCGAGACCGCGCTCGCCAGGTTCGGGCTCGACGATCCGGTTTTGTGGGAGATCGCGAGGATCGTGCACGAGGCCGACCTTGACGACGAGCGGTTCGACGCGCCCGAGGCGCGCGGCCTCGACGTGCTGTGCCGCGGGCTGTCGATGATCCTCGACGACGACCGGATGCTCGCCGCCGCTCGGCCGCTGTTCGACGGGCTGTACGAGTACCGGCGCCGGGCGCTCATGGCTGGTCGCGATCCCTCGTGAGCCACCGCTCCTCAGCCGATGCGAGGCGGATCTTCGCCGCCCAGGGGATCCGGGCTTTCGGCTACGGCTTCGGCGCCGTGCTGCTCGGGGTGACCCTGCGGGATCGTGGCTACTCGCCGGCCGTCGCGGGCGCGGTCTTGACCGCCGTCGTTGCCGGGACCGTGCTGGCGTCGGTGTGGCTGTCCAGGTACGCCGACCGCGCCGGGCGACGCCGGTGCTACGTTGCGATGTACCTGCTGCTCGCGGTCGTCGGGATCGTGTTCGCGGCGTCGGCGCCGATCTGGGTCTTGCTGCTGGTCAGCCTCACCGGCGCGATGTCGACCGAGGTCGTCGAGTCGGGCCCGTTCACCTCGCTGGAGCAGCCCATGCTGGCGACCGTGCAGCCCCCGGGACGCCAGGTCGCCGGCTTCGGCCGCTACAACGCCGTCGCCACGGTCTGCGGCTCGGCCGGGGCGCTGGCGGCGGCCGTGCCCGGCCTGCTGCACGGCTGGTGGCGCGGAGCTCCGGGCACGTCAAGCTACTTTCTCGTCTTCCTGCCCGTGGCGCTGGCCGGTGCCGTCGTGGCGGCAAGGCTGTCGCCCGCCGTCGAGGCGCCATCGCCAGCCGATCACCCGCCTGCGGCGCGGCCCGGGACGCGGCGCCCGAGGCCGGTGGAGCGGTCGCGCCCCGTCGTCCGGCGGCTGTGCTACCTGTTCGCCGTGGACTCGCTCGGCGGCGGATTCGTGATCCAGACCTTCGTCGCGTACTGGCTCGCCGCCAGGTTCGGCGCTTCGGCCGGGGAGATCGGCCTCGTCTTCTTCGCCGCCGGGCTGCTGCAGGCGGCCTCGTTCCTCGCCGCGGTCTGGCTAAGCGACAGGTTCGGCCTCCTGCGGACGATGGTCTTCACGCACCTCCCGTCGAATGTCCTGCTCGCCGCCGTGGCGTTCGCGCCCACGCTGGCCTGGGCAGCCGGGCTGTGGCTGGCGCGGGTCAGCCTGTCGCAGATGGACATCCCCGCCAGGCAGGCGTACGTAATGGCGCTCGTCGATCCGCACGAGCAGACCGGTGCCGCCGCCTACACCAATACCGCTCGGTACGTGACCAGGCCGCTCGGCCCGCTGCTGGCCGGGGCGAGCCAGTCGGTCGCGCTCGGGCTGCCGTTCCTGCTCGCCGGGCTGATCAAGTCCGGGTACGACGCCGCGCTCTGGCTATGGTTCCGGCACGTGCCACTGCCCGGCCGCGGTCCAGGCGAGCCGGCTCGCGCGCGCTAACGCTCCACGTACACGCCCGCGCCCGTGGCTGCGGGAAGGAACGCGTACACGGCGTGGCTGCGCGGCTCGACCGCGATCGTATGCGCGCCCGGCCCGGTCGGCACGGTCTCGATCAGCGCACGGCGGCCGGCGTCGATGACGCATACCACCCCGGGGTCGCCGACCGCCACGTACAGGTGGCCAAGCCCCGCGTCGAGCATCACCACGTCGGGAACGCCTGGCAGCGGAACCTCACCGACCACCGCGCCGGTGTCGCTGCGCAGCACGACCAGCAGCTGGCCGTCCGCGGCGCAGTACAGCAGGCCGCCGTCCACCCACAACCCGTGCGGGCCTGCGGCCGGCACCTCGATGACGCGGTCGATCCGCGCGGCGGCCGGGTCGATCACGACGATCTGCGCCGGGTCGGCGATATTGGCGAAAACGCGGTCAGCCGCTGGGTCGAACACGGCCCATCGCGGTCGGCCAGGCAGCGGGATCGTCGCGGTGACCGCTGCTTCATCAAGATCGGCCACCGAGGCGGTGCAGTTCTGACCGATCGGCTCGCCGAGGTTGAAGGCGAACAGCCGCCGCCGACCCGGATCGTAGGCGAGCCCGTTCGGGCGGTCGCCGACGTCGATTCCCGCGACCCGGTGCTCCTCGGGACACCGGTAGACGCTGACCCGGGCGGCGCCGCGATCCGAGGTGAACAGCAGGCCGGCGGAGTTGTCGACGAGTACCCCGGCCACGCCTGGGTGAGCGGGCAGCGACCGGACGAACGCGTTCGCGCCGCAGTCGATCACGTCAACGCGGTCGGCACCGATATGGGCCACGTAAAGCAACGGTGCTCCCGGCCCGGCCCGGTACACATCGCCGTGGTCGAATCCGGGTGCGGAGCCGGGCGGGATGGCAATGAAACCTGCAGGGACGAGTGCCACTTACGACTCCCTCACCGCGATGCCAGGGCGGCGGGTCACGCCTGC
>Ga0070707_100006978_pt1 | contig 10470 bp, 4 predicted proteins | sample KBSK5502metaG_FD_65468 | JGI IMG/M metagenome (GOLD analysis project Ga0070707, IMG submission 65468) | Corn, switchgrass and miscanthus rhizosphere microbial communities from Kellogg Biological Station, Michigan, USA - KBS K5-50-2 metaG | ecosystem: Host-associated > Plants > Roots >... | reverse complement strand
CAACGTCGTAACGCCACCGTTGACCACGGTCGCCGGCTGGGACGCCGAAGGGTTGCAGTTGTGCAGGGCCGACGTGGCCGTCACCGTGTAGGAGCCGGGCGAGATAACGATCTGATACCTGCCGGTCACGTCGGTCGCCGAAGAGAACCCGCTGTCCGTCGAGACGAGCGCGCCGGGAACCGGCAATCCGGTCACGGCGTCCGTCACGAAACCCTGGATCGTGCCGCGCAGCGGCGAGACGCAGCTGGGGAAGCGGAAGGAGGCGATTCGCGTAGACCAGTTGAAGGCGCCGTTGGCGGGCTGGTACTGGTTGGTGTACCAGAAGGTACAGCCGTCGCGCGGATCCACGGACATTGCCGTGTAGTCGCCCCAGCGGTTCAAGCCGCCGGTCTGGCTGCCGAGACCCGCCTTCATGACGATCTCGGCACCCATCGTCCCGACTGGATCTGAGGACAGACGCCCGGTGATGTCGATCTCGGGGAAGATGCCGCTGCTCGACTTGCTGTACCCCAGCGCGATGTCGCCGCTGTTGTCCATGGCAATCGAGCCCATCCAGCGGTAGAGCGAGTCGGGCGCGACGGTCCCCTGTTGGAAGATGGTCGGACTCGAGCCCGGGCTGCGGACCTCGTACCATCGCACGCCCGCCTGGTTAGAGGGAGGCGTCATGACGTCGACGGTGTGGTTCAGGACGAGCGACTCGGTCCCTCCGAAGTTGCGATAGGCCAGGCGCCACAGCAGCCTGTCAGAGATCGCGTCGAGCGTGGTCGTCGTGCCCGATTGAGGGACGCAGTTGCGCGAGAAGCCGCAGATGTCCGCCCGGAACGCCGCCGTGGCCACGTCCGTCGGCCCGGTGATCGTGAAGGTCGGCGTCACCCCCCAGGTCGCGCTCGCCTTCCAGATGTGGAGCACGGTCCCGACGGTTCCATCCAACTCCGGAGAGCCGGGAGCGATCATGTAGTTCGGGGAGCCGGGAGGCGGCGGCGTCAGGCTGTCGAGGTCGGAGGGGAGCGCTCCGCCAAAGGCACCGCCCACGTTGGCGCCCTGGACGCGCGCCGGAAGTCCGGCGAGCATCTTGGGACGCTCGAACACGTAGAGGCCCTGGCCCAGGTACGTCGTGCCTGCCGCGTTGAAGATGTGGCCCGTCATGTAGTAACTGTCCGGCCACACGCCCCAGTGCGGGTAGTCGACGAAGTTGACGGGGTCCGTGATGAAGTCATAGAGGTAGTACGAGCCCAGAGGATCGCCGGTCTGCGATATCGCGACGCACTGGTGAGAGAAGTTCGGCGAGGAGCCCACGACGAACTGCGTCAGGACCCAGCGGTCCGCGAGCAGGTCGTACTCGACGATCGGGTCGCCGTCGTTGTGCGTGACGCAGGGATTGGAAGAGCCCAGCGCCGTGAAAAGCGTATTGCCGTTGGCCGGGCCGTAGAGCTTCGTTCCCGTCTTGTCGTAGACGGCGAACTGGACGTTGATCCACTGGATATAGTGGTTCGGGCCCACCTTGCCGTCGTTGTCCGGCGGAGCGAAACCGTTGGCGCCGAGGCCATCGAAGTTGGTCCCCGTCGGATCCGGAGCCGTAATCCCGAACCTGGTCTGTAGAGCGCCGTCGGGACGGACGGGCTGATCGGTCTTCGCACCGGGGTGCGGCAATTCCAGGTTGATGACGTGTTTCTGGTCCGTATTGCCACCAAGCAGTGGAGGAGTGTCTTTGAGGGGCGGCGACAGAACGGGCACGACCGGCGGGGACTCCGAAACGCCGAGCCTCGCGGCGGGAGCATCCTCCGCCGCCACGAGAAACGCCGGTACGAGAAGCGATGCGAGGACGGAAATCAGCAGACCCGGGGCTCTCGAACCTCGATATCTCATAACTTCCTTCCTTCTGCCTCTAAGGTAACGACGCGAGCCAGAAGCTCCGAAGACCTGCTGCCGACCGTGCCCGCGCGGATGGATCCGCGGCGCGGAACGCGAGACAGAGTCGGGAACGCACGCGGTTCGAACGGCACCACAGCGCTTCTCAGCCCTCCTTAGATTTGCGTGAGGCGGAGTCTATACCCGTCCTCGTGGTGTCAGGCAAGAGAAAAAACGTCCACGAGTCGAATTTGCTGGCCGCTTGTGTGACATCCGGATCGAACGACGATCCGGATGAGATTCGGCCGTGTGTGTTCAAGAGTTTGGAGCAGGGCCGCTGGCCTACCTTCGTTTCACGATAACCCTGTTCACTGGAAGTATCCCGTCACGTCGACGACGAGGTCCGCAGTGCCGGTCCCCTGCCCGCAGTGCACCGTGACCTCGCCCACCGGACCCAACGGCACGATCGCGTTGTTCGCGCGGATCTTGCCCAGGCTGTAGTTAATCGTCGAGGCCAGCGGCTGCGGCGAGCCTCCGGCGCTGAAGGTCAGGAAGCCGGGCCCATCAGTCGGGTTGATCGCCACGACGTTGGCCGTCACGGAAGCCGCCGAGGCCGGGATCCCGCACTGCCCGGCGAACACGAACGTCCGGTCGGCGCCCGCCGCAAGCGACGGGCCGCCGTAGAGACTCGTCCCGTTGCGTGTGTCGACCACCCGGCACGGCGTCAAGGTGTGGAACTGTCGGGCAGCCGGCGTGGGCGTCGGAGGAGGCGGACCGGGATGCGTCAAGAGATAGAGGCCGCCTCCGCCAGTGCCCAGATAGAACTCCCCCGAGATATTTTCGCCGAAGGTCTGAAGGCTCGGAAGCGTCGGGGTCAGAAGCTGTCCGTTGCCCCAGAGGTTGCCGGAGCAGAGATCTCCGTACACGTAGAAGCCGTAGAGGCCCAGATCCTGAGAGCCTCGGTAGACGTAACCGCCGATCACCGCGCAGCCGAAAGTGTGGTCGTACTCGTAGATGGGGCCCGTGTAACTGGGATCCAGGCACGGGGGCGGGAGCGGGTTGCAGCCGTTGCGGTCGTCCGTCCCGCAAATGGATCCCTCCATGACCTTCCAGCCGTAGTTCTGACCCCCGGCGGAGGATTGAGGCTGGAAATCGATCTCTTCCCTCGCGCTCTGGCCGACATCTGCGATCCACAGGTCGCCCGTCACGCGATCGAACGAGAAGCGAAACGGGTTGCGTAGACCCTTCGCCCAGGTGATGTTGCGCGGAAAAGGCTGCGCCGCGAACGGGTTCGAGGGAGGAACACCATAGAAAGGAGACACGTTGACGTTCTGATCGACGTCGATCCGCAACATCTTTCCGAGCGCGACGGCGTCGTTCTGCGCGTTGCACGGGGGGTCGTTGCCCGACCCACCGTCTCCCGTCCCGATGTAGAGATAACCGTCCGGACCGAACTGGAGCTGGCCGCCGTTGTGGTTCTGTGCTCCGGGATGAGGGATCGTCAGAAGAACCGCTCGCGTCGCCGGATCGGCGAGATTCGGATTCGAGGCCGAGCGCTGGTAACGGGCGATCTCCACATCGCCGGCCGCGTTCGTGTAGTAGACGAAAAAGTAGCTGTTCGTCGCATAACGGGGATGAAAGGCGACCGAGAGCAGGCCTTGTTCCCCGCAGCATGAGATGAGAGAGGAGATGTCGAGAAACGACGTCGCGAGGACGCTTCCGCCGGAGAAGATCCGGACTTGCCCGCTTTGGATGGTCAGGAAGAGCCTCGAGTCCTTCGCGTTGGTGATCGATGTGATCGAGCCGGCGCCCGACGCGATTAACTGAAGCCCGACGACCGGCGTCGAAGGCAGCGGCGCCGCCGATCGTGTCCCGGCTCGCCCGGGGACAGAATGCAGGAGCGTGAGCGCCAGAAATCCCGTGAGAGCGAGAATTGCGACCTGTCGAAACCCTCCGTGCGCGGACGCCGGCCTCGAAAGGCGATTCGGCGGAAAGGGAAAAGCATCGGATCGCGATGTTTTTCCCTCCCCGCCGTTACGAGCGGGAGCTTTCATTGTCGCCTGCCTGGGCAATTCTAGAATCCCGCTCGGCGATCCACAAGAGCGTCTCGCGATGGAGAGCGCCAGTCGCTGCGAGAAGCCTTGCGCGTAACGTTAAGACTTACTGAGAGCTATTGGAAGTATCCATTCACATCGATGACGATCTGAGCGGTCCCGCTTCCCTGTCCGCAGCGCACCGCGACGTCTCCCCCTGCACCCAACGGCACAATCGCGTTGTTAGCGCGAGTCTGCCCGGAGGAGTAGTTGAGCGTCGAGACCATGGGAAGACTCGTGCCTGCGGCATACAGGCTGAAGAAGCCCGGCCCCGTCGTCGGTTGCGTGACAGCGACGTTGACCGCGACCGCGCGAGCGGTCGGCGGGATTCCGCATTGCCCCGCGAAGACGAAGGTCCGATCCGCTCCCGCCGCGAGAGCCGGGCCACCCAGCGGCCCGCTGGGATTGCGCGTGTCGACCAACCGGCAGGGCGTCAACGTATAGAAGGAGGCTCCCGTGTAGGTGAACGCGTTGGAGAGCGTTCCGGTTTGCAAATCAGAATTCGTAACGGTGACGCTGACCGTCTGGGAGATGGCCGAGGCCGGAGTTCGGACCGTGATGGTCGTGGCGCTGGCGACGTTGACGGAGGTTCCCGCCCCTGCTCCGAAGGTGACGGTCGCGCCGACAACAAATCCCGTGCCGTTGATCGTGACCAGCGTGTTGCCCGCCAACGGCCCGAAGGTCGGAGTGATCGAGGAAATCGTCGGGGCGGGAGCCGGGCCGCAGGAGTTCAGGCCGTCCCCATAGATCCAGCGGATCGCGTCCTGATCGTCCGTTCCCAGCGGCGTAAAGCCCTGTACGGATGAGCGCATGATCGCGGCGCCTTCATCCCCCCGGCAGACATCGTGAGGCGAGACGTTCTGGTCCGAGTGGCCCAGGCCGAGCGTGTGGCCGAGCTCGTGCTCGAGAACGGATTGAGTGGTAATCGAACTGAAACCATTGAAGGTGCAGTAGGAGCGCAATTCCACCGTGCCCCCGCCGATCGTGACATAGGTGTCGCCCCGCCAGGAGTGACTGCCTCCGCCGCTCGGGCCGCCGCAGCCGATCACGCCGCCGCCCGACAGGCAGGTGCTCCAACCGCAGCCCAGCGCCGAAGACGTGGCGTTCAAGTAGATGACGTTGCTGGTTCCGGTTCCCACCGTGTAGTTGATGCTGGAGTTTGGATCGTTAGTCCAGGCGGCCAGCGCGTTCGTCGCTTCCGCGGTGCCGCCCCCGGTGATGTTGGCGGTTCCGTTGAGCGTCCACGCGGCGGTCGCGTTGTTGTTCCATCGGTACAGGAAGTTGTTGATGTTTCCCCACTGCGGCGCAGGACGGGCGGGGAGCGGACGCTCGACCGGCTTGAGACTGCCGGAAGGGGCGCCGTTTGTCGAGACCTCCAATGACCCGCTACGCAGCGCGCCGAGGAAGGCGGCGAGGTCCCGCGGCGGCGTGGCAAAGGGTGTCGTCCGCTGCGCCACGAAGTCCTCCACACTCGCGTAGACATCCACGCCCGGGTGTGACGCGATCCTGAACTCCGGCACGGCGAACCGGTTTCCTTTCTCGTCCTGCCAGACCTCGAACTCTCCCAGAAGCATCTCGGCCGTCTGGAAATCTCCCTGCGGCCGCGCGATCGCGAAGACGACCACCTCGCGTCCCTCGACGTACTCGGGGCGTCCCCAGAGCCTGAAGAACCGTCCATCCGGAAGGGCTCCGCCCGTCTGATGGATCACGAGGTTTGCAGCCAGCTGTCCCTTGAGCACCGCGAGAGGCTGGATCACCGTGACCGTCTCGGGCCGGTCGAAAGCGTCGGTCTGAACGCGATTGGACATCACGATCCCGTGGACGACGACGTCCGCGCGCTCGTAGAGCTCGGCGTCGGAGATCGCGATCACCGAAGTGCCAGCGGCCCATCCCCCGCACATCCAGAAGAGGACTGCGCCGGCAATGCGCAGGCCCGCCGTGCCTATTCGCGCTTTCATGGACACACCTTTTCTTTGCATGACTTCAACGCAACCCCCGTACCGAATGCGCGAAGGTTCCCAAGTGGTTGAGCGGTCAACGAAAAAGAGGAGGCCGGGTCCCCTGACTGACAAGAATCCGGCGTCGGGCAGCGTGTCGCCTGACAAACGGCGTCGCGCCGCGGCCGGGGTTCTCTCGCTCACTCATTGGAAATACCCGTTGACGTCGATGATCACGTGCGCGGTGCCGCTCGCCTGTCCGCAGTGCACCGCGAGGTCTCCGGCCGCCCCCAGCGGCACGATCGCGTTATTGGCGCGCGTCTGTCCGGCGCCGTAGTTGACTGTGGAGGCGAGCGGCAGTGACACTCCCGCCGGGTAGAGAGTCAGGAAGCCAGGTCCCGTCGTCGATTGCGTGGCCGCGACGTTTGCCGAGACCGCCCGCGCGGTGCCGGGAATGCCGCACTGTCCGACGACCGCAAAGGTCCGGTCCGCTCCGGCGAGGAGAGCGGGTCCTCCCCACGGACCCGCCGCGTTGCGCGTATCGACGAGGCGGCACGGCGTGACCGTGTAGTAGGCCAGCGGGATGATCGGATCTGAGATCGTAATCGGCATCTGACTCGACGCGCCGCCGACGGTGACCTGAAGTGTGCAGCTGGAGGTGCATTGCGCGGTGGGCGTCGTCCAGGCGACCGGACCCTGGCCTGGCGACGTCCCGATCGGAGCCGCGTTGTAGGTCCACTGCGTTCCCGGATGCGTGATTCCGCCCGGGAGCGTCTCCCAGTCGAAGAGATAGTAGGTCGTGGCCGTCCGCAGGTTGCACGTCCCGAATCCGAAGCAGGCCAGCTGAGCGCCGCCGGAGTCCACGGTGATGATCGGGACCGGATTGAACGTGAAGGTCACCGTCGCGAAAGGATCCGAGGCGGTCAGCGACTGAGCCCCGCTGCTCCCGATGAAGTTGTAGCGGACCTGCACCGTGTGGTTTCCCGCCGGCGCTGGAGGCGATGTGATGGTCGCCGTTCCCCCGACGCTGCAGAAGCTCGCCGGACACGTGGCCAGCGGGCTGAAAGCGCCGCCGTCGATCGCAGCTTCGACCGAGTTGAGCGTCGCCGCCGTTCCTTTCTGCATCTGATTGGTCAAAGTCAGCAAGGCGCTGACGACGACCGGATTGGGCGAGACGGAGAATGCGGGCACCAGATCCACCTGGCTGACCGAACCGTTGACGCTCGTTGAATAGCCGGCGTAAGTCACGAGCAGCGAGAAACTGGTCGCTCCGGGTGGAACGGCGACGACGGTACCTGGCCCCCGGGGGATGGACCCGGGATTGAAAATCCAGTTGAACGCCGTCGGGTTCCCCTGGGTGGCGCCGGCGTCCGCGTTGCCACCCGTCAGCACGTTCAGGACGCCGCCCGAGAAGCCGGCGATCTGGATCTGGGGAACGGCGACGCTGGTTGCGGGGGATGAGTATTGGGTCGTGCCGTACTGGTTGGTCGCCTTCAAGGCGAACGAGTACGACCCCGCCGTGACGCTCCCGTAGCAGCCCGCTCCCGTCCCGATGTTGCCAGAGGAGTTGCAGGGGAAGTAGGCGGGATTGACGATGTCTCCCTTTCCTGCCGTCCGATCTGCTCCGAAGGTCCCGTTGTAGTTGAAGTCCCACTGGACCTGAGTGATCGGCGCGACCGAGGACGAGGTGTCCTGAAGCGACCAGACGTCGCCGAAGTAGTTCGTCTTGTCGGTCCGCCCCGCGGCCGACTGGTTGATCGCGCTCACATTGGCCGCCGGCGGCGCTGTCGGGTTGCCGTCGGTGTGGAAAATGAAGTGCCTCGGATCCGTTTGTGTCATGGTCCAGGTCCGGCCTTGCGGGTCCGCCGCCTGCGTCGAGTCCGGGATGTCATGCTCCTCTGATGGAAGGTAGGCAAAATCTCCCAGGCTGAACATGATGTAGGAATGGCCCGGGTCCCGAGGTCCGCCACAACCCCGGATCTCGCTCCCGGCGCAACCACCGATGAGGACTCTGGCCAGCACGAGGCTGCCGGAGGAGGAGACATTGGTGATCCCATTGCAGTCGCTGGTCGTGTAGAGGTTGCTGTCGGAGGGAGGCCATGGTCCGCATTTGGACAGCGCCTGGATATGACCTGGCGCGAGAGTCTGCGTGTCGAGCCAGAAGAACCCGAAGTCGGACTGGATAATCACGTACCGGCCGTTGTAAATCGTCGTACCGCCGACCAGGCTGACGGGACCGTTGGTCACGTAGGGAACGTCCTGGGCCGACAGCATTGTTGGCAGCAGCAGCAGGGCAATCCGGCAGACGCGCATCGAGAAAGTCAGCAGACTGGTGAGGAGCAACGGGAGCCGGACCTTCGTTTCCCCTCGCCGGCGGATGGAAATGTTCGGCACGGGCTCTCCTTGATCGATGGTTGTCTCTCGGTCACTCATTGGAAGTACCCATTCACATCGATGACCACGTGGGCAGTGCCGCTCCCCTGTCCGCAATGCACCGTGACGTCCCCAGCGGCGCCCAGAGGAACGATGGCGTTGTTCGCACGCGTTTGGCCGGCGTTGTAGTTGATCGTCGAAGCCAGCGGCACAGGGAGCCCGGCCGGGTAGAGCGTCAGGAAGCCCGGCCCCGTCGTCGGCTGCGTGACGGCGATGTTGAGGACGACCGCCTTCGCGGTCGCGGAGATCCCGCACTGATTCGCGACGACGAAGGTTCGATCGGCTCCCGCTGAGAGCGCCGGCCCTCCGTAGGGTCCGTTCGGGTTTCGCGTATCGACGATCCGGCAGGGCGTGACCGTGTAGAGGGAGGTCGGGGTCGGCGCCACGTACTCGTAGCACCCGATGTCGAAACCCGCGCCCGCGGGACGCGAATGTCCTTCCAGGTCAAAGGGAACGTTTGCGAGCGCCGTTCCATGGTCCACGGCGGGCGACGTGGGCAGGAGGTGGTAGTCCATGCCCGGGTTGACGAAGAGACTCACGAGCGTCGCCGAAAGGGAATGCGTCTCGTGGCCGGCCGCCTGCCACGCGGCGAGCGTCACCCGCGTCCCGCCGTCGTCGGGAGACACCGCGTCGAGGATGTTGTAGTCGCTGTCGGTGTTGGCGACGTCGTTGGAATCGCCGAAGACGATGCCGCCGTGGGCGGTGTTGCGGTTGTAGAGAATGTTGTTGCGGACGGTGTTCACCCCCGTGCTCGACTTGAAGAGCAGCGCCCACCGCCCGTTGGACGCCATGTCGACCGTGTTGTTCAGGATCTGCATCCCCGAGGGACCGGCCGCCCCGTCGATCTGGAAGCACGCGATCCCGGAGGCGTGGTTGTTGTAGAGAAGGTTGTTTCGTACGATCGAGCTCTGCACTCCGTCCAGGTTGATCGCGGAGCCCCCGGCGGTCCCGTTGTTCCAGGCAATGTTGTTCTCGATGAGCGCGCCCGTGATCAGGCCATCCCCGCCCTGCGACAGGTCGGCGTTCAGCTGGATCCCGCAGCCCGCGTTGTCGTGGACCCGGTTTCCCCGGACGACCGGCCGGTCTCCCGAGTTGGAGACGTAGATCCCATGCTGCGTGCCGCTCGCGTAGCACTCGTTGTTCTCGAGCAGCAGGTCGTCGGAAAAGTCGGTGAAGATCCCCCAGGTCGCGTTGTTGCCGAAGACTCCGTTTCGGACGGTGACGTGATCCGCCTGATCGATCCGCACGGCGGCGCGGTTCGCGTTGAACGACCTCAGGCCGTCCAGGACGACGTAGGAGGAGAACAATACATGTATTGTGTCCCTGTTGTCGGAGCGGTCGGTCGTCGCCGTGACGACGGCGCCGCTTCCCTGCGCCCGGATCGTGAAGACGGCTGACGGCGTGCCCACCATCCCGTCCACGTCGAAGCCGAGATAGCTCCCGTCGGCGACGAGAACCGTGTCTCCCGGGATCTCCACCGAGATCGCCTTGCGGATCTGCCGGAACGGCGCCGCCTGCGATCCGCTGTTCAAATCGCTTCCGGAGGGAGAGACGTAGTACGTCGTGGACGCGGCCGCGAAAGGGGCGGCAAGTGTGCAGACGAGGCCGAGCAGCGCCCGGCCCGCGGCGCGAGATCGGCAAAACGTCTCGTTTTTGGACGCATCTGCGGCCGGCGGAGGGTTCGGTGGGGCGGAAAGAAAACAGCTTCGCCCATACACCGCGCCGCTCTTTTCTTCCCACCGCCCAGCGGCGGGTGTTCCCATCAGCTTTGGTCAACAGGGTAACCGGGCGAGCCCGCCCCTGCAAGCGAGAAAAAGGCCCTCGCGCCTAACCCCTTGTCCGGGCTGAATCTGCCAGGCTCGGCGGGGCGGAAGCAACGCGCGAGGAGCCCGTCCGAGTAAGGGCAAGAGAAAGTCTGAAGGGCGGGAGCGTCGCTCCTTTGCTCTGGTCCGCAGCGCGAGGAGTCTCCCAGAGGGGAGGAGCCTCGCGCTGCGGGAGCGAAAGCGCGCGAGGGATCAGTCGCGCGGTCGAGGCCCTTTGGCCGAGCCGCGCGCCGGCGGCGCAGCCGGATCCCGAGCAAGCGGGAGCGACGGTTGTTGCTCCTTTGCTCTGGTCCGCAGCGCGAGGAGTCTCCCAGAGGGGAGGAGCCTCGCGCTGCG
>Ga0070707_100006977_pt1 | contig 10470 bp, 8 predicted proteins | sample KBSK5502metaG_FD_65468 | JGI IMG/M metagenome (GOLD analysis project Ga0070707, IMG submission 65468) | Corn, switchgrass and miscanthus rhizosphere microbial communities from Kellogg Biological Station, Michigan, USA - KBS K5-50-2 metaG | ecosystem: Host-associated > Plants > Roots >... | reverse complement strand
CCCGACGAGGCGCGCACCTTCGGCATGGACCCGCTCTTCAAGGAGATCGGCATCTACTCCGCCGTCGGACAGCGCTACACCCCGGTCGACAAAGAGCTACTCCTCAGCTACCTCGAGTCGACGGATGGCCAGATCCTGGAGGAGGGCATCACCGAAGCCGGAGCCACCGCCTCATTCACCGCCGCGGGCACCAGCTACGCGATCCACGGCGAGCCGATGATCCCGTTCTACATCTTCTATTCGATGTTCGGCTTCCAGCGCACCGGCGACCAGCTCTGGGCATTCGGCGACGCCCGCGGCCGTGGATTCCTGATGGGCGCCACCGCGGGGCGCACCACGCTGCACGGCGAGGGCCTGCAGCACGACGACGGCCATTCGCACCTGTTGGCCACCACCCTGCCCAACATCCTCGCCTATGACCCGGCCTACGCCTATGAGCTGGCGGTCATCGTTCGCGAGGGAATCCGCCGTATGTACGCCGAGGGCGAGGATGTCTTCTACTACCTGACCCTCTACAACGAAAACTGGGTGCAGGCGCCGCGCCCCGAAGGCGTGGACGAGGGGATCCTACGGGGGCTGTACCGATACCGACCCGCCCAGGTCGACGGTCGCCGGGTTCACCTCCTTGCATCGGGCTCGATCCTGCACGAGGCGCTCAGGGCCCAGGAGATCCTGGCCGCGCACAAGGTCGCCGCCGACGTCTGGAGCGCCACGAGCTTCCAGCAGCTCCGCGTCGACGCGCTCGATGCCGAACGCTGGAACCGCCTCCATCCCGATGCCGAGCCGCGCAACTCCTATCTCAGCCAGGCGCTTGCGGCGGTAGACGGACCTATCGTGGCGGCTACCGACTACCTCAAGGCGATCCCGGACATGATCGCCCGCTGGATCGACCGGCCCTACACGGTCCTGGGCACCGACGGCTTCGGCCGCAGCGACACGCGCGAGGCGCTCCGTACCCACTTCGAGGTCTCACCTGAGCACATCGCCTACGCGTCGCTCCATGGCCTGTGCCTGACCGGCGAGGCCGACCGGGACGAGCTGCGCAGGATGGTCGGCGAGCTGGGCATCGACACGGAGCGTCTCAACCCGCAGTTCGCCTGACCCGGCGAGCGAGCGCGGGAGGGGAACCCGCGGCCTACGGACGGCGAGGCGTCGTCGTCGGGGTCCCGCAGATCCAGCAGCGCGTTTCTGCGCGTCCGATGGCGCCGCGACAGGCAATACACCTCGCGGGCAGCAGCTCCAGCGCGAAGGCTCGTAGCCCGATCCCGACGGCGACCGCCGTCCTCCCCAAGCGCGACTGCTTCAGCGACGGGCCGCTAGCCGGAATCAACCCACGTGGTCGGGACTCCCCGGGGCTGGCGAGCGTTCGCCAGCGATCGGGGCGATCGGCAGGGGCAGGTGCGGCCATCCAGCGCCGGCGCTCGCGATCGTATTCCGCACGTGCCGCCGGGTCGCTTAGCAGGTCGCGCACCGCGTTCACGACCTGCATCTCCTCCGTCGCGCGCCAAGACCCGTTGCGATCCGGATGGAAGGTGCGAGCCAGCCGCCGCCAAGCTTCCATGATCTCGTCCGGACCCGCCCTTGGGTCCACCTGGAGGAGCCGGTAGATGTCGCGATCTGGGGTATACGGGAGGAAACGCTGGGTCATGGAGCGGCCCGATGCTACCGCAGCCCAGCGGACCCCGCAGCTGTCACTGGCACCACGTCTAATCCACGCTGTTGAGCGAGCGAGAATGCATGATTAGAAAGATGGTATGCATGTTTGGTAGAGGAACATTGACAACCATATGGTTGACGACCTAGAATGCGCGCCATCACACAACAACACGAATTCGCAGTGAGCATTCGAGAAGGGAGCCTACGATGTTGGAAGGCCGAGTCCTCTACACACAGATGATCGTCGACGAGTGGCGCCGGCAGCGGCGCGAGCTGGCTCAGCTGGATCAGTCGGGAAAGCGTTTCTACCGGCTCGCACGGCGACCGCTGCAGCCCAACGGCAACCGCTAATGGCTCGCGACGTCATCGCCACCTGCCCTGTCTGCCAGGGCGAACTGACCGTCACGCGCCTTCACTGCCGCAGCTGCGGCACGGCGCTCGAGGGAGAGTTCGGCGTCGGGCGCTTCGGGCGCCTCGAGCGGGAGCAGCTCACCTTCCTGGAGAGCTTCCTGCGTTCTCGCGGAAACCTGAAGGAGATGGAGCGCGAGCTCGGCATCAGCTACCCCACCATCAGGAGCCGGCTCGAAACCCTGCTCCGGGCGCTCGGCCTGGGCGACGGTTCCGTTCCGCCGATCCAGGATGCGGAGGCCGAGTCGATGCCGCAGGAACCTGCTCCGAGCCAAGAGGACCTCGCAGCCGAACGCCGCGCCATCCTCGAGCGTCTCTCGCGCCACGAGCTGAGCGCTGACGAAGCCGCGGCCGCCATTCGGGCCCTCGGTAGGAGCTGATCAGATGGCCACCTACGTGAGGCAGCAGCAGATCTCGCACCGCATCGGTCCTACCGGTCGCCTGCAGATCAAGGTGACTGAGGCCGACGTGCGCGTCCGCCCGATCGATGGCGACGAAGTTCGCGTGAGCGCCACCTTCGAGATCGCCGCCGACTCCGACGAAGAGGCGGATCGCGTCATGGAGGCGACAAAGCTCGTCGTGTCATCCGGCGGGCCGTACCTAGACCTGCGCAGCAACGAGGAAGGCGACCTCGGATCAACCATCGGACACTGGATCACCGGCGAGCCGGGCGGTCTTGGATCCGCTATTCGACACTGGGTCACCGGCCGTCCGCGGGTGGAGCTGTCACTCGACGTGGAGGCTCCTCGCGGTTGCGATCTGCGCCTCGAGGCGGTGTCCGGGGACCTGGTCGTGGAGGGAATGGCCGGGGAGCAGCGCTACTCGACCGTCTCGGGAGACCAGTACCTCACTAGCCTTGGCGGTTCCGTGCGCGTGGGGACCGTCTCAGGCGACGCCACGCTGCGCGCCGAGTCAGCCATCCGGCTGCGCGCCGAGACGGTGTCAGGCGACCTGTCGGTCCTCGCGCCGCGGCTCGAGGAGCTGCGCGTGTCCACCGTCTCCGGCGACGTGGAGATCGAGGGCGAACCGGCGCCGGGCGGCGAGCATCGCATCGAATCGGTGAGCGGCGACCTCCTGTTCGGGCTCGTCGGCAACGCGACGTTCGACGTCCGAGGCATCGCCACCGACATTCATGCCGACATGCCGCATCGCGTCGAAGGCCGCATGGATCGACGTCGCGTCGTGATCGGCAGCGGCGGGCCAACGGTGGTCTTCAGCTCGATGTCGGGTGATATCGCCGTGCGGCATCCGCGACGTGCAGTGGGACGCCAGCCCGACGCGGCAGCATCGTCCCAGGTGGCCGATCAGAAGCCCACGGGCAAGGAATCGCTCGAGGTGCTCCGCGCCCTAGAGCGTGGCGAGATCGACGTCGAAGAGGCCTCACGCCGCCTCGCAGAACGGTCGATCGATGCGTGACGAGCTCGCGATCGTCCTCCGCCTCGTGGCGGACGGTCGCCTCTCCCCGGAAGATGCCGCGCCACTGATCGACGCACTGAGCCGCCCGTCGGATAAAGGCACCACGCCCGGCCAGGCGCATGTCCATCCGGAGCGTGGCTCGGCACCCACTCCGCCGCCGGCTCCATCGGTCAACGACCCGCGACAGTTGCGGATTCGCGTCAGCGAACGCGGCCGCCAGGTCGTGAACCTGCGGATCCCCCTAACGTTCGCGGACACCGCCCTGCGCATGGTTCCGGGGCTCTCGGACGAGCAAGGCAATCGGATCCGCGCAGCAATCGCCGGAAAGACGATGGGAACCATCCTGGACGTCGAGGACGAAGACGGCGACGGCGTCGTCATCAGTGTGGAGTGACTCCGTGAACCCCGAGAGCGTCGCCATCTCCGAGGCTGAGACTACCCCAGCTGCCCTGCCGGATACTGCCCCTCGGACCCGCTTCACGCTGATCCAGCCTCTCCGCCAACGCGACTTCCGGTTGGTCTTCAGCGGCGAAAGCATCTCCCTGCTGGGCGACCAGTTTCACTTCGTCGCGCTTGCCTGGCTGACGCTGCAGCTGACTGGGTCTGGCGTAGCGCTAGGCACAGTCCTCATGACCACGGCCATCCCACGCGCGCTGTTCATGCTGGTCGGTGGCGCCATGTCCGATCGCATCTCGCCACGCTCGCTGATGCTCGGCTCGAACGCACTCCGGACAGTCGTGGTCGCGATCGTCGCAGCGTTGGTGCTGACTGGCCATGCGCAGCTGTGGCAGCTCTACGTCCTGGCGCTCACCTTCGGCACGGTCGATGCGTTCTTCCATCCGGCGCTGAACACCATCGTGCCGATGCTCGTGAACGAGCGCCTATTGTCACCCGCCAATGCCCTGGTGCAGATCATGCAGCAGCTTTCCGGGCTCATCGGACCCGCGATAGCCGGAATCGCGGTCGCCGCCGTGAATACCGGCCCTGCCTTCGCATTTGACGCGGCGTCGTTTGCAGTTGCGACGCTGACCATGTGGTTGGTGCGTGGCGGCCGTCGAGCAGCACCGTTCACAGCCAGCGAGAGTGCGAGCCAGCGCCCGTGGGGAGGCGTGCTCGCGACTATCCGCGCCGGCGTGGCCTACGCCTGGAGCGATCCTGCTATCCGTTCGCTCGTTCTGCTGGTCGCCGCCTTCAACTTCGCCTTCACCGGCCCGCTGCTGGTCGGACTCCCGTATCTCGCCGACACTCGCTTTCAGGGCGGGGCCGCCGCCTTCGGCATCATCATCTCAGCCTACGGGGCGGGAGCCTTGGGCGGGGCCGTGCTGGCCGGCTCGCTGCGACATGTGCCGCGACTGGGACTGATCACGCTGCTGACCGCGTCCGCCATGGGCATCGGCCTGGCGTTTCTCGGCAGTGTGCCCAGCGTCATCCTGGCCGTGATCGCCATGGCCGCCATCGGTCTGGGAGCGGGCTTCATCAACGTGCGCATCGTGGCCTGGCTGCAGGCCCGCACGCCTGAGGCCATGCGCGGCCGCGTGATGAGCCTGGTCTTGTTCGGCGCCGTAGGGCTATCGCCCATCAGCCTGGCCGTCTCGGGCGCGATCATCGACTTCGGCGCGGTCTCGCTGATGTTCGCGGTGGCCGGCGGGATCGTGGTGGCCACAGCGCTGGCCGGATTCTTCGCCGACCTCCCGGCGCGGATGACCGATGAGCCTGGGGCATGAGCGCATGAGGGGAACGCTGGGCCAACATTGATTGCGCGGTCCCTCCGTGCGGCGAGCACGCATCGGGCCCGAGCCGTGCTCTAATAGCCGTATTGAGATGAGCGCCCGACGCCCGCAAGAGCGGCCATTCGACGAAGAGGCGCCGCGCGTCGATCCCCTGCTCGAGGTCCGTGAAACCCACCGCGGCAAGAGGCCCGGCGATCGCCGGGTCAAGATCGTGCGGCCCTTCGAGGCGGAGTTCGAACGCGGAGCCGAGGGCCAGTTGGTCGCCTCGGAACGGACGCTCCTGACGAGGACCGGCTGGCACTCCGCGCTTCGCTCCTTGCGGACCACCCTGATCGGCCGGCCCATCAGCTCCGAGCACGAGCAGCACGAGCGCCTGACCAAGGTCAAGGCCCTCGCCGTCTTCAGCAGCGACAACATCAGCTCCTCGGCCTACGCCACCGAGGAGATCATGCGGATCCTGATCCTCGGCAGCGTGGCCGCCATCAGCCTCACCCTGCCGATCACCGCGGTGATCGTGATCGTGCTGGGCATCGTAGGGACGAGCTACGCCCAGACCATCAAGGCCTATCCCCATGGCGCGAGCAGCTACATCGTCGCCAGCGACAATCTCGGAACGCTCTTTGGCCTCATCGCCGCGGCCGCGCTGCTGATCGACTACGTCCTGACCGTGGCCGTCTCGGTCTCGAGCGGCGTGGCGGCCATCACCTCGATCGCTCCGGCGCTCTTCCCCGAGCGCGTAGTCATGGCGGTGGGGATCGTGCTTCTGCTCATGCTCGGTAACCTCCGCGGCATTCGGGAATCGGGGACGATCTTCATGGCGCCGACGTATCTGTACATCGCAGGCCTGCTCGTGGTGCTGGCCGCGGGGATGTACCAGTTCTTCATCGGTCACAACCTGGCCGTCTTCCAGGCGCCGAACGCCTGGCGACAACACTGGGAAGCGGCGGCGGCCGGGATCGGAGGCCTTTCGCTCTTCCTGGGGCTGCGAGCGTTCAGCTCCGGAGCAGCAGGGCTGACTGGCGTCGAGGCCGTCTCGGACGGCGTGCCGGCGTTTCAAAAGCCCGAGTGGAAGAACGCGCGCGCGACCTTGATCTCGCAGGTCATCATCTTCGGCGGCCTCTTCCTGGGGATCAGCTTCCTGGCGAGCCAGATGCGCATCCTCCCCGACCCCAGCGAGGTGCAGACCGTGCTCTCGCTGATCACGCGCCAGGTCGTCGGGAACGGATGGATCCTGTTCTTCATGCAGGTGACGACCGCGCTGATCCTCGCCTTGGCCGCCAACACAAGCTTCGCCGACTTCCCGCGCCTCTCCTTCTTCCTTGCGCGCGACGGGTTCATGCCGCGCCAGTTCGCCTATCGCGGAGAGCGGCTGGCCTTCACCACCGGCATCGTCGCGCTGGCCGGGTTGGCGGCGCTCCTCCTGGTCGCCTTCGGGGCAAGCGTCACGGCCCTGATCCCGCTCTATACACTCGGCGTCTTCGTGGCCTTCACCCTCTCCCAGTCCGGGATGGTCGTCCGATGGTGGCGGCGCCGCGAGGCCGGCTGGCGGCGAGGGCTGGTGATCAACGGCCTCGGCGCGGGGACGACGGCGGTGATCGCGGTGATCATCGCCAGCACCAAGTTCCTCTCCGGTGCCTGGCTCGTGATCGTCATGGCGCCCCTGCTGATCATGCTCATGCTCGGCATCCGGCGTCACTACCGGATGGTTGATGCTGCGCTGGCGCTCGAACGCATCCCGGAAGGCAAGGAGGTCGCCGCAGATCCGATCGTGATCGTCCCGATCTCCCGCCTCGACCGCGCCGCACGGCAGGCGATTGCCTTCGCGAACTCGATCAGCCCCAACGCGACCGCGGTCCACATCACCAACGACCCCGCCGAGGCGGCAGAGATGCGCGAACGGTGGCCGGATTGGGCCGGCACCACGGAGCTCGTGGTCGTCGAATCGCCGTACCGGGCGCTCATCGGCCCCCTCCTGCGCTACATGGACGCGCTGCAGGCCCAGGATCCCAAGCGACCGATCGTGGTGGTGCTCTCGGAGTTCGTGCCGCGCCACTGGTGGGAGCAGCTGCTGCACAACCAGACCAGCCTGCGGCTGAAGCTGCGGCTCTTTGGCCGCCGGAACACGATCGTGGCCGATGTGCCGTACCACCTGCCCAAGCCGGAGGTGAGCTAGGCGGCTGTGCGGGCCATGGTCCTGGAGCACCCATCGGCTGATGGACCGCCGCCGCTGGTCGCGCGCGACCGCGAGGAGCTTGGGGCGGGCAGCGGCGACCTGCTGCTGGAGGTGAGCGCCTGCGCGGCGTGCCGCACGGACCTGCAGCTGGTCCGCGGCGACCTGGCGGCTCATCGCCTGCCGATCATCCCCGGTCACCAGGTGGTTGGGCGCGTCGTTGAGGTCGGACCTGACGTCCAGGACTGGTCGATTGGCGATCGAGCCGGCGCCTTCTGGCTGGCGTCCTCGTGCGGGACCTGCGAGGCGTGTAAGGCGGACCGAGAGAACCTGTGTCCCGAGGCGCGGTTCACCGGCTGGGACGTCGACGGCGGCTACGCGACGCGTATCGTGGTCCGCGCCGACTTTGCGCTGCGACTGCCCCAGGGAGCTCCGCAGGACGTGGCACCCCTCCTCTGTGGCGGCGTGATCGGCTATCGGGCGCTGAAGAGATCCGGTATCCAGCCGGGCCAGAGGCTTGGGCTGTACGGCTTCGGCGCGTCCGCGTCGCTGGCGATCCAGGTCGCACGGGCCTGGGGCTGCGAGGTCTACGTTGCGACTCGCGCCGAGCGCGACCGGGCTCGGGCGATCGAGATGGGGGCCGCCTGGGCCGGTGGCGCCACCGAGCGACCGCCGGCACCCCTGCATGCCGCCGTGACCTTCGCACCTGTTGGGTCAGTGGTGGTTGCCGCGTTGCAGGCGCTCGATCGCGGAGGGACAGTGGCAATCAACGCCATCCACCTCGACCAGGTGCCGGGGTTCGACTACGACGACCTATGGTGGGAGCGGTCGATCACCTCCGTCGCCAACGTGACGAGGCGCGATGCGCACGAGTTCCTGGGGCTGGCGGAGAAGATCGGCATCGAGACCAACCCGATCCCCTATCCGCTCGACGACGCCCAGCGGGCGCTGGGAGACCTCGAGGCGGGCGCGATTGGTGCCGGCGCGGCGGTGCTTCAGACCTAAGGGCACGCAAAAGGCGCGCCGCCGATGGTCGGTGGCGCGCCTTTACCGGGCGGTTGGAGTCGCCCGTGTGCCGCTGGGCTTAGGCCTTGTCGACGGGTGGGAGCGGCTTCCCGCTGTAGTCGACTTCGGGAGAAGTCGTGGACGTTGAGGTTTGGGACGGGGAGGTCGGCTCGGGTGGGAGCGGCTTCCCGCTGTAGTCGATCTTTGGAGAAGACGTGGCGCTCTGACTCAGAGAGCCACCCTCGCGGGCCTTGGTTGACGTGTCCGTGGAGCTGGTCACCGTCGGGGTCCCTGCGAGGCTGCCGGTGATGCCAGCCTGGACTCGTGCGGCATCGGCCGCAGCTGCCGGGTTGACGGCCGTCTCGCTCAGGGCGCCGCCTTCGCGGGTCCTGGTCGACACGTCGGTGCCTGTTGAGGAGCCCGCGAGGCTGCCAGTGACCCCGGCCGCGGTGCGTGCGGCATCGGCCGCAGCTGCCGGGTTGACGGCCGTCTCGCTCAAGGCACCGCCTTCGCGGGTCCTGGTCGAAACGTCGGCGCCTGTTGAGGAGCCAGCTAGGCTGCCGGTGACCCCGGCCGCGGTGCGTGCGGCATCGGCCGCAGCTGCCGGGTTAACGGCGCTCGCTGCGGCGCCTTCCCGAGCCTTGGCTGCGGTATCGGATGCGCTGCCGACCGGAATTGCCAGCGTGCTGCTCTGCGTGAGCGCGCCGCCCTCGCGAGCCTGGGCCGAGGTGTCCATGAACACCGTGGCCTGGGACGCCGGCGCTGCGGCCGTTCCGGTCTGATGGGGTGCCAGCGCAATGCCGGTCCCCACGCCCATGGCCAACGTGGCGGTCAGGACGCCGGCTGCCAGCAGCTCGTTGCGGAAGCGACGTGCCTGCTCGGCATCGGGGAAGTGGATGCTGATCGCGTGGCCCTCGACGTCGTCGTCGCCACTAAGTTGCAGCGCGAGCACCAGGCTCTTGTCCCCGCCGCCGAAGAGATGCCCTTCAACGTCCTGCTCATCGGCAAGGCGGACGCGAACACGCATTGTGTCGACCTTGCTGAGCAGGCCGCGAACCTGCGCTTCAGACTCTGAGGAACCAAACCTGATGGGTTGAAGATCTTGGTTGGCGTCGCCTGCGCTCATCGCGACGCCGGAACCGGCCCCCTTGTTGCGGTCGCTCTTGGACGGCATTGCTCGGCCTCCTTATTTTGGGTGCCAACCCGTGGGTGCCTAACCCGTGCGTGCGCGTTCGAGCCAGGAGGATAGGCCTCACCGCTCGCCAGGTATAGATGCCACACGACATTCGGATTGACCGATACGCGACACACGGGGCAGAGGTCGGACTTGTGGCTATGCCCGGCGCTGTAACCCGAGCCCGTATCTGGTCTTGGTCGCCCGCGTCAACCACCTAGGAGCCATACGTATGCTGCCCGGACAACAGCTCGTTCGCACGGTCATCCTCGTCGCCATAGCAAGCCTCACCGTGGTCGCTTGTCAGTCGACCTCCGGAGGCGCCTCCGCGACGAGCGCCGCGGGGGCGGTCACGGTGGGCTCGGCGAGCTCCAGCCTGGGGACGTTCCTGACCGGCCCCAACGGCAAGACCCTGTACACCCTCGCCGGTGACAGCATGAACACCTCAACCTGCAGCGGCCAGTGCCTGTCCGCCTGGCCTGCGCTTACCGTGGCGGCGGGACAGCAACCCACCGCCGGCAGCGGGGTCACCGGCACACTTGGCACGTTCTCCCGCTCGGACGGCAGCTTGCAGGTCACCTACAACGGGCTGCCGCTCTACTACTGGCAGGGCGACCAGGAGCCAGGCGACGTGACCGGTCAGGGCGTCGGCGGCTTCTCCGTCGCGAGGCCGGCGGCCCCGACTCCGGGACCCACGGCGATCCAGGGGTCGATCCGCGCCGGGACCACCCGGACCGGGCCGTTCGTGTCGGGCAGGACCCTTGTCCTCCCCAACGGTGGCTCCGCTACTGTCCGGTTCCACCTGGGTTCGGCGTTCGTCGGGAAGTCGGTCTCCATCCTGCTCGCGACCAGGATGGCTGGCGGGCCATGGTCCGCCTACCGTCGCTTGACGGTGCGGCACGTGGACGCCG
>Ga0070707_100006976_pt1 | contig 10471 bp, 11 predicted proteins | sample KBSK5502metaG_FD_65468 | JGI IMG/M metagenome (GOLD analysis project Ga0070707, IMG submission 65468) | Corn, switchgrass and miscanthus rhizosphere microbial communities from Kellogg Biological Station, Michigan, USA - KBS K5-50-2 metaG | ecosystem: Host-associated > Plants > Roots >... | reverse complement strand
GCTGGCCTGTCGTGACGAGTATGAAACCGGCCTCGAGCGCGGAACCCCCGCCCCCAAGACCGCCAGCCGTGCTGAGCGGTTGCGAGGCACGAAGCGTTCTAGTTTAGGGAAGGATTCGGAGAGCTGTTAGCGAAGGGTTGTTGTTGGACCTAGTACGGCCGGTGGTTGTTCCGGCGGGCTTTCGAGGCGCTGCGGTGGATGGCCTCGAACTCCTCGAGACTGCGGCCGGAACCGACGGCGACGCACGTAAGAGGGCTCTCCGCGAGGTGCACCGGCATCTGGGTCTCGTAACGCAGCCGTTCGTCGAGGCCATGGAGGAGGGCGCCGCCGCCCGCGAGGACGATGCCGCGGTCCATGATGTCGGCCGCGAGCTCGGGCGGGGTTTTGTCGAGCGTCGACTTGATCGCGTCGACGATCTGGGTGACGGGGCCGTCGAGGGCTCTGCGGACTTCTTCGGAGCTGAGGATCACGGTCTTCGGCAGGCCGGTAAGCATGTCGCGGCCTCGAACCTCTGCCTGAACCTCGTCACGGAGGTCAAAGGCGGAGCCGACCTCGAGCTTGATCTCCTCTGCGGTCTGCTGGCCGACGAGCAGCTTGTACTCGGTCTTGATGTGCTGGATGATCGCCTCGTCCATCTCGTCGCCGCCCACGCGCATGCTCTGGCTGACGACGATGCCGCCGAGCGAGATGATCGCGACCTCGGTCGTGCCGCCGCCGATGTCGACGATCATGTTCCCGGTCGGCTCGGAGACGGGAAGGCCGGCTCCGATCGCGGCCGCCATCGGCTCCTCGATCAGGTAGGCCTGCCTGGCGCCGGCGGAGAGGGTCGCCTCCTCGACGGCGCGCTTCTCGACGCCGGTGACGCCGCTCGGGACGCAGACGACGACCCGCGGGTGCGCGAACCGGTGCTGGTGCACCTTCTCGATGAAGTGGCGGAGCATTTGCTCGGTCACGTCGAAATCAGCGATGACGCCGTCCTTCAGCGGTCGAATCGCGGAGATCGTCCCCGGCGTGCGGCCGAGCATCCGTTTCGCCTCGACGCCGACGGCGTGGACCTCGCCCGAGCGCTGGTCGATCGCCACGACCGAGGGCTCGCTGAGGACGATGCCCCGGCCTCTGACGTAGACCAACGTATTTGCGGTGCCGAGATCGACCGCCATGTCGCGGCCTCCGAACCCGGTCATGGAGGTGAAGATCCCCATTGCCCCGCGCCGAGTCTAGCTACCTGCTGGGGAAAAGTCGCTGCACGTCGCGTTGGGCGGCCTCGACGCTCTCGCGGACGAAGCAGCCGGCGAGGTGGTCGTTGACGAGGCCGACGGCCTGCATGGTCGAGTAGACCGTCGTCGGGCCGACGAAGGCGAAGCCCCGCCGCTTCAGTTCCTTGGCGAGCTGCTTCGACTCCTCCGAGAGCGACCCCAGATCGGCGTAGGCGCGAGGCGCCCGACGCGACGGCGGGCGTAAGCTCCAGATGAGCTCGGGAAGTGGCGTGTGATCACGCATCGCGACTGTGGCTTGCGCGTTCTGGACGATCGCTTCGAGCTTGCGGCGGTTGCGGATTACTCGCGGGTCCTTCAGCAGGCCTTCGATCTCCTTACGGCCGAACGCGGCGACCGCGTCCGGAGCGAAGGCGGCGAAGGCGTCTCTGATCCCGTCACGTTTCCGCAGGATCAGGGCCCACGAGAGCCCGCTCTGCAGGCACTCGAGGCAGAGCTTCTCGTAGAGGCCCCGCTCCTCTGTGACGGGCCGGCCCCACTCGGTATCGTGGTAGCCACGGTATAGCTCGTCGCTGGAGCCCCAGCCGCAGCGCGGCTTGCCATCCTCGCCGGTGACGAGATCTGTCATGCCGTGCCGCCTTGAGACGTGTCCCGATGCCTGGCACCGGGACTAGTCCCGCGGAGATGAAAGCGTGGCGTCTCTGCGCCAAACCGGTGCCAGGCACGGGCGGCGCGTCCGGCGACGGCTACGGTCGGCAGATGCCTCGCCCTCCTCGCCTCCAGGCTCACGGCGCGACGTATCACGTGACGACGCGCGGGAACCGGAAGCAGGAGATCTTCACCGATACCCGCGACCGGCTCCGGTTCCTCCAGATCCTCGAACAGGTCGTAGAACTCTTGGGATGGCGATGCCATACGCATTGCTTGATGACGAATCACTATCACCTCCTCGTCCAGACGCCGGAGCCGGATATCTCGCGCGGAATGCATAGGTTGAACGGCGTGTATGCGAAGTGGTTCAACTGGCGGCACGACTACCTTGGGCATCTCTTCGAACGCCGCTTCCACGACGAACTGGTCGAAGGCCATGCTCATCTACTCGAGCTGACCCGCTACATCGTGCTCAACCCGGTTCGCGCGGGGCTCGTGCGGACTGCCCGCGACTGGCGGTGGAGCAGCTACAACGCGACGGTCGGCAAGCAGCCGCAGCCGGCATTCCTGACGACGAGTTGGGTGCTTTCTTTGTTCAGCGAAGATCCAAATCGCGCCCGCGAGCTCTACGCGGAGTTCGTCGAGGCGAGCGCAGCGGAGTACCGCCGTTCCGGACGTGTCCCCGTGCCTGGCACCGGGACACGCCCCGATCAGCCATACCCGTACACGCCCGGGAAACGCTCGGCCAGCAGCTTGACGAGCAGCGCGGCCGGGAGGCCCACGACGTTCAGGTAGTCGCCTTCGATCCGCTCGACGAGCGCCGCGCCCAGGCCCTGGATCGCGTAGCCGCCGGCACGCTCGCGCCACTCTTCGCTGACGACGTAAAGGCCGAGCTCACGCGGGGTCAGTGCCCGAAACGAAACGCGCGTCACCGCGTGACGGAGCTCCTCCCACGCCGGCGTCAGCAGGCAGAGCCCGGAGACGACCTCGTGCGTCTGGCCGGAAAGTTGCTCGAGCATCGCCTCGGCTTCCGCCTCATGGCCGGGCTTGCCGTAGACGCGGCCGTCGAGCACGACCTCGGTGTCGACCCCGAGCACGGGCCGGTCGCCCGCCACGCCGGCGACCGAGCGCGCCTTGCCCCGTGCATGGCGCTCGACCTCCGCAACCGGATCCGCACCGGTCAGCTCTTCGTCGTAATACGGGACGACCGTCTCGAATGGAATCGCCAGCTGCTCGAGGATCGCTCGCCGCTGCGGCGATCGCGAAGCGAGCAAGAGCGGTGGCGCGGGAGGCGCACTCACCCGCGCAGACGCGCGTGCCAGAGCTCCTCGTCCGGCCAGCGCTTGGCCCAGTCAGCAGGGACAGTGTCGTAGTACTCGTGGTCGACCGCGTCCTCGGGGGCGAAGAGCTCCCGCAAGTCGAGCAGCTCGAACCCATTGCTCCGCAGCAGGGCGAACATCTCGCTTGTGCTCGGATGGAACTCGACGCCGGGGTCGTCGTCGAACCACTCGAGGCGGTACAGCCCCCTCTGCGGGCGTACCAGCCGTTCGACCACCGGTCCATCGTCTGGGGCACAGAGCATCTGCAGCGTCGAGCCGCGGAAGAAGATCAGGTCGCCGCCAGGCCGCAGCAGCCGGGCAGCCTCCGCGAGCCACAGCTTCGGGTCACACCAGATCGACGCGCCGTACTCGGAGAAGGCGATGTCGAAGGACGAGCCGGGCAAGCTCGTCCGCTCCGCATTCTCCAGCACGAACGCGAGGCCGAGGTCGAACTCCTTGTTCATCCGCTGCGCTGTCTCGAGCTGGGCGGGCGTGACGTCGACGCCGACGACGCGGCTCGCTCCGCGGCGCTTCAGCCAGGCGCCGAAGTATCCGGTGCCGCAACCGAGCTCGACGATCTCCTTGCCGGTTACGTCGGGCAGCCCCCGAACCTCGCTCTCGGGAAGGCTCCACTTGCCCCAGGTGATCTCGTCCTGGGCCCACGTCTCCCGAGCTCGGGCGTCCGTGTACTCCGTGTTGGCGCGCGTCCAGCCTTCGCGGTTGACCGAGACGTAATCCGGCTCAGTCACCGAACCAGAGCGCGATCTCCCGTCGCGCCGACTCGGGCGAGTCCGAGCCGTGCACGAGGTTGTTCGGCATCGCCAGCGCGAGGTCGCCGCGGATCGTCCCGGGGTCTGCATCGATGGGATTCGTCGCGCCCATCGTCGTCCGCACGACCGAGATCGCCGACTCGCCCTCGAGCACGAGCGCAAGCGTCGGCGCCGAGGTGATGAACTCGACGAGCTCGCCGAAGAACGGTTTCTTTTTGTGCTCGGCGTAGTGCTCCTCGGCGAGATCGCGATCGACGGTCATGAGCTTCGCCTCGCGGAGCTCGAGCCCGCGCTGTTCGAAGCGTGCGAGGATCTCGCCGGCGAGCTTGCGCTCGACGGCGTCGGGCTTGATTAGGACGAGTGTCGACTCGGCGGCCAAGGCGGGCCGCAGTCTACTCAGCGCGTCGTCGTTCTCTGCGCGGCCGCGAGGACTCGAGCCACTGCGTCTTGCCGAGCTGCGGCGGCGCCGCTTCGACCGGGGTCTCGCAGAACGGACAAACCTGCCAGAGCGCCTCGAGCGGCGCCTTGCAGTTCACGCAGGCCTGCTTCAGCTTTGTCGTGCACACGGGACAGACGAGGAACGTGGACTCCACCTGCGCTCGGCAGACGGGACAGTGGAGGTTGCGGTTGGCAAGCCGGTCCTCCATCGCCCGGATTTCGAGCTCTCGCTCGTGCACCTCTTCGAGATATTCCGGCGGGCGCAGGAGCAGATAGACGAGCGCCCCGATGAAGGGCGGCACCAGCCCGATCAAGGTCGCCATCGCCACAAGCCACGGGTCCTCGATTCGCCGCCGCGCATCCTTGTAGACCCAAACCGCCACGGCGAGCCAGAAGACGGCGACGAGAAGGATCGCGAGGTTGCGAACGATTGTCCATGTGCCCGTGCTGAAGAAACCGAAGGCGCCGCTGGCGATGAGCTCGTCGTGGATCACGTTCATGCTCCGATCAGAGAAGGAGCTTCCCGACGAGATAACCGGCGCCGAACGCGAGTCCCACGACCATCACGATCACGATCAGGGCGACCGCGAAGACGCTCAGCCTCTCGCCGAGCCGTGTCATCGTACGGTTTCCAGGCGATCGAAGAGGTCGCGGAGCAGATAGAGCGATCCGGTGACGAGCACGGCGCCGTCAGGTCGAGCGCGCTCCCGAGCGCGGTCGAGTGCAGTTGTGGCATCTGGGACCGATTCGACGTCGGCGAAAAACTCCCTCGCGAGGTGCGCCAGTTCGTCTGCCGTAAGTGTCCGTTCGGTTTCCGTCTGGGTGGCGACGAAACTGCCTCCGGCACCAGCGAGCGTCTCGAGCATCGAGCGTGCGTCCTTGTCGGCAAGGATCGCGGCGCAGATGACGTAATCGTTACGCGGGAGGCGGGCGACGAGCCACTCGACGCCGGCCGGGTTGTGAGCGCCGGCGAAGACGTCGTCACCCGAGAAGTCGAACCGGCCCGGGAGGTTGGCCTCAACCTCGCCCCCGAGTTGTCGGCCGAGAAACGCCTCCGCGGCGCCACGGCCGACGTCCCCTGTGCGGACGATCCGCGCGGCACTGCGTTCTCGCGCGAGCTCCTCCCATTCCGACTCGCCGAGGACGACGGTCGCGCCGGGCGTGACGACCGCGAACTTCTCCTTGGCGATCTGCCCGCGGGTGTTACCGAGCACGTCGGTATGGTCGAGCGAGACGTTGGTGAGCGCGACAACGCCGGCGTCGAGCACGTTCGTCGCGTCGAGCCGGCCGCCGAGCCCCGCCTCGACGACGGCGACGTCCACCTCGGCAACCGCGAACTCGGCAAGCGCCGCCGCGGTCAGCGTCTCGAACTGCGTTGCGCCGACCCGCTCCGCGACCTCGCGCAGGCGGCCGATCGCCGACTCGAAGTCGACGTCTTCGCCGTCGATCTGGATCCGCTCGCTCCAACCCGAGACATGGGGCGAGGTGTAGGCGCCGACCCCGAGGCCTTCGCGCGCCAGGAAGGCGGCTGCCCGCCGCGTCGCCGTCGACTTGCCGTTCGTCCCGACGATGTGGATCGCGGGGTAGGCGCGCTGCGGCTCGCCGAGGGCGGTCAGCAGCGCGCGAATCCGCCCCAGGCCGAACTCCTCCGGCCAGGGGGAAAGCGATTCGATCCAGTCAACCGCTGAGGGCATCGAGCTCGCGCCGGTACTTGGCGAGCTTCTCGCGCTCGGCCTCGACGACGTCGGGCGCGGCGTTCTCGACGAAGCGTTCATTCGCGAGCATCTTCTCCGCTCGCTCGACCTCCTTGCGCAGGCGGTCGATCTCGGCGGCGGCGTTGCCGCCGTCGGCCTTCACCCGATCCGGCTTGACGACGGCTGCGAAGATCCGCTCCTTCTCGCCGGGCAGGGGCGTCAGCACCCCGCTCCGGCGGAACCGTTTGGCGGCTTCCTGAACGTCCTGCAGCGCTCCCGCCTCCGTGTCGTCGCTCGCCTCGGGCCATGGCGCGACGATCAAGCGCGTCTCGCGGCCGGGAAGGTTCGACCAGATTTCCTCGGTCACGTGCGGCATCGCCGGATGCAGCAGCTTCAGGAGCCGCTCGAGCGCCGCGGCCGCGGTCGCGATCGCATCCGCGTCGCCCTCGTAGAGCCGGGGCTTGATCGCCTCGAGATACCAGTCGCAGAAGTCATTGAAGGTGAGGTCGTAGAGCTCCTGCACCAGGTGCGAGAAGTCGAAGGCGTCGAGGTTCGCCTCGACCGCGCGCTGGGCCTGTGAGAGCCGGGCGAGGATCCACCGCTCCTCGAGCGACGAGGGGCGCTCAGCGACCTCGGTCACGCCCGCCTGGAGCAGGAGCCGGCTCGCGTTCCAGAGCTTGTTCGCGAGCTTGCGGCCCTCCAGGATGTCGCCCTCGGAGAAGGTCACGTCCTGCGAGGACGCCATCTTCAGCAGTCCGTAACGCGTCGCGTCAGCGCCGTGCGCCTCGATGTTCGCGATCGGGTTCATGCCGGTGCCGAGGCTCTTCGACATCCGCCCTCCGGCGGGGACATGGAGAAGCGAGTGGATGACGACGTCTCTGAACGGAACCTCACCCATCAGCTCGAGGCCGGAAAAGATCATCCGGTTCTCCCAGAGCCGGATGATGTCCCGTGCCGTCGTGTTGAGGTCGCCCGGATAGAATGTGCGCAGATCGGGCGTGTCGTCCGGCCAGCCGAGGGTGGCGAACGGCCAGAGAGCCGAGGAGAACCAGGTATCGAGCACGTCCTCGCTCCTGGTAAGTTCGCGCGAGCCGCACTCGGCACACGCGTCGGGCTCGTTCTCCTGCACGGTCACGTGGCCGTCCGGGCACTCCCAGAGCGGCAGCTGGTGCCCCCACCAGATCTGCCGTGAGATGTTCCAGTCGGGCGCCTCCTCGAGTGAGGCGATCGCGAACCGATGTTGGGACTCGGGGTGGAATCGCACCCGGCCCTCGCGCAGCGCCTCCAGTGCCGGCTGCTTCAGCTCCGCCATTGCGCACCACCACTGCATCGAAATGCGCGGCTCGATCCGAGACTTGCAGCGGTCGCACAGCGCGACCGTGTGCCGGTACGACTCGCGCTTCTCGAGCTGGTCGTGCTCGTGAAGCCACTCGAGGATCCGCTCCTCGGCCTCCTCCTGACTCAGTCCGGCCAGCTCCCCCGCCGCGTCGTTCATCCGGCCGTCGGGGCCGATCACGGTCAGCTCCGGAAGGCCGTGGTCGCGGCCGATCTCGTAATCCTTCGCGTCGTGGCCCGGCGTGATCTTGAGCGCGCCCGTGCCGAAGTCCATCTCCACGCGCCCGTCGGCGACAACTGGAACCACGCGCCCGACGAATGGGACAACGACCTCCCTGCCCACGAGGTCGCGGTAGCGCTCATCGTCAGGGTGCACGGCGACGGCGACGTCGGCGAGGATCGTCGCCGGACGCACCGTCGCGATCGTGATGTTGCCGTCACCGTCCGCCAGCGGGTATCTCACGTACGTGAGCGCGTCGTCGACCTCAACGTGCGCAAGCTCGAGATCCGAGAGGGAGGTCAGGTGGAACGGGCACCAGTTGACGATCCGGTTCGCGCGGTAGATCCAGCCCTTGTTCCAGAGGTGGACGAAGAACCGCATGACGGCCCGGACGTAAGCGTCGTCCATCGTGAAGCGCTCGCGGCGGTAGTCGAGTGAAGCGCCGATGCGCCGGAACTGGACCATGATCTTGCCGCCGTATTCGTGGAGCCACTCCCAGACGAGCGCCACGAATGCCTGGCGCCCCAAATCCTGGCGGGTCTTGCCCTGCTCGGCGAGATGCTTCTCGACCGCGTTCTGGGTCGAGATACCGGCATGGTCATAGCCGGGCTGAAAGAGAACGTTGTATCCCTGCATCCGGCGTGTCCGTACGATCGTGTCGGCGAGCGAGAGCTGCAGCGCGTGGCCGAGATGCAGGTCGCCTGTCACGTTGGGGGGCGGATGCGCGATCGCAAAACTCTCGCGCGGGTCGTCGGCCTCGGCGTTGTAGAGACCTTCCGTCTCCCACGTCTGCTGCCAGCGCTGCTCGACCCCATCCGGGTTGTACAGCGGCTCCATCAGGGCATCGTAGTGCTGCCGACGTCTCGCGTCCGCGGGCGTTGGGCCGGTGCGATCAGGCAGCGACTATGCGCTGAGTATGGCTGCTCGCAGCCGACTTTCGCATGGCTGAAGCCGGCTTAGGCCGACTCTTCGGCGAGCTCTTCCAGCTCCTCGTCATCGGCGGCGGCGCCGGTCGTGACGAGCGTCGGCTTGAGCTCCTTCGCGATCGTTTCCTTCGTGATCGCGCACTTGACGACGTCGTTCCGCGACGGCAGCTCGAACATGACGTCGAGCAGCGCGGCCTCGATGATCGACCGCAGGCCGCGGGCCCCGGTCTCGCGCACCAGGGCCTTGTCCGAGATCTCCCAGAGCGCGTCTTCCGTGAAGACGAGCTCGATGTTGTCGTAGCCGAAGAAGCGCTGGTATTGCTTGACAAGCGCATTCTTCGGCTCGGTCAAGATCTGGACGAGGTCTTCGCGCTGGAGCTGGTGCACCGCCGAGACGACCGGCAGGCGCCCGATGAATTCCGGGATCAGGCCATACGAGAGCAGATCCTCGGGCATCACTTCCGAGAGGAGCTCGGCTGCCTCCGTTGAGTTCTTCGAGCGGATGTCGGCGCCGAAGCCCACGGCGTTCTTGCCGATCCGCTTCGCGATGATCTTGTCGAGGTCGGCAAACGCGCCACCGCAGATGAAGAGGATGTTCGTCGTGTCGATCGAGAGGAACTCCTGGTGCGGATGCTTGCGCCCGCCCTGGGGCGGCACGGAGGCGACGGTCCCCTCGAGAATCTTCAGCAGCGCCTGCTGGACACCCTCGCCCGAGACGTCGCGCGTGATCGACGGGTTGTCCGCCTTCCGCGCGATCTTGTCGACTTCGTCGATGTAGATGATCCCGGTCTCGGCCTTCTTGATGTCGAAGTCCGCGGCCTGGATCAGCTTCAAGAGGATGTTCTCGACGTCTTCCCCGACGTAGCCCGCCTCGGTCAGCGCCGTCGCGTCGGCGATCGCGAAGGGGACGTTGAGGATCCGCGCCAGCGTTTGGGCGAGGAGCGTCTTCCCGCAGCCGGTCGGACCGAGCAGCAGGATGTTCGACTTCTGCAGCTCGACCTCGCCGTCTTCGGTCACCATCTGGACGCGCTTGTAGTGGTTGTAGACCGCGACCGAGAGCGTCCGCTTCGCTTCCTCCTGCGAGACGACGTAGTCGTTGAGGACGTCGTAGATGTCCTTCGGCTTCGGCAGGTTCTCGAGATCGAGCTGGGCCGGCGCAGTCAACTCCTCGTCGATGATCTCGTTGCAGAGATCGATGCACTCGTCGCAGATGTAGACGCCGGGCCCGGCGATCAGCTTCTTGACCTGGCGCTGGGACTTGCCGCAGAAGCTGCAGAGAAGTTGCTCGTTGCCGTCAGTTGCTCGGGCCACGGTTCTCCTTTTACTCCGGAATCGCCGTCTCCGCTAGGGGCGTGACCCGTCGCGGTGGACAATCACGTTGTCGATGATGCCGTACTCCTGGGCTTCTTGCGGCGTCATGAAGTAGTCGCGTTCCATGTCCTTTGACACTCGTTCGAGGGGCTGCCCGGTGTGCTCCGACATGATCTCCTCGAGCGTGCGCTTCAGTGCGATCGTCTCACGCGCGTGGATCTCGATGTCGGTCGCCTGCCCTTGGAAGCCGCCCCACACCTGGTGGATGAGGATCTTCGAGTTCGGGAGCGCCATCCGCTTTCCTTTCGTCCCACCGGCGAGAAGCAGTGCGCCCATCGACATCGCCGTGCCGACGCAGATCGTCTGCACGTCAGGCTTGATGAACTGCATCGTGTCGTAGATCGCGAGGCCGTGGTAGACCGAGCCGCCCGGCGAGTTGACGTAGATCGAGATGTCCTTGTCGGGGTCCTCGGATTCGAGGTGCAGCAACTGGGCGATGATCAGGTTCGCGATCTGATCGTCGACCGGGGTGCCGAGAAAGACGATTCGCTCGTTCAGCAAGCGCGAGTAGATGTCGAACGCGCGCTCGCCTC
>Ga0070707_100006973_pt1 | contig 10472 bp, 8 predicted proteins | sample KBSK5502metaG_FD_65468 | JGI IMG/M metagenome (GOLD analysis project Ga0070707, IMG submission 65468) | Corn, switchgrass and miscanthus rhizosphere microbial communities from Kellogg Biological Station, Michigan, USA - KBS K5-50-2 metaG | ecosystem: Host-associated > Plants > Roots >... | reverse complement strand
TTCCTGTTCCCACAGATGGCGACCCCCGGAGCCGGGCGGCCGTGGTGGGCACCGGGGTTCATCGACTACCTCTACGTGAGCCTCACCAACGCGACTGCGTTCAGCCCCACCGACAGCATGCCGCTGACTGCGGCGGCGAAGGCGTTGATGACCGTGCAGGCCGGAGCATCGTTGCTCACCGTCGCGCTGGTCGCCGCTCGGGCGGTGAACATCCTCAGCTGAAGCGCCGATCACGCGATCGTACGAAACCAGTTGTCGCAACGGTGATCAGGGTCACGGCGCCGAGGACGGCGACGACAACCCCCAGAACGAACATGGGGATCGTCGACGATTGATATGTCACCGCCGGATCGTGGTTCGTGATAGCTGGAGAGAGGGTGTAGGCGACGACGACACCAATGCCGAGCAGGAAACCGCCAATGGTCGCCGCGCGCGCTCTGTCACCACGACGGATGAGGAGGACCACGCCGAGCGCCGTCGCCGCTATGCCTACGAACATCCCCTCGAGCGAGATGAAGCCGCCGATCCCACCCCACAAGAGGCCAAGCACCGCCCACACGAATCGACTCATCGCCCCGCGCCCTTCGAACCCCCACCGGCGTGAGCCCAACGGTTTGTCAGATCGCCGCGAGGGCCTTCGGAGGGGGTGCGGAGGCCCGTTTCGCATTCGCGGACATGCGCGAGTGACTGCGCTTGGCCGAGCGCGTTGCGGTCAGCGTTACGGTCACGCGCCCCTCCGGGCAGGTCGGCTCGAGGCGCGACAGTCCACTCGGTCATAGAGGGATGCTCCCGTGTTGACCGTCCGCCACGTGCCGGGCGCGCTGTTCGTAGGCCGACGCGGCGAGCAGTCGCTCGCCCTGGGCGATGTAGCGCGTCGCCCGAACTGATTGGTAGAAGGCGAGCGCACGCTGCAGGTGGACCTCGGCCTCGGCGCGTCGATTCTGCTCGACGAGCGCCCTGGCGAGCCAGAGCCTGACGCGTGCCTCCTCGGTCACCGCGCCCATGGCGGCGCAGATGTCCGCTGCTCGAGGCAGGTCTCCGCTGGCAAAGGCCGCGGCGGCGCGTGCCCACGGAGTGTCGACTTTGCCCAGCGATTCGAGCAGCTCTCGCCCGCGTCCCAGCGCCGACACGGTCCAGCTGAGCTGGTGCACTGCATACGTGAACCCACTTCCTCGTCTGATCAGCACGTCGAACTCGTCAACGAGCGCCGCCGCCCGCTCCAGGCTGCCGGCCTCGTGGAGGATATCGGCGCACTTCGAGACCACCCAGTAGAGGCTCTGTGGATCCTTGGCGACGCGGGCCAGCTCGAGCGCTCGCTCCGCGTCCGTCAGCGCGGCGGCAACGTCGCCCCGGCCGAGCCGGATCTCGGCACGCGTCGCGTAGTTGATCGGAGCCAAGTAGTGTGGCGAGCCCGCTTCCACCTCGATGAGGGCGGCATCCGCGGCGGCGAGCGCCTCGTCCCAGCGACCCAGGGGAAACAGGGTTGCTGATCGGTTGTACCGGAACCAGCGTTCGTACCATATCTGGCCGAAACGCGACGCTACCTCTGCAGCCTCGTCCTTCAGCTGCAAACCGCGCTCCGGTTGGCCCAGCTCAAACAACACCGCCGCCAGGTTGCCGGTGGCGCGGCAGATATCGGCAGGGACACCGGCTGCCGACGCAATGGCAATGCTCTGCTCGAGGTCACCAATCCCACCGCGATCGCCGCTGTGCATCCTTGACACACCAATGTTGTTCAGGGCGTGTGCCCGAACCTCGTCGAGGCCGAGCTCGTCAGCCATCGCCAGTGCCTGCCGGCCGACCCTGATCGCCTCAGTGTCCTCCCCCGCCAGCATGAGGAAGCGCGAGACGTTGCTGAGCACATGGGCCTTGACCCGCGAGGGCTCACGCTGCTCGACCAGGTCACGGGCATGGCCGAGGTGTATGAATGCTGCGTCGCGGTCGCCACGCTGCCAAGTCAATTCGCCCAGCAGGACCTCCGCCTCCGCCGCGGTTTTGGGGTCCCCGTGAGCGAGCAGCTCAGCGCTGGCCTCGGTGAGCCGGTCAGCCTCGACAGCGCCGGCAAGGTAACGCATGCGGGCCAGCTGGAAGAGCAGCTGCGCCCGCTCCAGAGTCGCCGCCGGAGCGAGCTCCAATGCCGCCTCGTAGAAACCGGCCGCGTTGGCGTACGCGTTGAGGGAGAAGGCGCGCCCGCCAGCCTCGCGCAGCCGCTCCAGCGCGCGTCGTGCAAGAGCGGCATCGACGGGCTGCCCGGCCACGCGCCGCAGCTCGAGCGCGCTGAGGTAATGGTGGGCGAGCATCTCGGCGTGGTCCTCGGTGCGGCCCAGGGACTCGATCCATTCCGCCGCCAGCTGGTGCTTGCCCGCACGCTCGGGGCGGGGGATCTGGCCATAGCCGACGTCGCGGACGACGACGTGCAGGAACGCGTACTCCGCCTCGTCTGCCACCGAGGAGCGGCGGGCTCGGCGCACGAACTCCTTGCGTTCAAGAGCGTGCAGAGTGAGCTCGGCAGCCCGGCGGTCGATGCCGCCGATCGCCGTCAAGGCGCCGAGCCAGAAGACCTTGCCCAGCACCGCGGCGTTCTGCAGCAGGCTTTTCTCGTCGACCGCCAGTGCGTCGAGTCGAGCAGCGATGATGCCGTGCACTGTCTCCGGCAGGGGCAGGTCTCCGGCGCCGCCTCGCTCGGCGAGCATGCGCACGTACTGTTCGGCGTACAGGGGATTGCCGCCGGCCCGCGCCAGGAGAAGCTGCTGGGTATCGGCGAGCAGGACTGGCCGGTCGCTGAGGCTGCTGATGAGGCGCGCCGTCTCCTCGTCGGAGAGGGGAGAGAGGGAGAGAGTCGTGGCGTTGCGCTTACCACCGCCCCAGCCGGCGCGGCGCTCCAGCAACTCGGGCCGCGTGGTGCCGACGACGAGCAGCGCGACACCGCTCGCCCAGTCGACGAGATGCTCGACGAAATCGAGCAGGGTGTCATCCGCCCACTGCAGATCCTCGAAGGCGAGGATGAGCGGATTCCGCTCGGCGAGCGCCTCGAAGAATCGCCGCCAGGCGACGAATGCCTCGCCCTGCTGACCGCTGCCAACCTCGCCGCTGCCCAGGCCGGCCAGCGGACGCAGGTGCCCCTCGACCCACTGCGCATCCGCGGGCTCAGCGATGACATCGACGACGGCGGCGTGCAGCTTCTGCTCGGCAACGCCAGGGGGATCGGTCTCCAGGATTCCGCCCTGGGCTTTGACCATCTCGGCGAGGGCCCACAAGGTGACGCCGTCGCCATAGGGAAGGGAGCGACCCTGACGCCAGAGGACGAGTTCCGACGGATCCTCGTCGAGGGAGCGAAAGAGCTCCGCAACCAGCCGGCTCTTGCCCATCCCAGGAACGCCGACGACGGTCACGAGCTGTGCAGAACGGTCGCGCCGGGACCGCGCCAGTGCGTCACCGAGGAGATCGAGCTCCCGGACGCGGCCGACCAGAGGCGCGCGGCCCGGTCGGGCGAGGTCGGCGCCAAAGCGGGCCCGCGCCTCGATCGCCTCCCAGACCGGGACCGGTTCTGCCTTCCCCTTGGCGGTGACCGGCGCGGCCTGCCGATAGTTGATCGCCTGAGAGGTGGCGCGGTACGTCGTCCCGCCGACGAGGATGCCGTTCACCGGCGCCGCTTGCTGCAGCCGCGCGGCGGTGTTGACGACGTCGCCCGAGGCCATGCCCTCGCCCTCGGCGGGACGGGCGCCTAGAGTGACCAGCGCCTCCCCGGTATTCACCGCGATCCGCAGCTGCAGCTCGCCCTCCAGCTCGCGCACCCAGTCCCGGATCGCCAACGCCGCCCTGACCGCCCGCTCGGGGTCGTCCTCGTGCGCGACCGGCGCGCCGAAAAGGGCCACCACGGCGTCGCCGATGAACTTCTCCACGGTGCCGCCGAACCGCTCGAGCTCGGCCCGCAGCCGCGCGTAGTACGGCGAGAGGAGTGCCCTCACGTCCTCGGGGTCGAGCGACTCGGCGCGGGACGTGAAGCCGACGAGGTCGGCGAAGAGGACGGTGACGATCTTGCGCTCCTGGCGCGGGGCCGCTGTCGCCTGGACGAGGGCAGCGGCGCACTCCGAGCAGAATTTCGCCCCGGGCTGGTTCTGATGGCCGCAGGACGGGCACACGCTCACGGCCGCAAGCGTACGGGCGCCCGCGTCGATCCGCCGAGCCGGACGTCCGCGTCGCGCCCAAGTCGCTGTCCGGCCTGCGAACACAAAACCGACCGTGCCGGGCGAGGGAGTCGAACCCTCACGGGCGTGGGCCCAACGGTTTTTGAGTCGCCCGGAGTGCGTCCGATGGGTCCGATGCGCGGGGACGCCGAGTGCCACGCCATGCGTTCTACTGCGAAATCGGCATCAATCTCTCACTGTCGCGGAGGAGGGTGAGAGCAGAGCGGGGTCTGAGAGCGGTGTCTGAGGGCGGCGTCTGGAGCGCGCCAGCGTCGGGGCGGACAGGCGACAGACAATTGTCAGACGTTCGGGGTATGATGTGGGCGTGGCGACCGTCACCGTCCGCGAGCTCGCGCGGAACACCGCTGCCGTCATCCAGACGGTCGCCTCTTCTGGCCGCCCGGCGCTCGTCACTCGCAACGGACGACCGGTCGCCGCGCTCGTCCCCGTCGACGAGGCCGCGCTCGAGGACTGGCTGCTTGCGGGTGGGCCCGGCTTCACCTCCGCCGCGGCGGAGGCCGACGCAGACGTCGCCGCCAGGCAGATCCAGAGCGCCGAGTGGGTGCGGGGTCGAGGAGGCGACAACGGTGATTCACCCGCCGAACGTCAGTCGCCACCGAAGCATATGCGCGGCAGCCATCGTGGCCCATAGACCCGGGGCGCCTCAGCGGTTGTCGGCAGCCCCTGCCGACCTCCTGTGAGTGTCGCTCACGCGTTGAGCCGCGCCATCGGGCGCTCGTGGCGGCGCATGCGAGGATGGCTGGCGTCACCCGCCCCGCGGTCGCCGCGTAGCTCCACGGCAGGATGGCAGTCCCTCCGCGAGCCCATCCCGGGGCACAGCAGCATCGATGGCGTGCCGGTTCCAGTCGTGGCCCTGCGGCGCAATGGTGAGCTCGATCAGCTCGAGGTCGTTCGTGGGTACCAGCCCACCTCCGCCCGGCCCGGCACGGCCACACCGCCCGGTACCAAACGGCACATCCTGCCGGCGTTGAGCTTCATCCCCCACCCGCGGCGAGAGCTGCTCATCGGCGGCCAGCGGTTCTTTTTCGGCTCGGTACCCAGGGCGGCGCGCTGCGCGGGCTGCGGCGCCGACCACCACGGCTTCGGCTTCGTCAGCTTGGACGAACCGCGTCCAAACGCGGGCCCGGAGGCGGCCAGGCACAGCGCTCTCTGTGTCCTCTGCGCTGACAAGCAGGCCCAGCAGGCGGGGCGATGACCGCGTCGGCAGCGGCCGGCGGTAGCCCGGCCCGCCGCGCAATGCCCGCCATCGCGTAACAGCAGGCTCCCCAGTGGAGTTGGCCTTGCATGCGAGCCTGGCGAATCGTTGCGGTGGTGCTGGTGGCCGGCTGCGGGTCCGGTGGCGGAGCACTCTCGTCCTCGTCCGGCACCGCGTCGCCGTCAGGTGGGTCGATCTCCAGCTCGACTACTCCCGCTCCGTCGACGTCGCCCCAGTCGAGCTGCGATCTTCCCGTTGCCGGCTTCGGCGTCGGACAGCAAACCGGCGTCAACAACCGCTTCCTGACGGCGTTCGTGCGCGTTCCCGGCGGAACCGAGACCGTCGATCCGGCCGGTGAAGTGGTGCAGACAGGCTCGTCGTCGAACGTCCACTGGCGGACGGTAACGCAACCCTATCTGTACAGCTGGACAGCTGCCGCCACGTACAGCGCGTCGACTCGGCGATGGGTGCCCGTCGCACCCTCGGCCGTCTCGCCCGACGGTTCTCGGTACGCGTACGCCGAGATCGTCGTCGACTCGGCGGGACGGCCGGGCCCGACGCCCATTCATGTCGTCGACATCGCCTCCGCGGCCGACCGTGTCGTCAGCAGCCAGGGCCAGTACGACGTTCTCCGCTACGGCAGCGACGGCGTCTATCTGGTACACCACGTGGTTGGCACCGACAGCTCGAGCGGGCTGTGGCTGCTCGATCCAGCAACGGGCGCGCTCCGCCAGATCCGTGCCGCGGAGCAGTCGGTGGAGTGGTACGTCATCGGCGGCGGCGCGGCATGGAGTGGCGCTCTCGACCCGAGCGACCCTCATCCAGCACCCGCCAAGTTCCCCCATGACGAAGTGGTCCGGCTCGACCTGGCAAGCGGCGCCGAGAGCACCTGGTTCCGCCAGCTCGGCTCGCAGGTGACCGTCGTTGGCTTCGATCCCGACGGCCATCCGCTCGTCGAAAGCTCCACGGCCGACGCCACCAGCCTCTGGCTGGTCAGTGGACCGACGACCCAGCGGCAGCTGTACACCTCGGCTGCGCCGGGCAGACACGTCACCAGCGCGGTTACCTCCAGCGACCGTACCTGGCTGACGACCGAAACGAGCCTCTTCGTTTTCACCCGCGATAGCGGCGTGACCGAGCTGTCCGCGCCCGGGGTCGTGAACGCCAACGTCGAGCTCGCCGGGGACTGCACCCCGACCCGGTAGAGTGCCGGAGCAGTCCACCGTTCACGGCTTTCAGTCGCGGGCCGGAGCTCCGCAGACGGCACGCCTTTCCATGTCCTCCGACGGCGACGCCTCCACGTTGGGGACTTCGCCATGAGGATCGAGGGCACCCGCTGACCGCCGCGTGTGTCGGTGTCGAGAAACTCCACGGTAGAGACCAGCCCCACCTTCTAATAAGCGCGTCGCGCCCGTAGGTTGTCCCTGGCCACTCCGAAGGCGACAGCGACGGCGCCCTCCTCATTGAACAACTGATCGCACAGCAGTCGAACCGAAGTACACGAACGTCCCCATCCTCGGCTTCGCGAGGTATGCGAATCAGGGCCGGATCGTCGTCGCCACCGACGAGGCGATCTACGTGATGCGAAAGGAGGGCCTTGGTTACCGGCCGGTGGAGCTGCTTGCTGTACTGCCCCGTTCCCACATGTGCGGCCCTTCGTCGTTGCCACCAGCTCCCCAGCCCCGCGCCGAATACAAACCCGGCCGTGCCGGGCGAGGGAGTCGAACCCTCACGGGCGTGGGCCCAACGGTTTTTGAGACCGCCGCGTCTACCGTTCCGCCAGCCCGGCCACCGTCAGCTTGCCACACCATTGCCATGGAACTCGGCAGCCTCTGGTGGCGTTCTGGTGAGTGTGGACGACGAGGCGCTCCTCGAGCGGGCCCGGCGTGGCGATCGCGACGCCTTCGGTGAGCTCGTGGTGCGCCATCAGGACGGGCTGTACACCATGGCGCTGCGAGTGCTGGGGCGGCCGGAGGATGCCGCCGACGTCGTGCAGGAGACCTTCCTGCGCGCCTACGTCAACCTGCCGCGAATGCGGGCTCTCTCCGTTCGTGGCTGGCTCTACCGGGTGGCGATCAACGCCTCTCGCGACGTGCAGCGCCGCATGAGCCGGCGGCCGGCCGATCCGCTCGAGGACACCGAGGGCAAGATCGTCGACCTCCCCGACCCGGCGCTCGGGCCAGAGGCGACGGCCGAATCGCGCGAGCGCATGGCGGCGGTGCGACAGGCGCTCGCCGGGCTTCCCCTCGAGTACCGCAGCGCGGTGGTGCTGCGTGACGTCAACGACCTCAGCTACGAGGAGATCGCCGAAGTGCTGCGCGTCCCCCTGGGGACGGTCAAGTCGCGGCTCAACCGGGCCCGCGCCCAGCTGGCGCAGGCACTGCGCGGTTCGCCAGCGCTCTTCGGGGCGGTGGAGGGACGGGGCTGATGGCCGCCAGACACCTCGACGCGCTCTTCAGCGAGGCCTACGACGGCGCTCTCAGCAACGCTGACCGGCGGCGCTTCGACGACCACCTCGCCAGCTGTTCGCGATGCGCTGGCGAGTTCGCCGCGTTCGGCGGCGCCGTCGACGCGCTGCGCGGCCTGCCCCAGGCGCGCATGCCGGTGCCAGTGCGGCTTCCCTCGTCGGCACCCGCGGTCGCGCGCCGGCGCCACTGGTGGAGTGGCGCCTGGCGCGTCCCCCGGTTCGGCCCCGCCACTGCTCTCGGTGGTGCTCTGGCGATCGGCGCCGCTGCTGCGTTCGTGGCGGTCAGCCTGCACAACCGGCAGGGTGGGCAGCCCAACGCGGCGGGGAGCGCTGCCAACGCGCTCAACGTGCCCGCTCAGTGCTGTGACCAGAGCCAGCGTGGCCCGCTTGCCTTCGGCGCAGCTCCCGCTGGCTGCGCGCCGCAAACGCTCCCCGACGCTGCTGCGGCCCCTCCTGACGGCTATGCCAACCGTGTCAGCCAAGCCGTACCCGGCCGCCCTGGAGAGGTCCTCGTTCTCGCCACCCCCACGCGCACCTACGCGGCGGGGGCCACGGTGATCGTCTATGCGCGCTTGATTCCCGCGTCCACCTCCTCGGGCAGCGCCGTGCTCCCCTGCGTGCAGCTCGCGCCAAGCGCCAAGGCCGCCGAGGGCTTGGCTGCTCCCAGCGGCGCGGCGGCGCCCGTGCCCAACAACGACGCGAACGCCGCGGCCGTCGCCACTCCCACCGCGGGCCCCGACGGCACCACGCTGTTGACCATCACCCTGCCGCGCTCCTTGGCGGCCGGCGAGACAGTGCAGCTGGTCGCCTACCTCCCTGCCGGCTACCCCGACGCCGGCGACACCGCCCCCATCTCCGCGACGCTCACCCTCACCATCGCGCCGGCGTCGAGCGCCTCGGCCACTCCCTGAGCCCACACCGTCGCATCGGGGCCCGGCCGCTGGGCGTTGCCTAGACTGCCGGCCATGCTGTGCAGCGCGGCGGCCTGGCCGGCACTGCTGGCACTGACTGTCGCCGGGTGCGCGTCGAGCGGCGGGCTCGACGCCGGCGCGTCGCCGACCGCCGGCAGCCCCGGTGGGCTGGTGGTCATCACCGCCGGCGGCACGGCGCTGGCCGACGGTGCCGACGACGTACCCCCGACCCTCGACCTACGCATCAGCGCCGACGGCACGGTCGCCGCCCGCCTCGACGGCGCGACGCTGGCGCTGCGCCGGCAGGGTGACGCGCTCACCGCCTCGGTGGCCCCATTGCCTCTGGCATCGGCACATCGTCTCGACGTCGACCTCGCCGCTCGCGATCGCCGCCGCATCTCCTTCCACGTCGTCGCTCCCCTGCGCGTCCAGGGCGCCCTGCACTACGAGGCCGGGGCGGGCACGGTCCTCGACCTCGCCTTCGACCTAGCTCCCGACCACCCGGCGGTCGAGGCGGCCGTCTCCGGGGGAAGCCGCAGCTGGCTCGACGATCGCCACCTACGCGTCGCCTGGCCGGTGCCGCCCGGAGGCGTGCTGACCCTGCCCGCCGGCATCGCCGCCGACCGCGGCTCCCACTCGACGGCGGCGCTCACCCTGACCCTGGGGCCGGTCGGCGCCGGGACACTGCGCCGCGCTGTCACCCCGGCACCCGGTCCTCCGCCGGCACGCCCGCTGGTGGTCGCGTTCAGCGTGGCCACGGCAGCCTCGCGGGCGTCGGTGGCCGCCCACGTCGCGCAGATCTCCCTGCTCAGCCCCACCGGCTTGAGCGCGGCCGCGGACGGGTCGCTGCTGGGCACCCCTGACCCCCCGGCGGTGGGCACCGCGCTCGCCCAGGGTGTGCCCGTCTGGCCGCTGCTCCAGAACGAGCGCTTCGACACCGACGCGGTGGGGCGCCTGCTCCACGACGACCAAGCGAGCTCCCGTCTGATCGACGCGCTGCGAGCGCGAGCCGCCTCCGAGGGATGGGCGGGAGTGCACCTCGACTTCGAGAGCGTCGATCCGCTGAACCGCGACCTGTTCAGCGGCTTCGTCGAGCGTCTCGCCGCGGCAATGCACCAGGATGGCCGCCGCCTCGCCGTCGCCGTGGTGCCGCACAAGCCCGACCACGTCACCTTCTACTCCGCCGCCTATGACCTGCCCGTCATCGCCCGCACCGCGGACCTGGTGACGCTGATGGCCTACGAGGAGCACGGGCCGAGCGGTCAGCCTGGGGCGGTCGCCGGCCTGGGATGGGACGAGGAGGTGCTCGCCGGCAGCCTCGCCGACCTCGGCAACCCCGGGCACGCGCTGCTCGGGCTGCCCTTCTACGCGCGTACCTGGGCCGAGAGCGGCGCCCCCGCCGACGGCTACGCCGGCGCGCTGGCCACCGCGCTGGGGCAGCCCGGTGCCCAGGTCGATTACGACTTCGACGCCGACACCGCCTTCGTCCGCCCCGTCGTCGGCGGCCGCCCGGTCACCTACTTCGACGACGCCGACAGCCTGGCCCGCAAGCTCGCCCTGGTTCCGCCCCGCGGTCTCGCCGGCATCGCCGTCTGGCGGCTCGGCTTCGAGGACCCCGCCTTCTGGGCACTCCTCCCGGCGGTGGCGCTGCGGCCCTGAGCGCCGCCTCAGCTCTTGCCGCCAGGCTGCTC
>Ga0070707_100006972_pt1 | contig 10472 bp, 10 predicted proteins | sample KBSK5502metaG_FD_65468 | JGI IMG/M metagenome (GOLD analysis project Ga0070707, IMG submission 65468) | Corn, switchgrass and miscanthus rhizosphere microbial communities from Kellogg Biological Station, Michigan, USA - KBS K5-50-2 metaG | ecosystem: Host-associated > Plants > Roots >... | reverse complement strand
CGCCGTGCCGGACGCCGCGACCATCGAAGGGCTCCTGCGTGAGGTCAAGCGGCACGTGGAGGTGCGGGTGATCGACCACACCTATGCGTTCGGCACGCACCAGGCGGCCCGCCGGCGTACCGCTCGCGAGTATCTGTTCATCGCCCGATAGCCGAGGCTCCCGGCACGGGGCGCGGCCGGTGGTCTAGAGTGCCGGGGGCGGTCAGGTGGGAGGCGATCACAGACATGGATGTCCGTAGCTACATTGTGCAGAACGCCGGAAGTTTTTTCGATGACCTGAAGCAATGGCTGAGGATCCCGTCGATCTCCGCGGATCCCGCCCGCCACGCCGACGTGCGCGCTTCCGCGGACTGGCTGGCGGCACACCTGCGCGCGACCGGGTTCCCCGAGGTGGAGATCTGGGAGACCGGCACCGCGGAGTCGCCGGGGCTGCCGTCGGTCTACGCGTACTGGCCCGCGGCGGACCCCGCCGCGCCCACGGTCTGCGTCTACGGGCACCACGACGTCCAGCCGGTGGAACCGCTCAGCGAGTGGGACTCCCCGCCCTTTGAGCCGGCCGAGCGCGGCGGCCTGCTGTTCGGCCGTGGCGCGTCCGACGACAAGGGCCAGGTGCTGCTGCACACGCTCGGGCTGCGTGCCTGCCTGGCCGCGGCCGGAGCGACCGCGCCCCCGGTCAACCTGAAGCTGCTCGTCGAAGGCGAAGAGGAGTCCGGCTCACCGCATTTCGCCGCGCTGCTGCGCGACCGGGCCGAACGGCTCGCCTGCGATGTCATCGTCGTCTCCGACACCACGATGTGGGCCGCGGACGTGCCGTCTCTGTGCACCGGGATGCGCGGGCTCGCGGCCGCGGAGATCACGCTGCGCGGGCCCGACACCGACCTGCACTCGGGCTCCTTCGGCGGTGGCGTGCCCAACCCGTTGCACGCGATGGCCGGGCTGCTGGCGGGCCTGCACGACGCCGGCGGACGGGTCACGCTCCCCGGGTTCTACGACAAGGTGGTGAGCCTGACCCCGAAGGAGCGCGAGTTGTTCGGGCGGCTGCCGTTCGAGGAGAAGGCGTGGCTGGCCGACGCCGGCCACAGCCAGGTCACCTTCGGCGAGGAAGGGTATTCCACCCTGGAGCGCGTCTGGGCAAGGCCCACCGCCGAGGTCAACGGCATGTGGGGCGGGCACACCGGTCCCGGCCCGAAGACCATCGTGCCGCGCCAGGCGCACGCCAAGCTCACCTTCCGGCTGGTCGCCAACCAGGACCCGGCCGAGGTGCTCACCGCGCTCGAAGAGTACGTGGCGGCGCACACGCCCGCGGGGATCGAGGCGGTCGTCATGCCCGAGGGCCCGGGGGTGCGGCCCACGGTCGCGCCGATCGACTCGCCCGCGGTGCTCGCGGGCAAGCGGGCCGTGGAACGCGCGTTCGGCACGGAGGCCATGTTCACTCGCGAGGGCGGCAGCGGGCCCGAGGCCGACCTCACCGAGATCCTCGGCGCGCCGCTGGTCTTCATCGCCGCCGGGCTGAATTCCGACAGGATCCACGCGCCGAACGAGAAGGTCGACATGGCCATGCTGGTGCGGGGAGCGGAAGCCGTGGCCTACATGTGGGACGAGCTAGCGGAGGTCAGCCACAGCACGGGCGCACGGTGATGCCGGACGGCACATCTGCCCTCGATCCCGGCGAGCCCGCGGCGTACGGTGCCGGGGTGCTCAGCGGGCTCAGCCTCGCCCGGAGCGCTGTTGACCGTGTCAGCCACCACCGCGCCGACGATGCCTGGCTCGCGGCCGCTTGGGCGGATGAGCGCACCCGGGTGCTGGTGCTCGACCACGGGCAGGCACGGATCCGCTTTGCCGGCGACGGGGCGGCGCTCGAGCTGACCTCGCCGCGGCAGGCCCCCGAGGGCGTGCGGTTCCTGCTGGGCGTGGACGACGCCGGGGTCGCCTATTTCGGGGTGGACGGCCCCCGGGGCGGCCTGGGGGCGGGCGCGCTGCCGGGCCCGGGCACGGCTCCCGCGGTGCCGCCGGAGCCTGGCGTCCACGTGGCCGGGCTGCGCCAGGCCGGGCCGCTGCTCGGCGACCGGGATGCCGGGCTGTTCACCCACGCCGTCGCGCTCGCCAACTGGCACGCGACACACACCCACTGCCCGAGGTGCGGCGCGGTCACCGAGCCCGTGCAGGCCGGCCACGCCCGGCGCTGCCCGGTGGACGGCAGCGAGCACTTCCCCCGCGTGGATCCCGCGGTGATCATGCTGGTTCGCGACGACGGCGACCGCTGCCTGCTCGCGCGCAACCGGACCTGGCCACCCCGGCGGGTGTCCATCCTGGCCGGCTTCGTGGAGCCGGGCGAGTCCCTGGAACAGGCGGTGATCCGCGAGGTCAGGGAGGAGACCGGGCTACGGGTCAGCGAACTGCGTTATGTCGGGAGCCAGCCATGGCCGATGCCACGCAGCCTGATGCTCGGCTTCGTGGCCCGCGCCCCCGGCGAGCAGCAGATCGTCGTGGACGAGGAGGAGATCGCCGAGGCGCGCTGGTTCACCAGGGAGCAGCTGACGGCGGCGATTTCCACCGGGGAGGTGCTGCTGCCGCCCCCGGTGTCCATCGCGCACCGGATCATCGAGTCCTGGTTCGGCGCCGCGCTGCCCGGATCCTGGTGATCCCGCCCCTGCCGGCCTGGCTCACGGCAGCGCCCCCCTAGGCCGCAGGCTCGCGGTAGCGGGGCGCGCTGAGCGTCGGCTCTCGAAAGAGTAGCTGCGCCAGGACGCCGGCCCGCCGCAGCGTGGCCCGCGAGCACGCCGGCCAGCGCCGGGGCAGCCTGGCCAGGAGCCAGCCCGTGGCAGCGTGGCCCGCGAGCACGTCGGCCAGCGCCGGGGCAGCCCGGCCAGGACACCGGCCCGCCGCAGCGTGGCCCGCGAGGAGGCCGGCCAGCGCCGGGGCAGCCCGGCCAGAGCACCGGCCCGCCGCAGCGTGGCCCGCGAGGACGCCGGCCAGGACCCGGCCCGTGGCAACGTGGCCCGCCAGGACACCGGCGAGCTCCACGGTAGCTCCACGGTGATGCCGCCCCACGATAGTGCGGCCCCGAGGATCCCGGGGCTCGTGGTTCCCAGGGTGGTGGCCGACCGGGTTACGCGGGCGGGGCGAGCTGGCGGACCGCCGCCGCCTCGTCCACGCCCGGCGCCGGAACGATCATGATGACCGGGGTGTCCAGGCCAGTCGTGTGGTACTCGGCCACCCGCTCCCGGCAGGCCGCGGTGGGCCCGTGCACCACAAGCTCGTCCACCACCTCATCGGGGATCAGTTCGAGTGCCTTCTTGCGGTCCCCGGCCGCCCAGGCGTCCTGCACCGGCCGCAGCACCTCGCCCCGGCCGAGCCAGACATGGAACGCGGCGTAGACCGGCACGGTCAGGTAGGCGGCGATCATGCGGCGGCCGATGGCCCTCGCGGTGGCGGCATCGTCGGTGGGGACGACGAAGATCCGGGCGATCAGTTCGCAGTCAGGCCCGGCCACCGCGCGCACCGTCGGCACGTCGGCGGGGGCGAGCCAGTTGGTGATCGCCCCGTCCGCAAGCGTGGCGGCGAGCCGCACCATGCCCGGCCGCAGGGCGGCGAGTGCGAGCGCCGGCGGCTGTGCCGGGGGTGGATCGAGGCGGAACCCGCGGACGGTGAACGTCGAGAACTCCCCGCTCACCTTCTCCCCGGCGAGCGCGGGACGCAGGAACTTCAGCGTGTCCCTGGCCCGCTGGTAGGGCCGGTCCAGCTTCAGCCCGTTCCAGTCCTCCACGATCACCGGCGAGGAGGTGCCGATACCAAGCACGAACCGGCCGGGAGCCAGGCTCGCGCAGGTTGCCGCGTCCATGGCGAGCAACGCCGGCCCGCGGGTGTAGATCCCGGCGATCGCGGTGCCGAACCGCAGCCCCGTGGTCCATTGGGCCGCGGCGGCCAGCGGGGTGAACGCGTCCGCGCCGTTGACCTCGCTGGACCAGGCATCGGTGTAGCCGAGGTCGGGCAGTGCGGCCACCAGGTCGCGCTGGTCGGGCAGGGGCAAACCGCGCAGCGGGAGCGTGATGCCCCATCTCGGCGTTGATTCCATCCGCAACCTCCTCCAAGTGCAGCCCATCATGCCGTGGCGGCCCCGCCCCGGTCCCATCCGGTCTCGTCCCGGTACCGTGGCGTCCCTCTCGTCTCCGCCGCCGCCCGCGCCACCTGCGGCTTCACGCCAGAGGTGAAGCAGTTGTTCAAAACGAGAGCAGTGCTCTTGACAAATCGGGGCCGGATAGAGAACACTAGTCAGTGAAAAGAGCACCGCTCTCTAACTTAGCCCGAGGAGCTGTCATGAACGCCGAGAGCCAGCCGCGATACCTGGAGCCCGACCGCTCGGCCCGCATCTTCAACGCCGCCGTGGGCCGGCTGACCAAGATCGGTATCAGTGTCTATGGCTCGCGCGTGCTGGCCGTGCGCGGCCGCAAGTCGGGGGAGTGGCGGACCACTCCGGTGAACCCGCTGACGATCGACGGGCAGCGGTACCTGATTTCCCCGCGCGGCAATACCCAGTGGGTCCGCAACATGCGCGTGGCCGGTGGCGGCCAGCTGCGGATCGGGCGGCGGGTCGAGGAGTTCACCGCGACCGAGCTGCCCGTTGAGGAGCGGCCGGCCGTGCTTCGGGCCTACCTGAAGAAGTGGAAGTTCGAGGTCGGCATGTTCTTCCAAGGGGTCGGCCCCGACGCCCCCGAAGACAAGATGCTGGCCATCGCCCCGGACCACCCGGTCTTCCGGATCCGGTCATGACCAGCGGCCCGGGCGGCACCGGCCCGGGCGGCACCGGCCCGGGCGGCACCAGCCCAGACGCCGCGAGCCCGGGCGCCGCAGGCCTGCTCTGGCTGTGGGCCATGGTGACCGGCCTCGGGGCCGGCGACCCCCCGGCGTCCCTCCCGCCCCGCGGCTGACCGCGGGGCGGGAGGGCCGCCCCGAAGGACGGCTAGCCAATGCATGACCATGCCGGCATGGCCCATCCGCCTGCACTACCCCATGATCATGGAAGCCGGCCCGATGCGACCGGCGGGGTGATGCGGCAACGGCGGGAGCCGGGCGGCCGCCGCGGGCAGGCGATGAGGGCTCAGCCAATCGGGGCTCCGCCGATCAAGGCGAGGGTTGCCCCGGAGTCGTCCAGGAGCCGGTGGTGTCCGGGTGCGGCCGGGAAGGCCTGGCGCGGCCCGGTAACCCGGGCTCGCGGCCCGTCCGGCCCGGCCAGCGTGGTCCCCTCCGCGTCCACGGCGATCAGTTCGTCCCCGCACCGCAGCAGCACCGGCCCGTCGCGCCGCGCGGAGATCGCCACCCGCCCCGCGCGCAGGCCCGCGAGCACCGCGGCCGGATCCGCCGCCTCGCACTCCACCCAGGTGGTCGGCGTTCCCACCGCGGACAGGTCGCCCGGCCGGTGCCAGTCGCTGCCGCCCACCGGGACCGAACCCGGATCCCACGCCAGCCACCAGGCCAGCGGCGTGGTCCAGCGCAGGTCCAGCCAGCTCCAGTGCCAGACCTCGGCGAGCGGCGGGCGCCCCGTCATCGGCAGCGTCCAGCTCAGCTCGCCGCCGATCGGGTGGTTGACCGACAGCAGGCCGCCCCGCCGCTCGGTGTGCGCCAGCCACGCGTCGGGCGGCTCGCGGAAGTCCACCCAGCCGATGTCGCCGAGTGCCCCGGCGTGCCCGCCGTTCGTGGTGACCTCCTGCCCGGGCAGCAGGGTTATCCCGTACCGGGTGCTGGCGGCGGGCAGTTCGGCATGGTGGCTGACCGTGTTGTGATCGGTGATCGCGAGGAAGTCGAGCCCGTTGCCCGCCGCGAGCAGCGCCAGCTCGGGCACGGTCAGCCCGCCGTCGGAGTGCACCGTGTGCGTGTGCAGGTCGCCGGCGAGCCAGCGCCGCCCTGGCACCGCGGGCAGGGCCCGGCGCGGCCACCGGTCCCCGCCGGCCAGCGGCGGCGGCGCGGCGGGCGTGGGCGGCGGCGCCAGCCGGCCCGGGGTGCCGCTGGTCTCGGCGGTCACCTGGTACTCGGCCCCGCCCGCGGGCAGCCGGTAGAGGCCGATCATCACCTGCCAGGTTCCCGGCTCCAGCTCGCCCCGCATGTATCCGGGAGTGGCCGCCTCCGGGGTGATGACGAACTCCCGCCGCGCCCCGCCGGACCAGCCGCGGAACCCGGCCGGTCCAAGACAGCCGAGATCCAGGATGCAGCCAGGCGCCTGGTGGGCCAGTTCCACTCGCAGCGCGTGCGAGCCGGGCGGCACCTCCACCGGCAGGTAGTGCCAGGCGGAGGCAAAGCGGTCGGCCAGGGTCCACCGGCCTTCGTGCGTAGTGCGGGCCATGACCCCATCCGACCAGATGACTGGCAGTGCCCCGGCCCGCCCGGCGCGGGTACCGGGACGCACGGGCTCCGCAGACAGTTGCAAATAAAATGCAGATGCGGCTATCTCGCGATTAGGATCGCGTCATGGACCTGCCCGTGCTGGCACCCCGCCGCGGGCTACGGTCCGTGTTCCGCCGGGGCCCGCACGACGCGGAGATTCTGCGGCTTGCCGTGCCGGCCTTCGGCGCCCTGGTGGCCGAGCCCCTCTTCCTGCTCGGCGACTCGGCCATCGTCGGGCGGATCGGAACCGTCCCCCTCGGCAGCCTGGGCGTGGCCAGCCAGGCGCTGATCACCCTGGTGAACATATCGATCTTCCTGGCCTACGGGACGACCGCGGCGGTGGCGAGGCAGCTCGGGGCGGGGAACCGGCGGGCGGCCATCCAGCAGGGGATCGACGGGCTGTGGCTGGCCGCCGGGATCGGCGTGGCCGTGCTCACTTTTGGCTGGCCGTTCGCGCCGCTCCTCGTGCACGCGTTCGGCGCCTCACCGGCCGTCACCGCCGGGGCCGTCACCTACCTGCGGATCAGCCTGTTCGGTGCGCCGGCCATGCTCATCGTGCTGGCCGGCACGGGTGTGCTGCGCGGGCTGCAGGACACCAGGACCCCGCTGGCCGTCGCGGTCTGCGCCAGCGCGGTCAACCTCGTCGTCAACGCGATCTTCGTGCTCGGCCTGCACTGGGGCCTGGCCGGTTCCGCCGCGGGCACAGCGATCGTGCAGAACGCGGCGGCCCTGGTCTACCTGACCGTGGTCGCCCGTGGCGCCCGGCGAGCCGGTGTGGCTCTGCGGCCCGACGGCGCGGGGGTCCGCAGCGCGGCCTTCGCGGGCGCGTCCCTGGTGGTGCGGACGCTCGCGCTGCAGGTGGTGCTCGTGGTGACCACCGCGCTCGCGGCCAGGATGGGCAACGCCGCGATCGCCGCGCATCAGATCGCGTTCCGCATCTGGTCGCTGCTGGCACTGGCCCTGGACGCGATCGCGATTGCCGGGCAGGCCATCACCGGCAAGTACCTCGGCGCCGGTGACGTGGCCGGCGCCCGGGCGGCCACCGCCCGGATGACCACCTGGGGCGCGGTGTACGGGGTCGCGTTCGGTCTTGTCATCCTGGCCGCGCGCCCGTTCCTGCCCGCCCTCTTCGCGACGGCGCCCCCGGTGACGAGCTTGCTGCTCACCGTGCTGCTGATCGTCGCGGCGCAGCAGCCGGTGGCCGGCGTGGTCTTCGTGCTCGACGGGGTGCTGATCGGTGCCGGGGACCAGGACTATCTCGCGCTGGCCGGGCTCGCCACTCTCGCGGTGTTCGGCATCGCCGCGGCCTGCGTTCATGCCTGGCACGGTGGCCTGGTCGCCCTGTGGCTCGCCTACAGCGTGTGGCTGGTCGCCAGGTTCGTCACGCTGACGCTGCGCGCCGCCGGCCCCGCCTGGCTGGTCACCGGCGCCGTCCGCTGACCCAGGCGCTCCCGCCCTGCGGGGCCCCGGTTGACCCGAAGAATTCAACGCTCGTAGAATTCAACGAGCGTTGAAATCGCGGCAAGCCGTCAGGGAGCAGCCATGTGGGCGATGATCGTGAAGGAGTTCCGGCAGCTACGGCGTGACCGCCGCACGCTGGCCATGATGATCGTGATGCCGGTGGTGCTGCTCATCGTGTTCGGCTACGCGGCGAGCTTCGACGTGACCACGATCCCCACCGTCGCCGCCGGGCCGCAGGCCAGCCAGGCCGCGCACCTGCTCGGCACGCCCTTCGAGGTCGTTGACGTGCAGCCGTCGCAGAACCGGGCCTGGGCGGAGGAGCAACTGAGGGATGGTCACGCCGCGGTGGCGGTGGTCACCGGGAACGGCCCCCCGGAGGTGCTGATCGACGGCAGTCAGCTGTTCACCGCCAAGGCCGCGATCGCGTCCCTGTCCGCCGCCCAGGCCAAGGCCGCGGCCTCTGGCGCGGCCGCCAGCGGCGGCCAGGGGAGCGCGGCCGCGCCAAAGGTCACGGTGCTCTACAACCCCGGGCTGAACACCTCGGACATCATGATCCCCGGCCTGGCCGGCGTGGTCCTCGTGTTCGTCGGCACGATCATCACCAGCCTGGGCGTGGTCCGTGAGCGCCAGTCAGGGACCCTGGAACAGCTCGCGGTGATGCCGCTCAAGCCGCGCGACGTGTTCCTCGGCAAGATCGTGCCGTACTTCGCCGTGGCAACTCTGGACCTGGCCATCGTCGTGGGCGTCGGCGTCACCCTGTTCGGGGTCCCGTTCCGCGGCTCGCTCGCGGTGTTCGCCCTCGGCGCGCTGCTGTTCCTGTTCGTCACCCTCGGCATCGGCATCCTGATCTCCAGCGTGTCGGAGAACCAGGGCCAGGCGATCCAGCTCTCGTTCATGGTCACGCTGCCGCAGGTGCTGCTGTCCGGCCTGATCTTCCCGCTGTCCTCGATCGCGGCCGGGGTGCGCTGGATCTCCTACCTGCTCCCGCTGACCTACTTCAACGAGATCTCCCGCGGTGTGATGCTCCGCGCCGAGCCGCTCACCTCGCTCTGGCAGCCGTTCCTCTTCCTGGCGCTGCTCGGCGCGGTCGTGTTCACGCTGGCCAGCCTGCGGTTCCGTGCCTACCTCGCGCCGGCCGCCCCGCGCGGCGGCGCCGGGAGCCCGCACAGCGCCCCGAGCCCGGCCAGCGCGGCGAGCGCGGCGGGCGCCGCGGCGCCGGGGAGCGCGGGATGACCGCGCCGGGCGCGGGCCATGGCGCCGGGGACTGGTGGGGCACCGAGGACGTGTCCGTACGGTTCGGGGCCACCCTGGCTCTCGACCATGTCTGGTTCCGCGCCGAACCAGGCCAGGTGAGCGCGGTCGTCGGCGGCGACGGAGCGGGCCGTACCACCCTGCTCCGCTGCCTCGCCGGCGCGCTCGCCCCGACCAGCGGCCGGGTCCGCCGGCCCGCCCGGCTGGCGACCGGGTACATGTCGGCCGGGTCGGGCACCTACCCTGACCTGTCGGTCGCGGAGAACCTCGCGTTCCGCGCCACCGCCTACCGGATCCCGCCGGAGACGGCACGGCAGCGCGGCGCGGAACTCCTCGCCCGGGCCGGGCTTGACAAGGTCACCGGGCGGCTGGCCGGGCATTTGTCCGGCGGCATGCGGCAGAAGCTCGGGGTGATCACAGCGATGCTGCACCGCCCGGACCTGCTGGTGCTCGACGAGCCGACCACCGGAGTGGACCCCGTCAGCCGGGCCGATCTGTGGCTGCTGATCGCCCGCGCGGCCGCCGACGGCGCGGCGGTGGTGCTCGCGACCAGCTACCTGGACGAGGCGGAACGCGCCCAGCACGTGCTCGTCCTCGACGCCGGCAGCGAACTGGCGAGCGGCACGGCGGACCAGATCGTGGCCGCCATGCGGGGCACGCTGACCGTGACAGGAACCCGTCCCGCCGGGGAGGCTGGGCGGCGCGCCTGGCGGCGGGAGGGCCGCTGGCGGGTCTGGGATCCCGGCCCGGCCCCCGGCGCCGGCGACGGCGGCGCGGTCCGGCCTGACCTCCAGGACGCGGTCACCGTGGCCGCGCTCGCCCGCGAACTGGCCCGGGCCGACGCCGAACGGGAGTCCCGATGACCGAGCTAGCCGCCCAGGCCGTCGCGGTCACCCGCGCCTTCGGGCACTTCGTGGCGGTGGATCAGGTCGACCTGGAGGTGCGCCCCGGCGAGGTGGTCGGCCTGCTCGGCGCGAACGGCGCCGGGAAGACGACCCTGATCCGGCTGCTGCTCGGCCTGCTGCGGCCCACGGGCGGCGATATCTTGCTGTTCGGTGAGCCGCCGTCGCGCGGCACCCGGCGGCGCATCGGGTACGTGCCCCAGGGCCTGGGCCTGTACGACGACCTCACCCCGGCGGAGAACCTCGCCTTCTCCGCGGCGGTGTTCGGCGAGGGACCGGCGGCCGCCGCCCTGCCCGAGCCGCTGCGCCAGTACGGCACGACGGTGGTCGGCTCGCTGCCACTCGGCATCCAGCGAACGGCGGCGTTCGCACAGGCCCTCGCGCACCGGCCCGACCTGCTCGTCCTGGACGAGCCGACCTCGGGCGTGGACCCGCTGGCCCGGGCCCGGCTGTGGGAGACGGTGGCCGGCGCCGCGGCGG
>Ga0070707_100006970_pt1 | contig 10474 bp, 9 predicted proteins | sample KBSK5502metaG_FD_65468 | JGI IMG/M metagenome (GOLD analysis project Ga0070707, IMG submission 65468) | Corn, switchgrass and miscanthus rhizosphere microbial communities from Kellogg Biological Station, Michigan, USA - KBS K5-50-2 metaG | ecosystem: Host-associated > Plants > Roots >... | reverse complement strand
CCAGTTCGGATTGCAACTGCTCGAGTTGCTTTTGCGTCTGCTCCAACTGCTCACAGAGCATGCGCAAGCTCACCGAGCGCCCTGCTTCTGCTTGACCACTACTGACCGAAGTCGAGGCCAAGTTGAGCAGCTTCTTAGCGGTCGGATGCCCATAGTGGGCATGCTGCTGGGCATGCAAGAGCGCATAGAGCGCTCCTTCCTTCGCCTGCGCCAGCGCTCGTGCACTAGGATAGGTTTTGAGGATGGCTAAAGCCGTAGGCAAGCATGGATCGGCAAACACCTGGGTGAACTCAGGGAAGAGCACCACCACCAGAGCATGGATCTGATTTTGGCAGCGTGCCGCCTGCTCACTCAATTGACTGTGGAGGCGCACCAATTCGCGGTAGGTCGCTACTCGTTCGCTGGGGATATAGCCGGATCGTGCCTCTCCGCTGAGCAGCACGCGGGCAATGGTCATGGCATCGAGTCGATCGGTCTTGGCTCGCAGACCTTGCCGCTCGTGAAACTGATGCGTTTGTCCTGGATGTAACAAGCAGAGCTGATAGCCTCGCTGCTCCAGCGCGTGATACAGGTTTTCACTGTAGCGTGCCGTCGCTTCCATCCCAATCAGGATCTCCTGAGGGAGCGCATCCAAGTGGCTGAGTTTGTCCAACAAGACGGCCCATCCATCTTTGCCATTGGCAAAGGTCATGGGCTTACCCACCAGGCTTTTATCTGGTCGGCAGACACAGCCTGCACACGATTGGCTTCCGATATCAATCCCACAGACATACTTGATCGTGGCTTTCTCCTGCGAGAAAGCCGAAGGGGTCATACTCATCTGATACCTGCTTTGCTGTTTCTACACGTTGTCAAGGTTCCTCCCGGTGCCGCCCTGCACCGGGATTGGTGAGCGAGAAACCCGCCCAGCCAGGGCGAGCGTCAGCTCATATTGGATAGGCAATCTACTGTGCGGCTTCCACTGGTGAGCCACACGCTGTTGCAACAAGCCCCATAGACCCTTTTGACCCTGGTGGACGGGGAGCTGTCTCGGCAAGGAGATCACTGTTGTTAAACAGGTCTCAAACGCTTCTTCCGGCTCTCCCGCTGCTTCCATCAGTGTACCCCCTACGAGGTCATCCCTCCGCTCTGACTCTCCCAAACTATTATATGAGCGCTTTCCTACCTTTGTTGCGCCTTGGGCAAAGATGACCGTGCGACTCTGTGAGGAAATTCAGGCCATTGGCCTCTCCACGAGTGGGAGTTTGGGAACACGGCTCGCTGCTCGCCTTGGGATCTCTACCTCCTGGATGACGGTTTTGCGTCGCATGATGGATCTTCCCACCTCTGCCGCTGGCTCGGTCGTCGCCTTAGGCATCGATGATTTTTCCTTTCGACGTGGCCGCAAGTTCGGCACGATTCTCGTTGACCTGGATTTGCATCAAGTGATCGATGTGCTGGCTGAGCGTTCGTCTCAGACCTCAGCTGACTGGATGCGCGATCACCCAGAAATCGACTATATAAGCCGGGATCGCGGCAAAGACTACGCACAAGGAGCAAGTGAAGGGGCGCCGCAAGCCATCCAAATCTCGGATCGTTTTCACCTCATGAAAAACTTCGTCGAGGCCATCGAAAAGGAGGTCTCGCGCTGTTACAAACACCTTCGCCAAACTCAGGTTCTGCCTCCCCCTCCTGATTTGCCGGCACCTGATGAGTGGCGGCAAGCCCCTGAGGCAGATGCGGAACGAAAACATCTGGCACGGCAGGCCGACAAGCAAGAGCGATACACGCAGGTCAAAGACTTGTTGTCACGCGGCCTTTCCCCCAAAGAGATTGCCCAACAGCTCGTCATGCCAGTGCGGACGGTCTATCGCTGGCAAGAACGAGAAGATTGTCCGGCTCACCAGTCTCAACGCACCCCACGAGTTGACAAGCAAGAGCGATACGCGCAAATCAAAGAGTTGCGGTTGCGTGGCCTTTCCCAAAAAGAGATTGCTCAGCGGCTTGCGATCGGGGTTCGGACGGTGCAACGATGGCAAGGGCTGGAGACCTCTCAGGCTCTCCAGCCTCGACGCAAACGGCGAAGTATCTTCGATCCCTACGCTGCTTATGTGCTCTCCCGCTGGCAGCAGGGCGAGCGTTCTGTCTCGCTTCTGTGGCAAGAAATTCAGCAGCAGGGCTTTGCCGGCTCTCTCCAGACGATGTATCGCTTTGTGAGAGTACTGCGTCAAGAGGCTATGCCACTTCCTGCACCCGGAGTCGCTGATCGTGTTTCAGTCCAAAAAGCGATCTGGCTTCTCGCTCGCCCCTATGAGAACCTCAAAGCCGATGAGCGGAGAGATCTCCAAGAAGTCTGCCAGGCCAGCCAAGAGCTAGCCGCTTTGCATCCCCTTGCCCAATCATTTGGGCAGATCGTCCGTAAGCGTGAAGGGCACCGACTCCAAGGTTGGATGAAGCAGGTAGAGGCGAGCAGCTTCCGCGATGTCAAGCGCTTCGTTCAGGGATTGCAACGAGACAAAGAAGAAGTCCTTGCCGGCTTAACACTGGTCTATTCCAATGGGCAGGTGGAAGGCCAGATCAACAAGCTCAAACTGCTGAAGCGAACGATGTATGGCAGGGCAGGGTTTCCTTTGCTGCGTCAACGTGTGCTTCATGCGCTGTAGCTATCACGCGATAGGCACTCCCTCGGAAGATTTGGTAAGATAAGGGAGATGCCTTGACGAAACCAGGTTGTTCTCACCATCCTGGTTCATTTCTGGTCTGCTCATGACAAGGCAAGGACTGAAGAGAAAGAGAGCAAAAGCAGATGAGCGAAGCCGAAGAACGACTTCTGACACGGATGAAAGAGCTCGCGCCGAAAAGGGGGTATACCTGGGTTGAATGTATTCCTGAAGAAGAGCTGGCACGAGCAGAAGCCATGCTGGGCTTTCCATTGCCGTCGCTTTTGAGGAGAATCTATCTTGAAGTGGGGGATGGAGCTTTCGGCCTCTCACCACTGTACCTGGCGAGCTTTAATGGGCTGTGTGATATGCCCTTGATTGATAGTTATGTCGGACTTCGGGCAGAGAGTGGAGGTGAGGGAAATGGGGAGCGCATCTGGCCCGAGAAACTACTGATTATTTATGATTGGGGATGCAATATCTATTCGTGCTTGGATTGTGCTCATCCTGAACATCGTGTGCTCAGAAATGATAACAATGAGGATCTCGATGCTTATGCTATCGAAGCTCCTTCATTTCAGCAATGGCTTCAAGCTGTTCTCGATGGCACGCTACACTTTGATTGGGACACGGCAGAAAAAGTCACTTTTTAGCAAACAAGCTTCACCAAAGGAGTGTATGAGCCAGAAATCCTGATAAATGACAGAAAAGCCCGTCATGCAGGCAAAGCACGATGGGCTTGCTTTTTCACATCAGAGTATTCACTTGATCCCGATGCGGACTCGGTAACTAAAATACCAGGGGATTGGTTCGGACCCGATATGTTGGAGCGCGGCCTGTCTGAGGCGATCAAAACCGATCTCTTGTTCGGTGAACTGGAACTGGTGGCTGAGCGCACTGCTTTGCATCATCTCAAGAAACCGTGCAGCATCTCCCTGCTCGATAGAATGAAGCAACACCTCACGGGTGAAGCGGAAGTGAGCGCTCTCGCGCAGGGGGTCGAGCGATTTGTTCTTCGGCCAGATCTTGAGGGTGTGAGCCAGCCCGCGCTCCCGGATAAGCTCCACGAAGCGCAAACTTCCCTCCTGGGCGAGCCGATCAAGCTCCCAATGGATTGCTGGTGGCGTATCATAGTCATACGCCGCAAAGAGTCCTCCGGGTCGGAGAATCCGAGCGATCTCGGCCAGGGTCGCCGTCGGTTCCATCCAGTGGAACGATTGGGCAGCGGTGATGATATCAGCGCACCTATCAGGCAGGCCAGTCTGATGAGCAAGCCCCTCTCGATACTCGATATGGGCCGCGTAGGGATGGCCCTCGACGTTGTGTGCGGCCTCTTTGCGCATGTCGGCATTGGGTTCGATCCCAATCACCCGCTCGGCTCGCTCCCCCCAGATCGCGGTGGACAGTCCGGTCCCGCTGCCCACATCCACCACCAGGGCGGGATGCGGCAGGTCAATCAACTGCGTCAGCAGATCGAGCAAAGCCGATGGCGGCGTCGGACGCACCCGATCATAGCTGCTGGCTTTGCCAGTCCAAACTTCACTGGAATCACGCATCTTGTTTTCTCCTTTTTTCGAGCTTCGTGAAGAGCTAGCCGAGCAGCTCGAAAACCTGTGTGCGTACCTTTCCCAACACCCCAAACGTATCGAGAATATCCGCGCCGACACCGCTACCATCGCGCACCATTCCCAGCAGGATATGCTCGGTGCGAACGTAAGCACTTCCTTGTCGCTCTGCTTCGTCCAGTGCCAGTGAGAGCACCTTGCGAGCTCGGGGCACGTAGTCGATGTCCTCCTCGACAGGGTGGTCTCCTCGCCCCATTTTCTTTTCAACAGCAGCACGGACAGGATCAAGTGCGACCCCCAATTTTGCCAGAGCCAGGGCTGCGAGACCATCTTGTTCGCGCAACAACCCTAACAACAGGTGCTCAGTTCCAATATACTGGTGATTAAAGGAGAGCGCCTCCTCGCGGGCGAGGACAAGCACCTGCTGAGCATGCTCATTGAGGCGGTTGAGATGTTTACTGGGTATCCAGGTGGGTTGATAGGTGGAGAGCGCCGTGAAGAGCAGTTGGTGCAGGACACTGGTGATGGTTCGATCCTCGGTCTGAGCAATCTGCGCCAATTGTTCGTACACATAGAGGGGGACTTCGACAGCGCGGCGGTCTTTGCTGGATGGCATCGCGTACTCCTCTGCTAGCTAATACCTTGGTAATTACCCTAGTATATCCAGGGACAGCATACCACAGTATTTACCAGGATGTCAAGAGCAGCGCTCCATTTCCGGCATCCAAGTAATGAACCGCCCTCTTTCATTTGCCTCTCTCTTCTCCAACCACATCCCAGTCCGTTTCCCCTTCCCCCCTGGCCCATCGTTGTCCGGTGTTGGGAGTGTCCTTTTTGCGCTTGTCGTGAGACTTGAAGCGCAGAACTCCGCCGCGCGGAGAAAGGGTCCATGTTCTCCCACAGCCGGGACACTCCACAAACGAGACACCACTCTCCTCAAAACGCTTGATGTCAATGGGAATCACCCCGAAAAACATGCATTTGGCTGATTGGTTCGGCTCCGACACAGCCAAATGTCCTCCACTCTTGGGATGAGACGAAAGAAGTCGAGATTGAGCCTGAGTCGCCTGTTCTGTAGGGGGGATTAGTGGAATCTTTTGCTCTTCATTCGGGGAAGAGACCTGTTCTGCTTGCGTCTCGTTCGCCTGCTCCGGCGAAGCTATCGATGCTTGACCTGCTTCGACGCTTGGTCCTGCTCCATCAATGATCTTCAGCGTATCGTGGCGCAGCACGAGCAGCTCTGCGGCACGCTCCAGCCACTCGGCCTGTACATCGGTAGCCTTTGCCTCATACGACCATTCCAGGGCGGCGATCACGAGCTTCATCAGGTTATCCATCGTTACGCGGCCTGAGTGGGTTGGGTCGAGAACTGGTTGCGTCAGCCAAGTGTAGATCGAACCTGTCCATTGGCGTAAGTTGAGCTGTGGTAAGAGTGGCTGGTAGACTCTTTCCAGGGTAGCCAGGATGTCGCGAACTTCCTCCGAGGTGTGGCTTGCAATGCGGCAGAATGGTTGCAACGAATCGAGTCGGCGACGCCATTGCAGCCAGGTAGGATCAGGTTGGTCTAACGTCACCTTCAAGGGAATCGTGTTGCCACGCCCTGCCGCAACTAGACACAACCCAAGCGGATGATCGTACGAGAGCCGCCCCTGGTCTGTCACTTCCTTGATGAACATCAGATGAGGCATGGAGAGATCATGGGCATCATCCACAATGAGGCACTCGGTCCCATATTGGTGCAGGTGTCCCATGAGTTTAGGCTTGCGGGTGCGCCAATGCCCTCGCAGCGGCAAGCCAAGCGCCGTAAAAAACTGGTCGCCTAATGCCTGCTCATCTTCATTGTTTTTCGGAGCCACGACCGCGAGAACGGATCGTCCGCCAGCCGTTTTCAGCAGATCGCGTATGCCCATGGTCTTGCCGGCGCCTGGATCAGCAACGATCACATGCCAGGAACGATTGTCCAAGGCGGAACGCAGCATCGCCTGGAACCTTCGAGCGAAGGCGGTCTCGATGAAAATGTCCTTTCTGAAGAGGGAATGAGTCATAGTTGCGGCTCCTCTCGCTGCACGTAGCGAACAGGTAAAACACGGACTGGACGATCAGGTTCGGCATCCGGGACGGCCGGCGGTAGGATCGTGGGTGCAAGTTTCTTGGCCTCGATACTCGCTATGTGTTCAGCCACTTCGGCTGGATGAATGTCCTGGCGTTGGCGATCCCATTGACGCGCTTGCTCACTTGCTCGAATCTCTGTGCTTCGGCGGCGACGAGCAGTTCCTGCTTCGTCCTGAATGCGAGCACGGACTGGCAGCCCTTGCTCGCGGGCGATCTTGGCCTGCTCCTCGTCGTATTGGCGCATGGCTCTGGCTTCCCACTCGCTGACGCGACCTCCCATAAGTTGTGGACAGTAGGCTTCGCCAACATATTCGCCATCGACGAAGATGTAGAGCACGCCCACGTCCCTCCTGTCGTAATACAGGTCAAACTCACGGCCCTGCAGTCGTGAGAGGAGTCCGGGGCAAACATACCAGCGACCCTGAAACGAGAGCCTGTTGCCGTTTTGCACACGATACCCATGATGGGGCGTCTTGCGATTGACTGCCTTCATGAGCAACAATTTCAGATCATCGGGCGAACCCAGATACTGTGGCACCCCAGATGCCGCCACAGCCTGTTCCCACAGCACACAGGGGCGTTGCCGTCGAAGGCCGTTGAAGGCTTGTTGATAATCATCAACGATTGCTTGATAGAAACAGCGCTCTAGCTCTTCCAGGGTCATCCCTCCCGCTTGCGCCGCTGTTTCGGCATCGTGGACGCCGTACGACGTGTTGGGGAGTCTCTTTTCAAAACGTTCAGTCATCCACCTGAAGAGCGATTCGACCGTTCCTTTTGCCGATGGAGCGTACGGCGGGGCTTGTTCGGTAATGATCTGCAGGCGATCCACTAAGACCTGCCGCGCCCGCTCGGAGGTAAAGATCTTGCCCCGGTCATGGAAGATGATGGCAGGCTTTCCAAAACAGGGCCAGGAATGCTCACATCCATTGATTCCGACCAGCTGATCTTTTCTTTCCAGGCTTTGCTTCACTAGGCGCATATAATCCTCCTCCTTGAGTGGACCCAAAGCCAGGACCGCGCCGAGGATGGCAGCCGTTTTGACACACATGAGCACCGCCGCATGCACACGGCTGGCCACCGTCGTCCCATCGGGAGTAACGACGTACAGATCCATCGTATGCTCATCGACCTGGGTAAGCAGGGCCGGAGCCGGAATGGAGAGCACAAAGGACTCGGCAGACTCGCGGGGACGTGCAACCGATTTGTCCCCTTCGCGCATGGCCACCAGTTCGGGCTCGTTTTTGAGCCGATGGATCTCCCTGTGCACCTGGTCGTAGGAGGGAAGTTTGACCGGTGAGCCTTCACTCTTCGATAAGCGTGCCGCCACTTGTTGCATTTCGGTGTGCTCTCGGATCGCGGTCATGGATAGCCGTGTGGGGAGCAAAAACAGCCGACGGATACACTCGGCGAAGGCTGGATGTATAGTCGAGGCCCTTCGATAACTCCCACGGGGCACACAGGCGATCTGACCGAGTTGCCGGGTGCGCCTCACCAGTCGCCCCAGCGTCGAGCGTGGGATGCCCTCCTGGATCGAGACGCTGCTTTGGGTGGCCCCGGCCAACACCTGTGACACGGCTCGCAGATTGCGGTGAAATAGCTCTCGTTGTGGCTCTGGAAGCGTGGAGGCATCAAACGTTGGACCCGGAACGAGGGCCGTCATCTCGCGTGAGATGGAAGTCTTTGGCTGCGTGTCTAGTTCTGGCAGGAGTGTGTCAGGGAGTGGATCAGGAACAAGGGAGGGAGCGGAAGGATGGAGCAGAGCAAGGGGGAGAGAGCGGGAGAGCGTGAACTGCTCCAGATCGACCAGCAGATGTCCCTGGGCCGCGCTATCTCCCACCACTTTCCAGATCGCCGCTTCTACCAGATGAGCGGGAAATTGGTGTTCAAGGCGGCTTTCCACTTCTTCGACGCTGGCAACCTCTCCCCAGGGCCAGACCTCTTGCAAGGCAGCGGCAATATCAGCAAAGGCAGGAAATGTCTTGCGCCTGGCATGCAGAAAAACCAGGTTGTAGTGACGGCGTTTGGAAAGTCGGCGCTCAGTCCCAATCCAGAAGACGCCTTGTTGTAGACGTGCGAGCCTTCGTGCGGCCTCTGCTTTGGCTAGGTTGCGATCCCCTCGTTTGTCATCCTCCATGCCCGCCTCAGCAATGAACGGCTGCCCGTTCGTCAAAGTCCCCACCACATCGGGAAGGTAGTGATGGGGTTTGTTCTCAAACGTGTAGCCAATGGCGAATGGTGCATGTTTCGTTATGTATAATCCAAAGCCAAGCCCATTACCCCGACTGTTTTCCTAGCACCCAGATCATATAGGGACTCATCTCCTCCTGGAAGGGGGCATAGGCATAGTCACCATAGAAGGAGAGCACCTGAAAGCCGGAAGCCTCAGCGAGCGTTTCAAATTCTGCCCGTTGGAGCTGAGCAAAGCGGATCTCCAGCAGGCTCTTCTCTCGCAGCATCCCTTGCTGGTCGTAGAGTTCATAGAATTGCCAGGCGTGGACGATATTTGAGGCCGGTTCGGCGTTGGAAACACTCCAGAAGAGCAGCGTTGTTTGGGGCTCAACCCCAGGATAACTGCCAACTAGTCGGAACTGCCCATCGACCGAACGGAGCCGGTGGGATGGATTGCGGAGGGTACAAATGAAGCGCCCCTTTTCAGACAGGTGCTCATAGATACGAGCGAGAACACGTTTCTGGTCATCGGGAGAGGTCAGCTCGCCAAAGGAATGGAAGGGAATGAGAATCAGGTCAAACTGTTTGTTGAACGCGAGATCACGAACATCCATCTCGTGGACCTGAGCGGACAGGTGCTCTTGTGCCAGCTTCTGGCGCAGGACGGCAAGCATCTCTGGGGCACTATCCACGCATGTCAAGTGGACACCGGCTTTCACCAGGGGAAGAGAGACGCGCCCCGTTCCTGCCATTAACTCCAGGACATCCCCTGGACAGGTGCTGGTCTCTTGGACAAAGAATGGGATGTCGAAGGTGGCTTGAGCGTAGCTATCATAGAACCGGGCCACACGATCCCATTCGATAGACTTCGTCCTGTCGGATGCGTGCTCGTTCATTTCAGATCCCTCATCTTCATTTTGGAACGATTCTACCTCTTCTGTCGCTTCGCTGCAAGACCTTTGGTTCGCAGCCCGCCATTCCTGCGAGCCAGTCGTGCGGGCGATGCCGCCCTTGACCTGGGTGGGGTCGCTCTCCGCGCCGAAAGCACCGGGGTTCTGCATTGATGAGCATCGCACCTTCCCCAGTGCTTTCGCGCTGCGAGTCTACCCACCCGGTCAAGGGTCAAGCCGGGCGGCATCGCTTGTTCCGCACTCCTGGCATGAGCACGCTAGTCACACCGCCAGGAAGCCTCAGCCTTCCGGAGATGCTTGATGAGCCTACGGCTCGTTCGGTTCGGTGCTCCTCTTCTTCTTCGTCTGTCGCACCGATTGGAGCGGAATAACCTTCGTCTCCTGCTTGCATGCGGCTTCCAGTTCGCGCGGTGTTGGGCCAGCAGGGGTTGGCACGTCGGCTAGCCGCTCGATCAGTTCCTGGTGCAGTTCAACTCCCTCCGTCACCAGCACTTTTTCATCTTCTGTAGGGAGACAAATTCCAGCATATGCACGAGGTTGGCCTTGCCCTCAACGAGCTGCTCTTTTAAAGAGTTCTTGGGACGATAGAATGGACAGCGTGCGCAGGCCATGCGGTGCGCGCATTGCGCCCAAAAGGGATTCGTGCAAAAGCCATGTCCGAGGTCGTAATATTTCCAGACCTCGCCGCGACTGGCCGCGCCGTTCATGATAGCCTCCTGGTCCAGCAAAACTTCTACTGTTGCCAGGTTTTGCTCCAGATAACCTGCTTTGACCACTTTGGTGGCAAGTTGTGTCGGATCGATTTTAAGATAACTTTGCGTTGAAGAGAGGTACTTGTGGCCCAGATATTCCTTGAGTTCATAGATGGAAAGCGGCTCGCGAGCATTGTAGAGCATGGAAGCGATCGTGGCGCGGGCACGATGAGAAGTAATCGCTCCACGACTATCTTCTTTTGGAACACCTGCACCCACGGATTGTGCAACGAGCTAAGCTCAAGTAAAGATACGTACATAAAGTCATCATTACCTCCAATATCAGAACAAAGGTCGCGAAGAGTACTAATAATTGAACAAGATCA
>Ga0070707_100006969_pt1 | contig 10474 bp, 8 predicted proteins | sample KBSK5502metaG_FD_65468 | JGI IMG/M metagenome (GOLD analysis project Ga0070707, IMG submission 65468) | Corn, switchgrass and miscanthus rhizosphere microbial communities from Kellogg Biological Station, Michigan, USA - KBS K5-50-2 metaG | ecosystem: Host-associated > Plants > Roots >... | reverse complement strand
GAGAAGAGGAATCTTGACACGCCGAATCCTGACCATCATCCTTGCCATCGGTCTCGCGGTGGTCGGCACCGGAGCTGTGCTGCTCTACGTCAAGGGAGCTGACCAGCGAGTACTCAACGGCCAGAAGGCCGTCACCGTCCTGGTGGCGGACCAGCAGGTTCCGGCTGGCATCAAGGCCGGCACCGCGCTGTCCGAGGGCTTGCTCCGCCATCAGAAGCTGCCCGCGGCCTCTGTGCCGTCTGACGCGGTGCGCGTGATCACGCCTGGACTGAACAGCCTCGTGCTGAGCGCCGATCTCCCGTCCGGTCAGCTGCTGCTGCGGCCGATGCTGGTGACGGCCCTCGCCGCGCACACAGGCCTGGCGATCCCGCCGGGCATGGTGGCGCTCAGCCTGCAGTTCTGCCTGCCCAGGGACGTCGCAGGATACGTCCAGCCAGGTTCCGAGGTTGCGGTGTTCAACACGTTCGTCACCGTCAAGCAGGGCAGTTCGCCCCCCACCCGCAGTTGCGATGGAATCAACGCCTCGCAAGGGGTGACGGGGGTTCATACCAGGCTCGTGATGCCCAAGGTGAAGGTGCTGGCGGTTGGCCAGGCCTCGGCGGCGCCGGCCACGGCCGGCAGTACCGCGACGAGCACCGCGTTCTCGCAGAACAGCTCCACGTCGCAGTCGTCGAACACGATCATCATGCTGGTCACGGTGGCCGCGAACCAAGTTGATGCCGAGAAGCTGATCCACCTCGACGAGGTCGAGGTGCCATACCTGGCCTTGGTGACGCCGTCCTCCAACGTCAAGCCCGACATCAAGTTCCAGCCATAGCTCAGCCTCGGCCCAGGAAACGAGAATCATGCCCATCTTGTGCGAGCCAGCAGCGTCCGCGAGGGAGCTGGTGCTTTCCATCGGCGGCAAGGTACGGGCCGCCGACACGCTGCGCGCAGCGGCCCAGATGCTGGAGAGCGACCCCAGCGAGACGCTGGTGGTGGTCGGTCCCGACTGCCCGGTTGGCGAGGCACTGACGTTCGCTTCGACCCTCAGGCTGATCCGGCCCGCTGTCGGCGTGATCCTCGCGAGGGATTACGTCGACGTCAACATGCTGCAGCAGGCGCTGCGGGCGGGCGTCAGGGAGGTGGTGCAGGCGGGCGACCAGGCAGCCCTCAGCGCGGCGTGCCAGCGGTCGTACGAAGTCTCCATGAGACTGCTCAGCACGACGCCCGCGCCGCCGGAGGCGCCGCGACGCAAGGAAGGGCAAATCGTCACGGTCTTCGCGGCCAAGGGTGGCTGCGGCAAGACCAGCTTCGCGATCAACCTGGCGGTCGCCCTGGCCAGGCACAGCGACCGCCGCGTGTGCATCGTGGACCTCGACCTGGCCTTCGGGGACGTCGCGATCAGCGTGCAGCTCGATCCGGCCAAGACGATCGTCGACGCGCTGCCGATGGCCGGTCATCTGGATAACACGGGAGCGGCCTCGTTGCTGACCCGATACCAGCCCAACCTGGAAATGCTGCTCGCGCCGACCACGCCGGGAGACGCGGAGAAGATACCCGCGTCGCTGATCGGCGAGCTGCTCGCCGTGCTCCGCACCATCTTCGACTGCGTGGTGGTCGACACGCCGGCCCAATTCAGCGAGCACGTGCTGACCGCCATGGACAACTCGTCGCATCATGTCCTGCTCACGACGCCCGACGTACCCGCACTGAAGAACCTGCGGATCACGCTCGACATGCTCGACCTGCTCTCCTACCCGAGGCAGATCCGCTCGGTCGTGCTCAACCGCGCCGACTCGAAGGTTGGGCTGAGCATGAATGACGTCGAGCGGGTGGTCAGGTGGCCGATCGCGGCGCACATCCCGTCGAGCCGTGAGGTCCCGATTTCCATCAACAAGGGCACTCCGCTGACCTTTGCCAACCCGGGTCACCCGGTCAGCCAGGCCATCTCGCGCTTCGCTCAGCAACGGATCCTGGAACCCGCCGGATCTGCGGTCGAGCCTGGCAAATCCGGCAGATCAAGGGGCAGGAGGCGGACCGCATGAGCGAACTGAGTGTCAGAGGCGACCGGGAGCTGCGGCATGAGCCTGTCTGACCGGCTGGCGCAGCGGCAGACGCCCACCGCTCCGCCGCTCGACCAGCAGCCCGGCGTGCACCGGCGCCTGGAGAAGCAGCAGCAGCAGCCCGGCGCGGGCCGCCGGCAACACCGCAACGTCGACCCGTTCGCCGCGGTCAAGCGCAGCGTCCATGACGGATTGCTTGAGGTGCTCGGGCCGAAGCTGTATGACGTGCAGCTCGACCAGCGAGAGCTCGAGCTGCAGGTCACGCAGACGTTGCAGGCGGTGCTGCAACGCGACGAGACGCCGCTGACGGTCGCCGACCGTGCCAGGGTCGCCCAGGAGGTCGCGGACGAGATACTCGGTCACGGCCCGCTTGAGCCCTATCTTCGCGATCCCGGTATCTCAGAGATCATGGTCAACGGGTACGACCAGATCTACGTGGAGCGTGACGGCCTGATCTACCCCGTCTCGGCGGCGTTCGCCGACGAGGTTCACCTGCGCCGCACGATCGACAAGATCGTTGCCCGAGTCGGCCGGCGGGTCGACGAGTCGAGCCCGATGGTGGACGCACGGTTGCCCGACGGCAGCCGGGTGAACGCCGTGGTTCCGCCGATCGCGCTTGACGGCGCACTGCTGACCATCCGCAAGTTCGCCGCGGACCCGTTCACGGCGGACGACCTCATCACGTTCGGCACGATGAGCCCGGAGGTCGCCGAACTGCTTGACGCGTGCGTGCGCGGCCGGCTCAACATCGCGATCGGCGGCGGTACCGGCTCCGGCAAGACGACGACGCTGAACGTGCTGTCGTCGTTCGTTCCTCCCGACGAGCGGATCGTGACCATCGAGGACGCGGCGGAACTCCAGTTGCGTCAGGAGCACGTGCTCCGGCTTGAGTCCAGGCCGCCGAGCCTGGAGGGGACCGCCCAGATCACCATTCGCGACCTTGTCCGCAACACGCTGCGCATGCGGCCGGACCGGATCATCATCGGCGAGATCCGTGACGGCGCCGCGCTCGACATGCTCCAGGCGATGAACACCGGCCACGACGGCTCGATCACCACCCTGCACTCCAACTCACCGCGTGACTCGCTCGCGCGCATGGAAACCATGGTGCTGATGGCCGAGATGGACCTTCCGCAGCGGGCGATCAGGGAGCAGATGGCCGCCGCCATCGACCTGCTTGTCCACCAGACCAGGCTGAAGGACGGCACCAGGCGGATCACCCACATCACCGAAGTCGAAGGCATGGAGGGCGAGGTGATCACGCTGCTCGACATCTTCGCCTTCGATTTCCGCGCCGGCGTCGATGAGAACGGCCGGTTCCGGGGGTCGCTGCACCCCACGGGCCTGCGGCCGCGCCTGATCGATACGCTCGCCGACCGCGGCGTCACGCTGCCAACATCGCTATTCGGCAGCCAGAGGATGATCACCCGATGACGAGGATCGCGGCGCGCGCCTGCGGCGTGCTGGGACTATCAGCCCTGCTGGCGCTGATTGCCATCCCGCTCTGCACGGCCGCAGCGACCGCCGCGACCTCGCCGAGGATCGTCATCATCCTGCTTGACACGAACATCTCGCCGGCCAAGGCGCAGTTGTCCGATGAGCGTTCGGCCGAGCAGGCCTACGTGGGCGCGCTCCCGGCAGACGTCGAGGTCGGACTGGTTACCTTCAATAACACCTGGCACACGGTGCTCCGGCCGACGGCGAACCGCGCGAAGCTGGCCGCCGACGTCGCGGCGGTGACGCGGGCGGGGTCAACCTCGAACGGGTTCTCAGGCGCGCTTGCCCACGCGGAGGCGCTCGTCAACAGGCTGGGCGCCGCGTCCACGAGCCGCTTGCTCGTTCTCACGAACGGCGAGTTCGTAACCAAACCCGCCCAGACCGTGTCGATTCCCGTTGACGCGGTCACGTTCCGCTACGACCGCGATGACTTCGTCGGCGTCGTCCAGCGGGTCGCCGCCGCAAGCGGAGGCCATGTCGCTGATCCAGGTCAGTCCGCAGGGCTGGTCAAGTTCATCCCGCCGAAGCCTCACGTGGCCAAGCCCAAGCCGGCTCCGCGGCCGGTGCAGCCGCCGCGCTGGCGCATGTCGAACGGGCTCGTCCGGGTCCTGGCAGTCGTGTTCATCGCGCTGTTCGTGCTCGCGCTGCTGTTTGTCAGGTCGCTGCGGCGCCGGGACCGGCGCCCGAAGCTCGCCGGGCAGATCGAACGTTACGGCCCCATGGGCGCATCGGGCACCGCGCCTGCCAAGGAGCGCGCCGGCACGGTGGCCCAGACCGCCGTCGGGTTGATGGAGCAGGTGCTCAAGTCGCGGAACGCCGAGCCTAGGCTCGCGCTGCGACTCGATCGGGCCGGGATAACGAGGTCGCCCGCCGAGTGGGCGCTCCTTGGCGTCTGCGTCAGCGCCGCGCTGGCCGCCGTTTGCACGGTGCTGGTCGGCAACGTCGCGCTCGGAATCCTGGTCGGCCTGGTGGCTGGGTGGGCAGTCATGCGAGTGACGCTCGATGTCAAGGTCAGCAAGCGGCGAGCCGCATTCGATGAGCAGCTGCCGAATGTCCTGCAGCTGGTCGCCGGCTCGCTCCAGACGGGCTTCTCGCTGGCTCAGGCCATCGACGGGGTCGTCAGGGAAGGTGCTCAGCCGGCCGCAGGGGAGTTCGCGCGGTCGCTGGCCGAGAATCGGCTCGGAGTCGAGCTCGACGTGGCGCTCGACGGGGTGGCGGACCGGATGCAGTCCGCCGATCTGCGCTGGGTCATCATGGCCATCAGAATCCAGCGCGAAACCGGCGGCAACCTGGCCGAGGTGCTGCGCAACACGGTCGCCACGATGCGCGAGCGCGCCTTCCTGCGCCGTCAGGTGCGGACGCTGAGCGCCGAAGGCCGGCTGTCCGCGTACATATTGCTCGGCCTCCCAGTGCTGGTGGGCGGCTGGCTGTTCTACTCGAATCCGAGCTACATGCGGCCGCTCTACACGACGTTCTTCGGCGTGAGCATGCTGGCCACGGCGGCAGCGCTCTTCGTCATCGGGGCGATTTGGATGCGCAATCTGATCAACATCAAGGTGTGAGAGGCCAGTCTCGTGCTGCTCATCGTCGGTGCTGCCACATTCGGTGCGGCAATGCTCCTGCTCACATATGGCCTGCTCGCGCGGGATCCGAAGCGGCGAAACGTCTCCGGCGCGCTGACCTCCATCGAGAAGCACTACCGTCACCGGGCCGTGGTCGCGGACCGGGCAGAAGAGCCTGCAGAACAGACAAAGCTGCCCGCCTGGTCGCGTGATCTTGCGCTGCGGCTCTCGCCTTCCGGCGGCGCGAGCAAAATGCAGCGCCGGCTCGATCTCGCGGGAAATCCAGCCGGCTGGGGCGCCGACAGGGTCCTCGCCATGAAGGGACTCGGGCTCATCATCGGCGCCGTGCTCGGCGCGCTTCTCGGAATACATCGGCCCGCGCTCGCCATCGTGTACGCCATCATCGGCGCCGTCTGCCTGTTCTTCCTGCCGGACGTGCTGCTCTACAACAGCGGCATCAAGCGGCAGGAAGCGATCCTTGACGCATTGCCCGATGCCCTTGACATGCTGAGTGTCTGCGTTGAGGCCGGCCTCGGCTTCGATAGCGCGCTGTCCCAGGTTGCCCGCAACACACGCGGACCGCTGGCCGAGGAGTTCGCGCGCGCCCTCCGGGAGATGCAGATCGGCCTGTCCCGTGTCCAGGCGCTGCGCGCCGTGGCCGACCGGACGACCGTGGCAGAGCTGCGCTCATTTATCTCGGCGTTCGTCCAGGCAAGCGAACTCGGCGTCCCGGTCGCGCGCGTGCTTCGCGAGCAGACCGGTGAGATGCGGGTCAGGCGTCGGCAGCGCGCCGAGGAGAGGGCGCAGAAGGTGCCAGTGAAGATCATGTTCCCGGTCGTCACCTGCCTGTTCCCCGCACTGCTCGTGGTCATCGTCGGTCCAGGGGTGATCTCGATCGCCCATGCCCTGTTCCACGTCTAGGCCCGGATGACGAGCAGCACGTCTCGCGCCAACCTCGACGCCGGCCGTCTGGTGATGGTGCCGGCCGCGCTGCTGATGCTGGTCATCGACGTACACGCGCAGCTCGCCGCCGCGGCGGCCACCGCGGGCGGAGTCTTGCGCGGATTCAGCGCGATACTGGTTTGCGCGTTCTACGCGCTGATCATCTGGAGCTACCTGCGCCGCGGTCCCGCGGTCGCGACGACGAAGTCGATCACGGCATCGGCGGTCGCGATCCTGGCCACGTTCACGCCGTTCGCGTTCCCGCTGCTTGCGCGGTCCGCGCCGGGAACGACGAGGCAGATCGCGGCGGACGCCCTGCTCGTGGCGGGAACGGCGTGGTCGGTGTGGTCACTGCGATTCCTCGGCAAGAACCTCTCGGTGATCGCTCAGGCCCGCGGCGTCGCCGACCGGGGACCCTACCGGCTGGTGCGCCATCCGCTTTACACCGGCGAGATCGTCTCCGCGCTGGGCCTCGCGCTGGCGGCCGGCACCGCCGCGGCGGCGGTCTTGTGGGTCGCCCTGGTCGGCATGCAGGCCTACCGGGCGCTGCGCGAAGAGCAGGTGCTGCTCGGCGCGCTCCCGGGGTACCGGGAGTACCGGGCGAAGACCGCCGCGCTCCTGCCTGGGCTCTTCTAGGCCATTCCGCGCGCCGCCGGTCTAGATACCGGCAAAGCGGGGATGACGCTCGTTCACGTTGCGCGGACGACAATCAGGCTGCTCATCGCTCACCGGGACGGCGGTCGGGTTGCCAACTCGGGCGCCTTCCACCGCGTGTTTTCCGAGACGCAGAGCAGGAGATCCGGAGTTGCCAGATGTCGATAGCCTCGAAACCAGTTCCTTGGTAGCGGGTGGCGTCTACCGACAGCCACACTCGACCGTCGGGGTGCACGGCACTCGGCGCGCCGCCGCGACGGCCTGCCCGATGCACCGGTCGACGCTATCGCCGGTCAGCCTGCTGGCTGGGATCACGGCACTTCGCGATGAGACGATCTGTGTCAGCTCAAGCCTGATCTTGATCCCCAGTCTTGACAACAGCTCGCGTGCTATACTTCTCTAGTAGCGAATTATAGTTATAAACTCCTAAAGAAAAGGAAATAAATGAGCATCTCAGTCATGTCTTTGCGGCGTCGCACGATCGCTGTCTTGCTGACTCTCCCTGGGATCCTGATCTTCGGCGTCGTTGCCGCAGGATGGAAGCGCTGTACCGACTTCGACGTGCGTGAGGCTGGCTGACACCGACGGAGCCGCCGTCTGATTGCGTACCGGGTGGGAATCCGACATCAGGTACCTGGGTCCGTGGCAGCGGGGATGGATGCAGCGGCTACTACACAGGAACCGGTCATCCGTGGATGACGTGCGAGAATACGTCGACGATTGTCAATGGTGTTAGAGTCGTTATTCGGCACGGCTATTATAACCCCACTGCCACACCCGAGGGTTTCGGCTGGCAGAAGGCGCTGCACAAGCACAACTTGTATATACAGCCGATAATTGACACTATCTCGGGTGCGCTAAACCCCTACGGGTCTGATTCCAGCAGGGACTACGAAGTCTATCATTACAACGTGGACGGCAATCTTGATCAGGCGGTTATCGTAGTCGCCGATATCGCTGATACCTATTTTGCGGGGGAATACACGCAGGACGGCAAGACCGTTGGCGTCCTCACCGGGTATTGCCTTAACGGCAGCCTCGTCGAGGAGGAACTCTGCCCGGACTGGGTCAACTCCACTCTGTGACGGATCGATGCTGCCGCCGACGAAGTCCCGGACGTCGATCATTGGCATGAAGGCAGCGTCCCCTGCGACTTGGCCGGCCCGCTACGCTCCTTGGTATGACATCCAGCTCAGCATCCGAGGCGGAGCTGCTGCTGCAGCGGGAGCAGGTTGAGGCCGATTTCCGTGATGGATGGGTACCGCGTGATGTTGACGAGCCGCGAGTGCTGACCGATAGTGCCTACACCGCGGCTCGCAAGATCGTTGAGGAAGGCGGCTGGACTGGCCTCGACCGCTCGACCATCCAGGCAGTTCGGAACGGCGCTCGGCCGGGTGACCCGCTGCCGCAGGAACGGAAGCCGTTCATCGACCGCGTGACCAACGTCCAAGTGATCATCATTGGCAGCGGTCCGGAGGGACGCGTCGCAGTTCTCTTCTCCCATGATCACTTCCCTGGCATTCGGTTCGGTCATCGGCTCTCGTTGCCGTCAGATAGAGACGCGAGACTAGCGTTGCTCTGGCTCAAGGAGCAAATCGAGACTGGGGCGCTGCACAGGATGATGCGCGACCAGCCTGTGCCCGACGATGCAGGGATCATTTGGACGATGGCTAGCTAGCGAAAGCGGGAATATGGTTGCTTTGAGCGGTGAACCGCACCACGGCGAGCAACTGATCTCCGGACCTCATCGTGACCGGCATAAGCGCTGCCGGGATGACCATCTGGCTTGCCGGTATTTGTGGTGCTGCGTCGCGGCCCGGTCAGGTCGTATCCGGGTCGTATCCCTGCGATGCGCTGTGGAGCGGCTCCTTCAGTGTATGCGCGGGCGGCATCCGGCGTGCGACCATGCTGTGACGGCCACGTGAGGAACTTGACCGCCACCAACGGCGGGCGTGCGCAGGTTGCTTTCGCTGGCCAGGCCGCGATCATGACCGCTCTCACTGGTCTGTTCCAGCTTGCCGGTCAGCTTGGGGTTGCCAGGCAGAAGCCAATGACGGGCCCGTCAGCGGTCAGGATGAACATCAGCTTGGTTCCCACGTAGCAGCGACAGTGGAAGCTCAATTGCCGTAACCGGCGTCCCCAGTTAGGGTCCGGGCGTTTCGCGGTGACCACGACGAGGAAATACGGCCGAGTAGGCCCTCTCGTCAACGTCGGCGATCTAAAGGTCCAGGCATCGGCTAGGGCGGGCGAAGGTGGCTTGCCTGGTGATGATGCACTCGCCGCGCGTTCCTGACACCCGGCAACCAAGACTCGTCACCCCCGCTGATTCTCTTCAAGTATTTTGGCCCCACTGGCCGGCCAGTCTGCACGACCGAAACATACAGTGCTTGCAGCCAGAAACGCTAAGGCCCGCGAGCGGGCCGCAAACCACACACAGCGTCCTGCGCCACGACCATAGGTCACAAGATGCCAGCCCACCGTTTAGCCGCACGTCGGTCAGTGGATGTCGTCCGCCAGCATCATGGGACCGGCTGTTCGCCAGTGGCTTGGGACCGGGCGGGGCCCGGGTCAGCGTGGCCGTAGCTGATGATTGCTGATGGCCCGGGCGGCGGTCAAGGAGTAGGCCTGTCCGCCAGCATGATGGGACCACCTCGGGGTTTGCGCTGGGCGCTGCGATCTTCTCGGTCGGGCACCGTTTGGGCTGTCCCGTGTTCTCCGGGGCGGCAAGGGTCTGCCCGCGGGCCGAGCGGAGCGAGCCCTTGCGGCCCCGGGGGTTACGGGGCAGGCTTTGCTGCCCGGCCGGGAAGATCCCCGGTGGCTGGTTCGGTCTGCTGCCATCTTTGAGGGAGGGCCGGGGGTGCGGGGGCAGCGCCCCCGCGGTCTTTGCGGTGGTGGCGCTGCCCTAGCCGCCGGGCGGGGTGATGGCGGGTTTTTGCCGCCGCCGGTAGGACTCGCCGTCCAGGATCAGCTCGTAGGCGGCGGACTGGAGCCGGTCGATAGCGGACTGGGCGAGCAGCGGGTCGGCCATCAGGGCCAGCCATTCGGCTGGCTCGCGGTTGGAGGTGGTGATGGTGGCCGCGGCGCGGTGCCGTTCGACGATGATCTCGTAGATGTCGGCGGTGTCGGCGGCGTCCATCGGCTGGAGGCAGAAGTCGTCCAGGATGAGCAGGTCTACTCGCAGTAGCCGGCGGACTTGCTCGTCGTGGCTGTTGTCCAGCCGGGCGGCCTTCAGCCGCTTGAGCAGCTGGCCGGCCCGCTCGAACCAGACGCTGTGCCGGGCCCGGATCGCGGCGTGGCCGAGGGCGGTGGCCAGGAATGTCTTGCCTACCCCGACCGGGCCCATGATCAGGGCGTTGTGGCCGTCGGCGACGAACCGCAGCGAAAACAGTTCCTCCAGCACCCGCCGGTCGTAGGTGATGGCCGCGGTGTTGTCGAAGGTCTCCAGGCGCATGGCCGGGTCCAGGCCGGCGGCGCGGGCGCGGCGCTGCGCGGAAGTGGCGTCGCGGCGGGTGACCTCGTCGGACAGGATCAGCTCGAGGAACTCGGCGTGGCCGAGGTCGTGGGCGCGGGCCAGGGCGAGCCGCTCGGGCAGGGCCGGGGTCAGCTGGCCGAGCTTGACCCGGCGCAGCAGCGACCGCAGTTCGGGGGTGATAACCGGCGCGGGCGGGCTCACCGGGTGCCTGCCTGGTCTGGGACGGCGGCCGGCGGCCCGGCGACGGCGAAGTGGGCGCGGTCGCGGGCGAACCGGGGCGCGGGCATGCCGGGCAGCGGCGG
>Ga0070707_100006964_pt1 | contig 10480 bp, 6 predicted proteins | sample KBSK5502metaG_FD_65468 | JGI IMG/M metagenome (GOLD analysis project Ga0070707, IMG submission 65468) | Corn, switchgrass and miscanthus rhizosphere microbial communities from Kellogg Biological Station, Michigan, USA - KBS K5-50-2 metaG | ecosystem: Host-associated > Plants > Roots >... | reverse complement strand
AGGCCGTACTATCAGGCAGCGCGCTGACGCCGCCTTAGTGACCGTACACTTTCCTACAGGATGTGCAACGGAGCGGCCATTCTCTGACAAACCTGGCGATTGCCTGCCCATTTCATCAGGCGCTGACGCGGAGTGGAAGCCTTTGCGCTGCTGGCTGTCACCTGGCTACTGGCACACTGTTTGCCCATCGTGCCCTCTGCTCAACTTTACGGAGAACACGTCATGCAATAGCCAGGGGCCATGTCGTGGACGCGTGACTCCAAACGCACACCTTGCTGAGAAGCATATACGCGCTTGGCCGAACGACTACTGACCTCGGCTTTCATCTAATCAACTCGGCGTTCTCTCGATCACTCACTAGCCACGCTGACGCTGCAAGGCACAGACCAACCCCACCCAGTTGCAGCAAGCGAGCTAAAATCATCATGCTCGCTGCAGCCGAACATGCCCCAAGACGCGGTCGTGAAAGGCCTGTGCTTGGCACGTTGCGTGGCGCTGGGCCGAGAGGTTCGTGCGACTATATGCCGAGGCCGGGCGTTATCTTTCGCCGTTAGCAGACCCCGACCCTTGAGGGCTGGGGAGGAATGGCGCTCTGGCTCGCCGCGTGGTAGACTCCTCACATACCGCAGGGCCTGCGGAAATCTACGCCTGTGGAGCGGTGGTGACAATCAAGCCACCAATGCTCGTGTAAGCCGGTCACAGCGTCCGTTTGGCATGTCTGGTCCGCCGTGAGCAGCCCAGGAATCCCCTGGCTATCGCCATGGGAAGTGGTCAAGTGCTACACTCTCGCGTATCTCCGCTCCGCGTGCTCAGTCCTTCCCTGAAATCCCGGGAAACTCCCTCTTGTTCCCAGTGCGGCGAACAGTCAACGGAGGGCGACGATGGAGATGAGTGGCAGCTCCCCACTGCCCGCGCCATGGACGTGCGCGCGAACGCTCCTGCTGCGCGCGCCCAAGCATCACGCAAGCGAGCGATGGCGTGCACTGCCCCTTCCTCCTTGGCGCCGTCCACCCGCTCGCTCCCAACAGGAATCCCACAGGACACGCGGCGCGGGAGCGAAGTCCTTTGTGGTGGCGTGCTCCGGCACTGTACAGTGCCGCGACGCCTGGCGCGTTTGGCCACCGCGAGCCAGCATGGCGGCCCGCTCGCCCATCACCACGCGGGCGGCAGTTCTCCGTCCCGACTCCGTGTGCTCTGCGTTCTCTGCGGTGAAGTGTGCCCGCAAGGAGGTGAGCGCTCGAGAGAGTCAATGTCGCTGTAGCGCGAACCCGTAGTGCGATAGAGAGTGGGGGTAGCCATCTAGAAACGGCGCTCCGCACGGCTCCGGCTCATCCGCCGGGCTGGCAAGCCAACACGAACGTCACGAGTGAGGCGCTGGTCCATCCCGGCGCACCGAGTGAAGGGAGTAGCACGTATGCGACAGGCGATTCGGGTCAGCGTCAATGGAGAGGAGCGCTCAAGCGAGGTCGAGCCGCGCCTTCTGCTCGTCCACTACCTGCGCGAGACACTCGGCCTGACGGGCACCCATGTCGGTTGCGACACGGGCACCTGTGGCGCCTGTACCGTGCTCGTCAATGGCGAGGCCATCAAGAGCTGCATGATGCTGGCGCTGCAGGCAGACGGCACGCAAGTCAACACCGTGGAGGGGCTGGCGAAAGGTGATACGTATCACCCTATGCAGCAGGCGTTTTGGGACCTGCACGGCCTGCAATGCGGCTTCTGCACGCCAGGCATGATGATGGCCGCGATCGGCGTCTTGCAGCGCAACCCCAATCCGACCGACGAGGAGATCCGCGAGCAGCTCGAAGGCAATCTGTGCCGGTGCACCGGCTACCAAAACATCGTTGCGGCCGTCCAGTCCGCCGCCAAGGCGATGCGTGCGGGCAGCGGCGTGGCTACCACAGCGCCGGTGTCTTCCGGCGCCGCGGGCGAATAGGGCGCGGAGGGAGAGTACCGATATGGCGGTCACCAAACTGTTCGGCGCGTCGGTCAAGCGGCGCGAAGATCCCCGGCTCATTACCGGCGGCGGCTTTTACACCGACGACGTGAAGCTGCCCGGCATGCTCCACATGGCCATCCTGCGCAGCCCCTATGCCCATGCGCGCATCACCCGGCTGGATGTCTCCAAGGCTCAGGCCGCGCCCGGCGTGCGGGCGGTCATCACCGGCCAGGACCTCGCGGGCAAGGTCAACGCGATGCCCTGCGTCTGGCTGCTGCCCGACTCCGATCTGAAGGTGCCGGCGTATCCTGTGATGGCGACCGACCGCGTTCGCTACACCGGCGACGCGGTGGCCGCCGTCGTGGCGGACGACCCAGCACTGGCGCGCGACGCCATGTATCTGATCGAGGCGGACTACGAGCCGCTGCCGGTGGTGGTGGACGAAGTGGAGGCAACCCAACCGGGTGCTCCGCAGCTGCATGACGACGTGCCGGGCAATCTCAATTATCATTGGAAGTTCCACAACGGCGACGTGGATGCCGCCTTCGCCAATGCCGAGGTCGTCATCCAGCAGCGCTTCATCCAGCAGCGGCTGATCCCCAACGCCATGGAGACGCGCGGCGCCGTCGCGCAGTGGAACCCAGGCGCCGACGAGCTGACGGTCTGGAACACGTCGCAGAATCCGCACATCGCGCGCTTCGTCTTCTCGGTCGTCACGGGCATCCCAGAGAACAAGATTCGCGTGATCGCGCGCGATGTCGGTGGCGGCTTCGGCAGCAAGATCGACTTTTACCCCGGCGACATCCTGACGATCGTCGCGGCCCAGCGGACCGGTCATCCCGTCAAGTGGATCGAGGACCGCAGCGAAAACTTCGTCGCCACGATCCACGGCCGCGCGCAGACGCACGAGGCAGAGCTGGCGGCAAACCGCGACGGCACCATTACCGCGGTGCGCGTCAAGTCGTACGCCAACATGGGCGCCTACGTGACGAGCGGCCCCGGCCCGGGCGTGCCCACCTGGCTCTTCGGGCTGATCATCCCCGGCTGCTATACCATCCCCAATCTGGCGGTGGATGTCTTCGGCGTCTTCACCAACACCACGCCGACCTCGGCCTACCGCGGTGCTGGTCGCCCGGAGGCCGCCTTCCTGATCGAGCGCATGGTGGATCTGCTGGCGCGCGAGCTGAACATCGAGCCGACACACCTGCGGCGCAAGAACTTCATCCCGGCGGACGCTTTCCCCTATACCACCGCCGGCACGCTGGTGTACGATAGCGGCAACTACCAGGCAACCCTCGACAAGGCGCTGGAGGTCGTCAACTACGCTGGCCTGCGCCAACAGCAGCTCCAGCAGCGCCAGCAGGGGCGCTACATGGGCGTCGGCATCTCGTCGTACGTCGAGGTCTGCGGACTCGGGCCCTCGAAGGCGGCTGGCGCGATGGGCTTCCAGGGCGGACTCTGGGAGACGGCGACGGTGCGTGTGCTGGCCACCGGCAAAGTGCAGGTATTTACCGGCACCAGCCCTCATGGGCAGGGCGAGGAGACGACCTTCGCACAGCTTGTGGCCGAGGATATGGGCATGCCGCTCGACGACGTGGATATCATTCACGGCGACACCGGCTCCATCTCGATGGGCTGGGGCACCTACGGCAGCCGCTCCACCGCTGTCGGCGCTACGGCCATTAAGATCGCCACGCAGAAGGTCATGGACAAGGCCAAGAAGCTGGCCGCGCACCTGCTGGAGGCCGCCCCCGACGACATCGTCTTCGACCACGGCCGCTTCCACGTCTCTGGCAGCCCTGGCAAGGCGATGACGATCCAGGATATCGCGCTGCATGCCAACGTCGCCTGGAATCTGCCGGAGGGCATGACGCCGGGCCTGGAAGAGCAGCACTTCTACGACCCGCCCAACTTCACCTTCCCCTTTGGCACGCACATCTGCGTGGTGGAGGTGGACGCGGAGACCGGTGAGCTCAAGATCCTACGCTATGTCGCGGTCGACGACGTGGGTGTCGTCATCAACCCGATGATCGTGGATGGGCAGGTGCACGGCGGCGTGGCGCAGGGCATCGGCCAGGCGCTCTACGAGCACGGCATCTACGATAAGGACGGCAATCTCGTCACCGGCACCATGATGGATTACGCCGTGCCCAACGCGACGCAGATCCCCGCCATCGAAACCTACCGCACCGAGACGCCCTGCCCGCACAACATCACCGGCGCCAAGGGCGTCGGCGAGACCGGCACGATTGCGTCGAGCCAGGCGGTCGTCAACGCTGTAGTAGACGCGCTCGCGCCCTTCGGCATCAAGTCGCTGGATATGCCGCTCACGCCGGAGCGAGTCTGGCGCGCGATCCAGGCGGCGCGGGCTGGCGGCTCGTCGGGTCAGTAGAGATGCGAGGAGGGAACGGCCATGTATCCCAGTGATTTTGCCTACCATCGTCCCGGCTCGCTGGGCGAGGCGCTGAGCCTGTTGCAGAGCAACGGCGACGGTGATGTGAAAGTGCTCGCCGGGGGCCAGAGCTTGCTGCCGCTCATCAAGCTGCGGCTGGCGCAGCCGTCGGCGCTGGTGGATATGGCGCGTGTGCCAGAGCTGCGCGGCATCGTGGAGGAAGGCGACGGCATCGTGCTCGGCGCGATGACCACTTACTTTCAGGCGATCGACTCACCTGTGGTGCAGCGGCGCTGCCCGCTCATCGTGCAGGCGCTGCGCCAGGTCGGCGATCCGCAGGTGCGCGCGCGCGGAACGATTGGCGGCAGCCTGGCCCACGCCGATCCCGCCGGCGATCTGCCGGCGGTCGCGGTGGCGCTGGACGCCGAGATCCGCGCCATTGGCCCCAACGGCCAGCGGTCCATCCCCGCCAGCGACTTCTTCGTGGACATGCTGACAACGTCGTTGCAGCCCAACGAAGTCGTCACCGCGGTGAAGTTCGCGGCGACGGACCGGCCTCGCACCGGGACGGCATATGTGAAGCACCGGCATCCCGCCAGCGGCTACGCGGTGGTCGGGGTCGCCGCTGTCGTGATGCTTAATGAGGACGGCACCTGCAACGCGGCGCGCGTGGGCATCACCGGCGTGGGCACCCACGCCGCCCGCGCGAAGGGCGTGGAGCAGGCGCTGGCGGGCCAGTCGGTCGACGCAAACACGCTGGGCCAGGCGGCCAGCCACGCCGCCGACGGCCTGGACGTGACGGGCGATACGTACGCTTCGGCGGAGTACCGCAGGCACCTGGCGCAAGTGCTGGCACGCCGGGCTATCGTGGAGGCAGCCGGCCGCGCACGCTAAGCATGGACTCGGCCCCCACCCCCACCCCTCTTCCGCTGCGGCGGGAGAGGGGTTTTCGCGTTTTAGGGTCGGCAGTACGCATCGGTTCATTCGTGACACTGCTTTGGGCTGGGTTGTTGGCCGATCGCCAGCGATGCTGCCCGCTGCCCGCCTCCTGCGCCGGCAGTCCACTGCCGCGATTGCGAGGGAACCAGTATGAGTTAGCTATGAGTTATCAAGGAAAGTGTTCGGCCAGCATATTTTTAGACTCTTGAAAAGTAGTTAGTGATACTGTAAAATAGGTTTTAGCTTCGCGAAAATACTTGGGGAGGCCACCGCCATGAGTCCAGAGCTGCGTGAGCTGCCCATGCGCGCCGTCGATTGCCTCAAATACATCTACAAGATGCGCGAGCGCGGCGAGCGCGTCACTACATCCGCCATGCGCGAGCGGCTGCAAGCCCTCGAGCCGAAGGGGCAGCTCAGCGACGCCACCGTCACCCAGCTGTTCAAATCGCTCGCCGAAAAAGGGTACGTGCGCCACACCCCCTATCGCGGCGTCGAGCTGACGTCGCAAGGCGAGCTGTTGGCCGCGGAGCTCGTGCGCCATCACCGGCTGATCGAGCTGTTCCTCGTGCGCGCCCTGGGCTATGGCTGGGATGAAGTGGACGCCGAGGCGGAACGGCTGGAGCACGCGATCTCCGAGGACTTCGAAGATCGGCTGGACCGGCTACTCGGCTACCCGACCGAGGACCCGCACGGCGACCCGATCCCGAGCCGCAGTGGCGAGGTGGTCGTGCCGCCAATGCAACCGCTCACCGAGCTCGAGCTGGGGCGCGCCGCGGTGGTACGTAGGGTACGCGACGACGACGCGGAGATGTTGCGCTATCTGGCGGTGCTCGGCCTGGTGCCCGGCGCGGCAGTCTGCGTGCGCGAGCGGGCGCCCTTCGGTGGGCCATTGCGGGTGCAGGTCGGGGCGGCCGGCGACGAGCACGAACACGCCGTTGGGCCGGAGCTGGCAGCTGGCATTCAGGTTGCTCTAGTATAGGTGGATCATGGGTATTCAAGCGCGGGGGCAAAGCGTCGGGAGTGATGGTCCGGCTGAGGGGCTCGACACGATCACTATTGCGGGGAGCGCGCGTACGGCGGAGGCGGCGCGCGAGGCGTTGACCGGCCGCACCAAAGGGCGGGTGCGCCGCCTCCTACCGTTCCTGGGGCCGGCGTTTATTGCCGCCGTCGCCTATGTGGATCCTGGCAACTTCGCCACCAACATTCAAGGCGGCGCCCAATTCGGCTACCTGCTGCTCTGGGTCATCGTTGCCAGCAACCTCATGGCCATGCTGATCCAGTCGCTCTCCGCCAAGCTAGGCATCGCCACCGGCCGCAATCTGCCAGAGATGTGCCGCGAGCGTTTCCCACAACCCGTGGTGGTCGGCATGTGGGTATTGGCCGAGGTCGTCGCCATGGCCACCGATCTCGCCGAGTTCCTGGGCGCCGCTATCGGCTTTCAGCTGCTTTTCCACATCCCACTTCTCGTCGGCGGCGTTCTGACCGCCATCTCGACCTTCCTCATCCTGAGCCTCGAGCGCCGCGGCTTTCGGCCGCTTGAAGCTGTCATCACCACACTCGTCGGCGTGATCGCCGTCTCATACCTCATCGAGACCATTTTGGACCGTCCCGACTGGGGCGCTATCGGCTTTCATGCCGTCGTGCCGCAGCTCAGCGGCACCGAAAGCCTGCTCCTCGCCGTAGGCATCCTCGGCGCCACCGTCATGCCACATGTCATTTACCTGCACTCCGCCCTCACGCAGGGCCGCATCGTCACTCGCGACCCACAGCTCCTGCGCCGGCTGTTCCGCTTCGAGCTGGTGGACGTGCTGATTGCCATGGGGATCGCTGGGCTGGTCAACGCCGCCATGCTCATCATGGCCGCCTCCACCTTCTTCCGCTCCGGGGCCAGCAACGTCTCCACCATCGAGGAGGCGTACCGGACGCTCACTCCGTTGCTGGGCCCTGCGTCCAGCGTCGTCTTCGCCATCTCGCTGCTGGCCTCCGGGCTGTCTTCTTCCACGGTCGGCACCATGTCTGGCCAGGTCATCATGCAGGGCTTTCTGCATCGCCAGATCCCCATCTGGGTGCGCCGTCTCGTCACGATGCTGCCGTCGCTGGTCGTCATCACTATTGGACTTGACCCGACGCGCACACTGGTGTTAAGTCAAGTTGTACTCAGTTTTGGTATTCCATTCGCCCTCGTGCCGCTGATCCTGTTTACGCGGCGGGCGGACCTGATGGGAGTACTCGTCAACCACCGGCTGACGACGGCCATCGCCAGTGCTGTGGCGGGTGTTATCATTCTGCTCAATGTCTTCCTGCTCTATCAGACCTTCCTTGGAGGCTGACACCTATGCGCCAGCACCCCGAGCGCACCGCTCCCACCATCCTGGTGCCGCTCGACGGCTCACGGCTTGCCGAGGCTGTGCTCCCCGCCGTGGAGGCGCTGGCGACACGTGCGCACGCACGTGTCGTCGTGTTGCACGTTCTCGAGCGCAACCCCCCAGCTACCGTGCATGGCGAGCGCCATCTGCGCACGCTCGTGGAAGCCCTGGAGTATGAAGAGGATGTGTCGCGCCGGCTGCGCACCGCAGGGGTGCAGGAAGTCCACATGCACGTCCACGACGCTCCGGAGACCGATGTGGCGCGCAGTATTGCGGTGCACGCCGAAGAGCATCGGGCCGATCTGGTCGTGCTTTGCACGCACGGTGGCGGTGGCCTGCGCGATCTCCTCTTCGGCAGCATCGCGCAGCAGGCGCTCCAGCATGGCAAGCTCTCGATCTTGCTCGTGCGGCCGCCGGCCGCTGGCACGACCCCAACCTTCGAGGTGCGCTGCGTGCTGGTGCCAGTGGACGGCACGCCCGCACACGAGCCGGCGCTGGACGCGGCGCTCTTCATCGCCCGCATGTTCAGCGCCAGCATTTACCTGGCGATGGTGATTCCCACGCTCGCCACGCTTTCGGGCGGGCAAGCCGTTTCTGGCATGATGTTGCCGTCCACCACCAAGGCCGTGCTCGACCTGGCCGAGCAGAACGCGGTGGACTATCTCGAGCGCATGCGCGAGCGCTGCCAACGCGACCAGGTGGAGGCGACGTACGAGGTGCTGCGCGGCGATCCCGTGCTGGCGGTGCTCGATCTGGCCCGCCGCATCCATGCCAGCCTGATCGTCATGGGCAGCCACGGCCGCGCCGGACTGGACGCGTTGCTCGCCGGCAGCGTCGCCAAGCGCATCACCGACAAGGTCACCACGCCGATCCTCTTGGTCCGCGTGAGCGACGCCGCTCAAGGGGATCTAGCGGCTCCCGGGACAAGTGGGCGGTGAAGTATTCATTCCGCTGCTCTCCCACTGAGCTACCGCCCTTGTGAAGCGGGCAGGACTCGAACCTGCGACCCACGGATCAACGAAGGAACTCCACCAGCAGCCCCGGAAGCCGCTTGCGTGTGGCGAGCGCTCAGGACAAGAATCGATAAGGCATCCTGCGCACCCTTGCGGGATACGCTGCCCTTGCGGGCGGTGGTTGGACAAACCGAAGTAGCCCTATCTGCAGCCCTGAGCGCAGCCGGCTCAATGAGAGCCTCAAGACAAAGTTCGGCAAGGCTTCATATGTGCCCTTGCGAGCACAATACGCCCTAAACGTACCGAAGTATCCCTACCTGCAGCCTTGAGGCCCAACGTGCGGCATTATAGCACGCTTACCTGGCGCACCGCCTCCACCTGCGCCATCCCGCCGTTCACCACGGACGCGATGTAGCTCAGGATGCTCGCGCTCCAGCCGTAAATGTAGTAGCAGCCCGGCTCGTCCTGCGGCACGACGGCGTGCTTGTAGGGCACGAGCTGCACGAAGAAGCACGTCAGCGCGGGGTTCACCCGCTGCCGATACTCGCGGATCAGGTCCAGCACGCCACGATTGCGTGTCAGGTGGTCGTGCCAGCTCTCGCTGTCCGTCAGGAACACCGCGACGTCGTAGACCCGCGCCGTGTCCTTGCCACCGAACGCGTACTCGAGCGGCGCCGAAAGGCTCGTACCGCCGCCGTGGCCGCTGATCGCCTTGGCGATAGACGCCAGCGAGTCGGACTTGCTCACATCGCGCGGATGCGCCTGCGTGTCGAAGCTGACGATCGCGCCCTCATCCGCCTTCTTGAAAGCCGCCGCCGCGAAGATGCCCGCGATCTCGCTCATCGTCATGTCGCTCTTCGCTGAGGGACGCGACGCCATCGAGCCGCTGATGTCGTTGGCGACGAGCACGCGCCTGCCCAGCTCCGGCATGTTGACGAAGCTCTGCTCGAGCGCGCTCTCCAGCGCCGCGCGCAGCAACACGTCCGCATCACCCTCCGCCTTGAGCGCGCGCAGGGCAGAGTAGAAGCGGAACGGCAGCTGCCGGCTCGTCTGCACACGCTGGGGATCGGCAAGCGTCCCCGTGATGTAGTCGAGCATCTCCGCGCCGTCGGTTACGCCGTATTTCACTGCGTTGTTCAGGTTGCGCAAACAGTTACCCGTGATGATGCCGTTGGCCACGAACACATTCGACGGCTCAACCGCGACACAGTACACTGCCTTTTCGCCCCCATCTTCAATCGCTACGATTTGGTCCAGCGCCACTGACGGATCATGGCCATACATGTCACTGGTCGTCGGCTGCACGTGTGCCAGTCGACTCGCCACAGATGCGAGCATTTCGGCCTTGTAACTGATCCGAAGTTGTAGCAATTTGAACAATCGAACAATGGCTGTCGCGCGGCTGACCTCCACGATGTGGATAGGATAGCGGCTGATAATCGTCTCACCGGCCTTGGCCCTGGCCATGTAGCTACGGAGACGACTCATAACCCCCAAACGCAAGAGCGCATCGGAGACCTGCTGTGCAAGTTTACGCGAGACCGTCCCATACTCGACACTCGCATGGAAAGTACCCCTGGCGTTTCGGCGCTCACGTACACAGCCATCCGTATCGATCAGGCCGGACAGGCAGCCAATCCAAAATGACGCGCTGAACGACTGGTTCGGGAGGGCTTTGGTCTCACACCGCATGCCCCACACATCGTATGCGCGCAGCACTTCAGCTAGGGGATTACGCGTCCATTGCTTGAATGGAAAGCGCACCCGCACAATCTTGCCACCAGGGCTGGGAATCTCAACTACGCGGCAATCGTGCTCTGCCGCGTATTGGCGCATGAAAGCGACGGCACCATCCTCCGAATCGCCATGAAACTCTGGCGTGACCGAAGTC
>Ga0070707_100006963_pt1 | contig 10480 bp, 13 predicted proteins | sample KBSK5502metaG_FD_65468 | JGI IMG/M metagenome (GOLD analysis project Ga0070707, IMG submission 65468) | Corn, switchgrass and miscanthus rhizosphere microbial communities from Kellogg Biological Station, Michigan, USA - KBS K5-50-2 metaG | ecosystem: Host-associated > Plants > Roots >... | reverse complement strand
GCCGGGGTCAAAGCCGGCGGCCGCACCGGGTTGACCGGCGTCACCGTCGCGGTGCTGTTCCTGTTGACCCTGTTCTTCGCGCCGCTTGCCGGGTCGGTGCCGGCCTATGCGACCCCTCCCGCCCTGCTGTTCGTCGCCTGCCTGATGGCGCGCGGCTTCGCCGAGCTGGATTGGGACGACGTCACCGAATACGCGCCGGCGGTGGTGACCGCGCTGGCGATGCCGCTGACCTTCTCGATCGCCAACGGCATCGCCTTCGGCTTCATCACCTATGCCGCTGTCAAGCTGCTCTCCGGACGCTTTGCCGAGGCCGGCCCGTCGATGCTGGCGCTGGCCGCCCTGTTCGTCGTCAAATATGCGTTCTTCTGACGCGAAGCCCGCAAAGTCGCAGCCCAAGCCTCGGCCGAACCCGCGAGGGCTGCGCATCGTCGGCGGTGTGCATCGCGGCCGGCGGCTGGTTGCGCCGCCCGGCGAGGCGGTGCGGCCGACCAGCGACCGGGCTCGCGAGGCCTTGTTCAACATCCTGTCGCACGGGAATTTTGCCGCGTCCGGGCTGCCTTTCGCCGACCGGCCGGTGCTCGATGCCTTTGCCGGCACCGGGGCGCTCGGTCTCGAAGCCCTGTCGCGCGGCGCCAGTGCCGCCGCCTTCATCGAGAATGGCCGCGAGGCGTTGAGCGCGTTGCGGCATAACATCGCCGGGCTCGGCGAGGAGGACCGCGCTCACATCGTCACCGGCGATGCCACCCGGCCGCCCCGCCCGGCGCTGGTCTGCAGCATCGCCTTCCTCGACCCACCTTACCGGAGCGGGCTGGCGGAGCCGGCGCTGAACGCGCTCGCGGGCGCCGGCTGGTTGGCCCCCGATGCGCTGGCGGTCGTCGAACTCGCGGCCCGCGAGAAATTGTTGGCGCCGCCTGCGTTCGCGGTCATGGATGAACGCGTCTACGGTGCCGCACGGCTCGTGTTTTTGCGCTACAACGGCGCCGTTACGGGAGGTGACCAATGACCGACGCCCTGCCGCAAGTGACGCTTCCGAATGGCGAGCGTGTGCCGGCCCTCGGCCAGGGCACTTGGCACATGGGTGATGACCGCCGCCGTGCTGCGGAGGAAGCGGCGGCGGTGAAGCTCGGCATCGATCTCGGCATGACATTGATCGACACCGCCGAGATGTACGGCAGCGGCGGCGCCGAGGAGGTTGTCGCCGAGGCCGCGCAAGGTCAGCGCGACCGCCTGTTCATCGTCAGCAAGGTGTTGCCCTACAACGCCTCGCGGAAGGGCGTCATCGAGGCCTGCGAGCGCAGCCTGCGGCGTCTCAAGACCGACCGCATCGATCTCTATCTGCTGCACTGGCGCGGTTCGGTGCCGCTCTCCGAGACGCTTGCCGCCTTCACGCGCTTGCAGCGCGACGGCAAGATTCGCCACCACGGCGTCAGCAATTTCGATCTCGGCGACATGCGGGAATGGGTTGCGCTGGCCGGCGGCGACAGCGTCGCGGCCAACCAGATCCTCTTTAATTTGTCACAGCGCGGCCCGGAATGGGAACTGATACCGTGGTGTCGTGAACGGCGGATCGCGATCATGGCTTACACGCCGCTCGGGCAGGGCCGCATGCTGCAGCACAAGGTGCTGGCCGAGATCGGCGCTCGGCACGACGCGACCCCGGCGCAGGTCGCACTCGCTTGGCTGCTCGGACATGACGGCACGATGGTGATTCCGAAGGCGACGCGACAGGAGCATCTGCGGGAAAACCGCGGCGCGCTCGATGTGCGATTGACCGCCGACGATCTGGCCGCGCTCGACCGCGCTTTCCCGCCGCCCAAGGGTCCGAGCTCTCTCGGGATGTTGTAGAACCGGTTTTCAGCAAGGCGCGCCAGGCTTGCCCCGGTGTCGATTGCTCCGCGCCGGTGTTGTGTCAGACTGGAGCGCCACTAGCCGCTGGGGGGCCTCATGGCGGATCTGACGATCTATCTCGGCAATAAGAACTACTCCTCCTGGTCGTTGCGCGCGTGGCTGGCGCTGAAGCGCACCACCGTCGCCTTCGACGAGGTGGTGGTGCCGCTGTATCAGCCGACCAGCCGGGAGACGGTGTTGAAATATTCGCCGTCGGGCCGGCTCCCGGCTCTGAAGCACGGCGAGCTGACGGTGTGGGACAGCCTCGCGATCTGCGAATATCTCGCCGAATCCTTCCCGACCTTCGACCTGTGGCCGAAAGACCCGAAAACACGCGCCGCCGCGCGCGCGATCAGCGCCGAGATGCATTCGGGGTTTCCCGCCTTGCGCCAGCATCTGCCGATGAACATCCGGTCGAGTTTCCCCGGCCGCGAGATCACCCCCGAGGTGCAGGCCGACATCAACCGCATCATGTCGATCTGGCGCGATTGCCGGGCCCGTTGCGGCGAGGGACAGGGCGATTTCCTGTTCGGCCATTTCACGATCGCCGATGCGATGTATGCGCCGGTCGTCAGCCGCTTCCGCACCTACAAGATCGAGCTCGAACGCGAGGCCGCCGCCTATTGCGACGTGGTCATGGCGATGCCGGAGATGCAGGAATGGGTCACGGCCTCGCGCAACGAGCCGATGGTCGTCGAGCAGTACGAGTTCTAGGCGCAACTCAGCCGGCGCGCAGCCCATCCAGAGTTTGCGCCAGGCGGGCGAGATCGGCATCGCTCGACAGACGGTGGTCGCCATCCTTGACGAGCGTCACGGTGACATCACGGCTCAGCAGGCGCTCGGCGATGCGCAAACTCAGCTGCCACGGCACCGATGCATCGGCCAGCCCGTGCAACAGGCGCACTGGCATATCGAGCGGGATCGTCTGGCGCAGCAACAGGTGCTCGCGGCCGTCCTCGATCAGCGCGCGGGTATAGAGGTACCCGGCCGGATCGTAGTCGGAAGGCAATATCACCCTGCCGGTCTCTTCGATCTCGCGGCGTTGCTCCGGGGTGAGACGCGCCGGCAGCAGCTCCTCGGTGAAATCCGGCGCCGCCGCGATGCCGACGAGCGCCGCGACGCGCTCCAGCCGAGCCAGCGCGGCGAGCAGCATGATCCAGCCGCCCATGCTCGATCCGACCAGGATCTGCGGGCCCTCGGTCAGCGAATCGATGACCGCGATCGCATCCTCGCGCCAGCGGCCGATCGTGCCCTCGGCGAATTCGCCGCTCGATGCGCCATGTCCGAAATAGTCGAAACGCACATAGGCGCGTCCCCGGCGGCGGCAATAATCTTCCAGAAACAACGCTTTGGTGCCGGTCATGTCGGAACGGAAGCCGCCGAGAAAGACAATGCCGGGCGTCGCGCCCGCGAGCCGGCGGTAGGCGATTGCCGCGCCATCCGGGCGTGATAGACTCGGGGCGTCCGTAGCTGTCGCCGATTCGGTATCGGGCGTCGGCATTTCGAGGTATCGCGGTAACGTGTTCAACGACGATAGCATCGCCCCGGTCATGAAAGAAGCGAGGCCGGCGAAGACCCGTCCCCCGGCAGTGCTGCAGGTCGTGCCGAGCCTGGTTTCTGGCGGCGTCGAGCGCGGCACCGTCGATCTTGCCGGCGCGCTGGTCGCGGCCGGGTGGACCGCTTATGTCGCCTCGGCCGGCGGCCCGATGGAAAAGGAACTGGCCCAAGCGGGAGCACAGCACATCACCTTGCCGCTCGCCTCGAAGAACCCGCTGGTGATCCGCCGCAACGGCAAGGCTCTCGCCGAGATCATCCGCCGCTGCGGGATCGATATCGTGCATGCGCGCAGCCGCGCTCCGGCGTGGAGCGCTTGGTCGGCGGCGCGCGCCGCCGACCGCCGCTTCGTCACGACATTCCATAACGCGTACGACACCGACCTCCCGCTCAAGCACCGCTACAACTCGGTGATGGCGCGCGGTGACCGGGTGATCGCGATCTCTCAGTTCGTCGGGGAGCATGTCGCTGAAATCTACGGGGTCGAGGCCGACCGGCTGCGGACGATCCCCCGCGGGGTCGATCTCGCCCGCTTCGATCCGCGCCGGGTTTGGGGCCAGCAGGTTGCCGAGCTCGCGCTGCGCTGGCGGGTGCCGGACGGGTTTGCCGTCGCCATGCTGCCGGGCCGGCTGACCCGGTGGAAAGGCGGGCTCGACTTCATCGAGGCGATCGGCCGGCTTGCCCGAAAGGATGTATGCGGTGTCCTGGTCGGCACCGAGCAGCACCGCGGCTTCCGGGTCGAGCTGGAGGCGGCGATCGAGCGGTTCCGGCTCGCCGACCGGTTCCGCATCATCGAAGACTGCCGCGACATGCCGACGGCGTACATGCTGGCCGATGTCGTGGTCTCCGCCTCGACCGATCCCGAGGGCTTCGGGCGGGTCATTGTCGAAGCGCAGGCAATGGGCCGGCCGGTTGTCGCCACCGATCACGGCGGAGCGCGCGAGACGATCCAGCCCGGCACCGGCTGGCTCTCGCCCCCGCGTGACCCCGCGGCGCTCGCGCTCGCGATCGACGAGGCGCTGGCGCTCGATCAGGAGGCGCGCGCGGCCTTTGCCCGGCGCGCCCGGGCGCAGGTCGCGGCTGGCTACAGCCGCGAGATTATGTGCGCGCGGACGATCGAGGTTTACGAGGAGCTGCTGTTCCCGCAAACCAGCGTCGCGGCTCTGAATCATCCGCAGCAGGTCGCCGTAGCCTGACCAATCCGGCTTGACTTTGCCTCCAACCCTCCTATCTACCCATAGCGTATATATAGGTAGAATGGCGCGGGAAAGATGCCCACACGCACTCCTCGATTACGCCATCGGACTTCCGTTTCAGCTGCCGCCATCGGCACGCCGAAGCAGCGTATTATTCGTGGAATGACCAAACGGCCGACCGCTATTCCGCCTAGTCTGAACATAAAAAATGCGGAAACTTGCCGGCTGATCCATGAGCTTGCTGAACTGACCGGCGAGAGCATGACCAGCGCCGTGACCACCGCTGTCCGGGAGCGGCTGCAGCACTTGCGTGAACAGGCCAAAGGCGATCTTGCCGATCGCCTCCTCGCAATCGGCCGCGAAATCGCCGCGCGGCTCGGCGACGAATACCGTTCTCTCGACCATGACGCCTTGCTGTACGACGAGAAAGGGCTGCCCCGGTGATAATCGATTCATCGGCGCTGGTGGCGATCATGTTTGCCGAAAGCGATGCGGCGATTTATGCCAGAGCTATTCGAGCCGCCCGGGAACGAAGGATTTCGGCAGTAAATTACGTTGAGACCGCTGTCGTGGTCGATGGAAGGCGCGATCCGGTCATCAGCCGGCGCTTTGATGATCTGCTGCGCGAGGCGAGCATCATCATCGAGCCGTTCGATCAAATTCAGGCGCACGTGGCTCGCGAAGCCTACCGCGATTTCGGCAGGGGTAGCGGACATCGGGCGCGACTGAATTTCGGCGACTGCTTCGCCTACGCGCTGGCGCGGTGCCGAGGAGAGCCGTTGCTGTTCAAGGGCGACGATTTCTCCCAGACTGATATCGCTCCCGCGCTGCCTTGATCCCGCGCCCGTCTTGACGCGGCCGGGGCGGCTCGCGATATTCCGGGCATGAGCGCTATCGGTCGGTCAACAACGACGACTACCACCACCCCCGGAGGCGGGGTGTCGGGAGGTCGCGCGCGCTGATTGTAGAGCATCGCTCGGATCCCGACGGACCCCGCCGGCAACGGACGGGGTTTTTTCATGACCATTTTCCCCGCCCGAACGGCACCATGTACGGAGCACAGGGCACCATGAGTGAGCGTCGCGACGACATCCCGCCTTCGCCCGGGCATTCCGCCCGGCCCCGGCCGGCCCCCGTTACGGTAACGCTGCCGGATGGCAGCCGCCGCGAATTCCCGGCCGCGGTGACCGGCGCCGAGCTGGCCGCCGCGATCGGCCCCGGCCTCGCCAAGGCGGCGGTCGCGGTCAAGGTCGACGGCCGGCCGCGCGATCTCGCGACCCTGATCGACCACGATTCCGCGGTTGCGATCATTACCCGCGACGTGCCGGAAGGCGTCGAGATCCTGCGCCACGATGCGGCCCATGTCATGGCCGAGGCCGTCAAGGAGCTGTATCCCGAAACTCAGGTCACCTTCGGTCCGTCGACCGAGACCGGCTTCTATTACGATTTCGCCCGGGCGACGCCGTTTACCCCCGACGATCTGGCGCGCATCGAGGAGCGCATGCGCGACATCGTGCGCCGCGACGAACCGATCACCCGCGAGGTGTGGGACCGCGACAAGGTGGTCGCGTTCTTCGACGGCATCGGCGAGCGCTACAAGGCCGAATACATCGGCGAGATCCCTCCCGAGGAGGAGATCAGCCTCTATCGCCAGGGCAATTTCGTCGATCTGTGCGTCGGCCCGCATCTGCCCTCGACCGGCCGGCTCGGACAGGCGTTCAAGCTGATGAATGTCGCGGGCGCCTATTGGCGCGGCGATCCGACCAACGCCCAGCTGCAACGGGTTTACGGCACCGCGTGGCCCGACCAGAAGCAGCTCGACCAGTACCTCTTCCGGCTCGAGGAAGCCGAGCGCCGCGACCATCGCAAGCTCGGCCGCGAGCTCGACCTGTTTCATCTCGGCGAGGAGGCGGTCGGCAGCGTCTTCTGGCACCCGAAAGGCTGGACGCTCTACCGCGCGATCGAAGACTACATGCGCCGCCGGCTCGACGTGGCCGGTTATAGAGAAGTGCGCGGGCCCCTGCTGCTGGACCGCAGCTTGTGGGAAGCCTCGGGCCACTGGGAGACGTTCCGCGAGAACATGTTCATCGCCGAAAGCCGCGACGAGCGTGTGCTCGCGGTCAAGCCGATGAACTGTCCCGGCCATGTGCTGATCTTCCGCAACCGGCTCAGGAGCTATCGCGAATTGCCGTTGCGCCTCGCCGAATTCGGCAGCTGTCATCGCAACGAGCCGTCAGGCGCGCTGCATGGGCTGATGCGGGTGCGCGGCTTCATCCAGGACGATGCGCATATCTTCTGCACTGAGGACCAGGTAACCGCCGAAGCGGTCGGCTGCTGCGAGTTGCTGCTGTCGATCTACCGCGATTTCGGCTTCGATGATGTCGAGATCAAATTCGCCGACCGGCCGCCGGTGCGGGTGGGCAGCGACGACGTTTGGGACCGCGCCGAGGGCGATCTGAAGGCGGCGGTCGAATCGCTCGGGCTTTCTTATACGCTCAACCCCGGCGAGGGCGCGTTTTACGGGCCGAAGCTCGAGTTCCACCTGCGCGACGCGCTCGGTCGGCAATGGCAATGCGGCACGGTGCAACTGGATTTCAATATGCCGGGGCGGCTCGGCGCGACTTATGTCGGCGAAGATGGCGGGCGTCACACGCCCGTCATGCTGCACCGTGCGATCCTCGGCTCGATGGAACGTTTTATCGCGATCCTGATCGAGCATTACGCCGCTAACTTCCCGCTGTGGCTGGCGCCGGTGCAGGCTGTCGTCGCCTCGATCACCGAGGAGGCCGCCGGCTATGCCGAAGAGGTCGCGCGCGAACTGGCTGAGGCCGGACTCCGAGCAGTCGCGGATACCGGCAACGAAAAGATCAGCTACAAGGTGCGCGAGCACAGCCTCGCCAAGGTGCCGCTGATCCTGGCGGTCGGCCGGCGCGAGGCTGAACAGCGTTCAGTTTCGCTGCGCCGGCTGGGCAGTCCGGCGCAGGAAGCCCTTGCGCTCGGCGAGGCGATAGCTAGATTAAAAGTAGAGGCAGCCCCGCCGGGCTCGCATTAGCATTCGAGGCGAACGGATTCCGGGGCTGCCCGACTTTTGAGAGGAGACGCTACATAGCCAGACCACCCTTTAACGCCACCCCCACCCGCGAGGGGCCCCGCATCAACGAGGAGATCAACGTGGTGCGCGTGCGCCTGGTTGACGAACATGGTGAAATGGTGGGAATTGTCGGACGCAACGAAGCGATCGAGATGGCGGCCGATGCCGGCCTCGATCTGGTCGAGGTGGCGCCCAACGCCGATCCGCCGGTCTGCAAGATCCTCGATTACGGCAAGTTCAAATACGAAGAACAGAAGAAGAAGAACGAAGCCCGTAAGAAGCAGAAGATCATCGAGGTCAAGGAAATCAAGCTGCGCCCAAGCATCGATGACCATGATTATCAGGTCAAGATGCGCAGCATGAACAAATTCATCGAGGAAGGCGACAAGGTCAAGGTGACGATGCGGTTCCGCGGGCGCGAACTGGCGCACCAGGAGCTCGGCATGAACGTGTTGATGCGGGTCCGGGACGACCTCGAAGAGATCGCCAAGGTCGAACAGATGCCGCGCATGGAAGGGCGTCAGATGACGATGGTGGTGTCGCCCAAGTAAGTGGCGCGAACGTGGGGGAGCGGTGGCGAAGAGACGGATTGTCGGCGTGGTGTCGCAGAAGGGCGGCGTCGGAAAGTCGACGCTGTGCCAGCTCATCGCGCGCGAGGCGGCGGTCGGCGGCAAGAGCGCCAAAATCCTCGACTTCGATATCAAGCAGATGACCTCGACGGATTGGGTGCGCGCCAGGTTGGAAAGCGATCTCGACCCGGCGATCGAGGCGGAGCCGATCAAGAACATCGAAAAGGCTCTGAAGCACAACAAGGGCTACGACATCATCGTTCTCGACGGCGCCCCCGGGGCTCCCAGGCGGACCGCCGAACTGATGCCGATTTGCGATCTGATCATTCTGCCGACCGGCGCTTCGCGCGCCGATCTGGTGCCGACATTGGCGCTCGCCCGGCGCATTGCCGAGATGCAGCTTGCGACGGACGGTCCCGTCTTCGCGCTGTGCCGGATCATGACGGCGGCCGAAGCGGCGGATGCTCGCGCCCGGATCGAGGAGGCCGGTTTCGAGACGCTTGCCGGTGAATTGGTCGAGCGGCCTGGCTATCGTCAGGCGCAAAACTTCGGCCGCAGCCCGACCGAAACCCCGTTTCCGTCGCTCAATGACAAGGCGCGCCTGTTGGCGCGTAGTGTCCTCGACCGGCTCGCATGGCAGGCTATCCGGATAGGGCCGCGGCGAGGTTCCTCACACGCCGCAACCTGAGCAGGGCGACGCCGACGCTCCGTGCCGCGGTGCTGGTCTCGAGACGAAAGTAGGTCCAGGCAACCGGAGGTCGCGCCATGGTCAAGATCGAACCCTATGCCGCCAAAAGCGTCTGGGACCCGCCGATGTATTCGCAGGCGGTCAAGGTATCGGGCGCGCAGACGATCCTCTACATCGCCGGCCAGGTCGCTTACGGCCCGGACGGCAACCCGGCCCATGCCGGCGACTTCAAGGCGCAGGCGCGTGCCGCATTGCAGTGCCTGAAAGCGCGGGTCGAGGCTGGCGGCGGCACGATGGCCAGCATCGTCAAGGTCAATACCTATCTGACCGACATCCGCCACCGCGCCGATTACCGCCCGATCCGCGAGGAGTTCTTCGGTAAGAAGATGCCGGCTCATACTCTCGTCGCGGTGGCGGCGCTGGCCGCCCCGGAATTCCTGATCGAGATCGAAGCCGTCGCGGTGCTGTAAACCACCCGCATCGGCAACCGGATTATCTCGACCGCTGCTGACGAGCGGCCCGCGACTCAACTGGCGCGCGTTCGCCCGGCGGTTTCCAACCGGTGTTGCGATGATATGATAATTTTTACGTAATTAATCCGTGTAGCCTGTTGACAATCCGGATCGGGTGCCCACATCACGCTAAATCCCGAGTTTCCGGCATGCTTCGGAAGACGCGCGTCAGACCGGTGTCGACGCACCATCGAACGCACCCGGCCTGCTTGCTTTCGCGAGGGGCCGTCGCTATAACCCGCGCCTTCAATCGGCGGCAGGCCGCGCCCGGCCTTTCTAAAAGCTTGGGGCGCCCAAGGGCATGCCTTGCCGCCGCAACCTCGATCAAGGAACCGAAAATGCCCAAGCTGAAAACCAAGAGCGGCGCGAAGAAGCGCTTCGGCCGCACCGCGACCGGCAAGATCCAGCGCAATTGGGGCCACAAGCGCCACCGGCTGATCAGCAAATCGAAGGCGGGCAAGCGCCTGCGCCGCGGCACCACGACCCTCGAAAAGGGCGACGCGAAGCTGGTCCTGACCTACATGCCGTATCTGCGGAGCTGAGCCGATGGCCAGGGTCAAACGCGGCGTCACGGCGCATGCCCGCCACAAGAAGGTGCTGGAGCTCGCCAAGGGCTATCGCGGCCGCAACAGCACCGTCTATCGGGTTGCGCTCGAAAAGGTCGAGAAGGCGCTGCGCTACGCCTATCGCGACCGGCGCAACCGCAAGCGCGATTTTCGCGGGTTGTGGATCCAGCGCATCAACGCCGCCGCTCGCGAGCACGGGCTCACCTATTCGCAATTTATGCACGGCATGAAGTTGGCCGGGATCGAACTCGACCGCAAGGTGCTGTCGGACATCGCGATCCGCGAGCCGGAGGCGTTCGCCGCCATCGTCGAAACGGTGAAATCCGCGCTCGATCAGCCGCAAGCGGCGGCGGCATGACAATAGCCGGACCCGCCTGCCGGTCATCCCGGCGCAGGCCGGGATCCACTGCTGCCGTG
>Ga0070707_100006961_pt1 | contig 10482 bp, 8 predicted proteins | sample KBSK5502metaG_FD_65468 | JGI IMG/M metagenome (GOLD analysis project Ga0070707, IMG submission 65468) | Corn, switchgrass and miscanthus rhizosphere microbial communities from Kellogg Biological Station, Michigan, USA - KBS K5-50-2 metaG | ecosystem: Host-associated > Plants > Roots >... | reverse complement strand
CGGAGCTCGGAAAGCTTTTTGCAGACGGTATGTGCGTGGCCCGAAACAGCGATCAGATCCTCGACGTCTACGGCGAAGACAAAAACCGCAAGTGGCTGTTTTGCGTTTACGGCATCCGGGAGCACGCGCTGCACGGTCAGGGCACCACCAACCTGTTAGGACCACAGGACACCAGAAACGAGATCAAGAGCTACCTCATCGCCAACCTGATGTACAACGCCGCCCCGCGCGAATTCCTGCGCGACGGCGCCATCACCGGCAACCGCCTGCCCGCCCTGAATGAAGTCGCAATCGTGAAAGTCAACGCAGCCGACAAACCTGTGCAGGGCTACGGTTACGAGAAAGTGGCTGGCACGTCCATGCCAGAGCAGGCCGTGAACCTTTACGAGAGCGAGAATGGCGCCATGCAGGAAGGAGCCGGCACCAGCAGCCTCTCCAGCGAAGGCGCCGCCGCCGACGTGAAAGCGCTCGGTACCGCCACCGGCGTCGCTGCGATGCGCGACCAGGCCGTGGGACGCATGGGACCGAACCTCATGCTGATCACGGAAATGGAAGAGGAATGCGCCTACCTCGTCCTGGAGCACGAGCTCGAGAACTTCCCCGAGGAACGGTACATGAAGATGGCGAACCAAGCCGTCACCGCCGCCGAGACAGACGGCAGCGTCACGTTTTCGATGGACGGCATTCGCGCCTTCGTAAAAAGCAACCCGCGCAGCGACTTCAACATCACGGCGGCGCCCGGCTCCTGGATGCCACGCACCGAGACGGAACGCAAAGCCAACTTCGCCGCCTTCGCACAATTCGCCTCCGTGATTGCCGACAAGTTTCAGCAAATCCCGGCGCTGGCCCAACGCTTCATCGCTGCGGGAGCAGAAGCCTACGACATCGACATCGAGATCGGCGGCTGGAACCCGACCGCGCTCTTCGCGATGGCTCGCATTCGCCTCTTCGCCAAGACCGTCGAGATCATGGCAAAGCACCGCGTGACCGAGCCGAGCGATGAGAACGTGGCAGCCGTGATCCTCTACACGCCCGACGCCGCCATCAACAACGAGATGGACAACCACATCCTGTTCCGGGAGTTTTACAAACAGTGGTGGGCGAGCGACGAAGGTCGCACCGCGCCGGCGTTACTCCGCGCCGTGATTGGCGTGCAGCACTTCCAGCACGGTCAGGGCATGGTCGCCGTGAAGAAGCAAGAAGCGGTCGATGAGCTGGCAGCAAACGAGCCACGCGAGCAGAAGGCCGCCGAGATTGCCGCGAGTGCCGCCCAGGGCCAGCAAAAAGGACCATCGGTGAGCATGAGCTACAAAGACGTGCCCGACGACATCGCGCGCCAGATCGAGCAATCGGCCGGCTTCCAGCCGTCGCAGATGGGCCAGCCGCCCGAAGGAGATGGCACCGGCGACAAGACAAACGAGTTGATCACCAAAGCCCAAACACAGATCGCGCTCCAGGAGCACAAAGCTGACCTGGACGCAAAGACGCTCGAGCACAAGACGCAACTGGAAATCGACAAGGAGGCGGCTGTCGCGCAAATTGACGAGGACCGCGCCGAGTCAGACCACCACCGAGCAGTCGAACTCGAGCACTCCAAACAATCGCACCAGGCCGGTATGGAAGGTGCTAAACTCCACCACGAAGCGACCGAGAAGGACAAGGATCGCAAAGCGAAAGAAAAAGAGACGACCAACAAATCCAAAAAATGAGGGAGATAACCAATCATGGCACGACTCAAAGATGACTTTCCGGGATTTGCAGAACTGGATGCGGCTGGCGAGGCCACGATGGCAAAGGTACGCCAGCGCATCGCCAACAACACGTTGACGGAAATTCCCGGGATTGGACCAGCAACCGCCGAGAAGATCAAAACGGCATTCGAAGAACTCGATACGCCAGCCGACCAAGCCAAAGACTCAGCCGAGATCGAGGACGATGCCAATATCACCCCGGCCAGCCAGGCGCGAGACGTCGCCAAGCGCACGGAGGCGACGTCGCCCACCGCAGCGCCACCACCCCAGGAGAGTCTCAACGAACGCATCGCCAGAGCGATTGACGAGCAGGACGCGCACGCACTGGAAAACCTACGCGGGGAACTCGACGAGCAAATCCGCAGCGAGAAGCAGCAGGGCAACACAGTCGTGAACGAAGGAGGCGTGGCAGCTTCGGCTGTGGCAGCCGGCGAAGCGGAGTCCGAAAAGTCGGGCGCAGAGAAGAACGAGGATCTCGCAAACCACGACCTAGCCGAGCTGACCACGGCAGAGCGCGAGCGCGCCGGCGTGCGGGAAAGCGTCGCCGAACGTATCGCCCATTGTGGCGCCGTGTACGTCCACGACCCGGCTGGACCATACGCGAGCCGAACCGCCGTCCGCATCCCGCAAGGCGCAGTGCGAATCAAGGTCGAGCCAATTGGCTACGTGCCGCCACAAAAAGGCATGACCGTGAGGGACGGCGATGATGAATACGCGATCCAGGAAGATCTCGGCCCCGACTCGAAAGGCGACGACTGGCTGAAAGTGCGCAGCCCGAACACCGGGAAAGCATTTATTCGGTAGGGCGGGAGGAAAAACGATGGCAATGCATCGCGTATATTGTCACTTGTGCGGGAGGCTGGGCATTGACGGCCCAACGAGAGTGAGGAATCTATTAGTCTTCACTTTTTGCGGGAAGTGCCACGATGAAAAGCGTGACCAGTGCGAGGATCTGATGAACCGCGCCACCGCGCCCCTTCCGAAGTAGCAATCCCACAGTTTTTTACAGGAGCGGGTCGACGGACCACGTCTCCACCTGAAGGGGCGGCGCAAAAGATGCGACCGCCCCGCTTCTTTGTGACTGCCATTGCTAACGGCGGACAGTAGGAGTAAGATTCGCGCACTTCGCCGACAGGGGCGAAGGGATTTCTCCTTTTTGGCCGTTCGACGAAGGGACGTCGGACGGCCCTTTTTACGCCCACCACGCGCGCCACCGGAAAAAACACTTCTGTACACAAATCACACAACTCTGTTAATCTCCCGCGACAGATGAGAGGCGTCCGGCCCGCCCACATGCTGAAAGAGGCCGAGAGGAAACCACCGAATGTCTACGCCATTCACTGACGAAACCGATCAACGTCCCGCATTCGAACGACTGCTGGATGATCGGAACTTTGATGAGCAGGGCAACTTCATTAAACCCGATGCCCCTGCCGAAGGTGAATCCGGTCGAGACGCGCCGCCTGATCCGAATGCTGCCAAACCGGCAAGCACGGCAGAGAACACGGCTGCGAATCAACCGTCACCTGATGCTCACGCTGCACCAGCTCCGACCGCCACCGACGCCGAGAACAAGTCCGGCGAGGGAACCGCGGCCGCCAAGCCGGCAGACGAGAGCGCAGCCAAAGCCGCCCCGAAAGATGGTACGGCGCCAACCGACGACGAAGAATCCGAAGAAGCCCTGAAAGCCAAATTCTCAAAGCCGACCGACAAGACCGGCGACGAGTGGAAAATCCGGGCATACCGCGAAGCCAACAAGATCACGAAAAAACTCGAACCAGTGCGAGAGCAACTGGATCGCGTTGGACCAGATCGAGCGCTGCGCGGCCTCGAGTTTATTGCCGTCATTGGAGAGCCAGACCAACCGATCGGAACGGCTGCGGAAAAGTTGACGGAAGTGGCACCAACCCGCGCCATTGAACTGCGAAACCACTACTACTTCGAAACGCTGGACCAGTTTCCTGACAACGTCGCGAGCGACCTCGTCGGTGAAACGTCCACCGTGGATGAGTTGAAGCGCGGTCTTGCACTTTTGCGGAGCGGCGTGGAGTCACCAGAGAAGCAGCCGCAGTCAGCCGCTGCCACCACAACCGACGTTCCCAAACCCGAAGACATGTCTGACGAGGATTGGGAAACTTTCAAAATCGATTATCCCCAGGCGTACAAGGCGATGCAGGCGCAACAAGCGGCTGCGAAGCCCGCGCCGGCCAAAGAAGCCGCCCCGGAGAATCCTGAACTGACGGCCGTCAAAGCCGAGCTCGATCAATTGAAGGAGCGAGAGACGACGCGCCAGCAGGAACAGTACGCCGCGGAAGTGATGGCCGAGGGACAAGCGATCGAGAATGAAGTGTTCGAAGTGGTGGAAGAACGACTGCGGGAACTCGGCCTGGATCCGGACCCCGCCAAAGACGATGCGACAACGGTGAACCTCAAGAAGTCGACCCTGGACGAAATCCGCAAGCAAGTGGTCGCGGAATTCGAAGGCCCGAACGGCCCTGGTGGATGGGACGACTGGTCGCTCTGCACGGCAGAGCAAAAGGAAAACCGGAAGATCGAAGCGAAGATGATGCAACTCATCGCTCGCAAGGACAAATCGGCCCGCGACTACATCGACAACATGAAAGCGCGCGTGCAGATCACCCTCGAACGAGTCGTCGAGGCGCAGATGAAGCGCCACAACGCGGCCATGATCCAGCCAACCGACAAACCCCGCAACGCTGGCCAGGAACACCAGCGACCGGAGATCATTGGTGGCACCGCAGCCGCGGGCACCAACGGAGCCGACAAGACTCCGTGGCTCGATCCGAAAAACCGTCTCCCCGGCGAGGACTCATTCGCCGCCATGAAACGGATGATGGCAGAGAGCCAAACACTCCCCGGACGCTAAAAGTTACCTCGCGCCATCGCGTTGCTTTCAGTTTGAACTGGAGGCACACATGGCTTATACCCCATCCGACGCAACGGTCCTGATGCGCGATTACATCGAGCCGACCGTGCGTAACACTTTCGCGGAAGAAGACAACACCTTCCGCGCGCTGATGGAAGGCGAGAAGGTTCGGACCAGCAGCCGAGGCCGCCGCCACCCCTACAACGTTTCACCCAACCCGTCCTACGGTTCGCTCGTTTCAGGCGCCCCGCTGCCAGTCGGTGGCTCGGGCAAGGAAATCGAAGCGAAAGTTTTCTACTTCAATCAGTTCATGGTCGGCGACGTCCACAAGAACGTTCTCGAGGAAAACACCGAGAAGGCGATTGTGGATCTGCTCGCCAACCGGCAGAGCCGCGACATGAGCACCTTCCGACAGCGCCAGAATCTCTGGATGTTTGGGAAGGGCGACGGCGCACTCGCAGTGATCGCCGACGCCTCGGGAGGCACCTCGATCGTTTTCGGCGGTGACTACGGCTCGCAAAACATCATCATCGGCTCGCGCCTGTTCTTTTACGACGCCGCCGGCAACCGCCGCATCGGTGGTGGAGCGGTCGTCTCGACCGTGCTGACCAACGATAAAGCCACCGGCACCGTGACCTTTGACCAGGTACCAAACAACCTGGCTGCCACCGACACCTCGCACTACGAGAACAGCTACGGCAACGCTCCGACCGGGCTCGCAAAACACGTCTCGGACCTGTCTGGTGATTACTTCGGCATCAACACCGCGCTCTACGATGTGAAGTCCACGGTACACGACGCCATGAATAACGACTTTCAGCCGTCGATGATCGAGCTGACGGAAGCGAAGGCGTCAAAACGCATGGGCGTGAATTCGCCGGTCAACGATCACGTCGTGATCAGCCACAAGGCGCAGGAGTTTCAGTACCGCCGCCTGGGCGACAACCTTCTGCGCGTCGCCGACCTGAGCGGAAACAGCCGCCTGGATCTCGGCTTCAAGATGGTGTCGCACAACGGCAAACGATGGCGCCTCGACAACGACTGCCAACGTTCCGTGATCTACGGCTTGAAACTGCGCGACTTCAAAATCGAGTTTGTGCGCCTGCCGGGTTTCTACACCGACGCGGCTGGTAACAAACTGTGGCAGAAACCGACCGAAGGCGGCATCTACGACCAACTGCAATACGCGCTGGTCGCACGATACGACCTCTTCTGTGAGGACCGCCGCAACCAGTGGAAGATCGAAAATCTGCCGTACCCGGCAGGAATCTAACCCTTCCGAAACGACGCTGACCGGACTTCCGGAAACGGCCCGGTCAGCGTTCCGGATTCGCACATGCCAGCCTCCACGCGAGGCGGCGTTTCGCGGTCACAAGCCGCTTAACTTTCCAATTCGAAGGAGGCAGCAAGATGCCAATCAATCCGATTACCGGAGGCCGAATCGAACAGAGTCCGGTACTCCAAAAAGCCGTTCAGTTCACCCGACCAGCCAACACCACACAGTACACCGGCGGCGATGCGGTCGCTCCCGTCACCATCGCCATTACCGCCGCCACGAACGCCAGCCCGATTGTAATCACCGCAGCCGCGCACGGACTCGCTACTGGCGATCGCGTGTTTATCGCCGGCGTCGGCGGCAACACGAATGCCAACGGCATCCGCAAAGTGACCGTGCTCACCGTCAACACCTTCTCCCTCCAGGACGAAGTCACCGGAGCGGCGATTGCAGGCAACGCAGCCTACACCGCGGGGGGCACTGTGCAACCAATTCTCCGAATGGCCGACGTCGTGCCATTTCCCGGAGGCTCGGGCCAGATCGTTGCGGTCAAACTCCAGGTACGCAACGTCGCCGTAGCGCTCGGCACCTTCCGCGTGCGCTTTTACAACGGGCCCGTCGACCAGATCGCCGACAACGCCGCGTTCACGTTGCTCGACGCCAACAAGCTAAAGCGCGTCGGCTACGTGGACCTGACGATCCTCACCACAGCCGGAGCAGGCTCGGATGCCTCCGAAGTCGTGGCCCTGCTGCCGCAACCTCTCCCCTTCGTCTGCGCGGCAGGGCGCTCCGACCTGTTCATCCAGGTGGAAGCAATCGGCGCCTACACGCCGGCCGCGAGCGATACGATCAGGGTCGAAGTCACCATCCGACGCGACCAGGTGCCAAACCTGTCTCGTAACGTCGCTCAGTAGAGGGGAGGACGCTTGAGCGTTAACAAGCATTACCGCAAAAAGTGGATCGAGAAGGTCTACGAAAAGGCGGTGACACAATTCCACGAGGCGAGGAAAGACAACGAGGCGAACGTCCCGCTGGCTGACCTCGCCCGTCAGTGTGCAAACACCCAATTCCAGGAGCACGCCCACCTGATCATCGGCGACAAGGAAGTGATGGCCCGAGAATTCATGGCGCACTGCCGTGACAACTTCGGCACGGAAATCAGTAAAGCCATCGCCTGTGAAGTCCAGAAAGACATCGAGGCAACACAACTGGAAGAACAGGAGGCGCTGGTTAGCTGATGTGGAAAGACTACGATCTCGATAACCCAGGGAGCTGGACGGTGATGGAAGCACCCACCGTGGATCGCGAGTGGGAGCAGCAACTCGTTCGCATTGGCGGTCTGAACCCTTTCCACCAACCGAACCTCGTATGGCGATGGGGAGCCACCTATCGCGACCCGATGAAAACCAGCAACGAGCTGAAGTATCTGCTCGCCAAAAAGGAGCCGGAGCTCATCGGCTTCGAATTCACCGACCCGGTCACCGAACTGGTGATGACGGTCAAGACGATGGAGGAAGTGCCCGCCTCGATTATTGCTGTCCCAAAGTACGAAGCCGAGCAACTCGGGGAACGTCGCATCATCATTGAGCGCTGGCGCAGCCCCGAGTTTCTGGCTCGCTGCGGTCGCTATCGCCGGCAGATGCTGCGCGACCCGGACACAGTCTATCAATGGTTTTTCTGCAAAGCCTGTGACGCGCAGCTCTTCGTCGGCGAGAATGGGCCAGCACCCTGCATGAAGTGTGGCGCCCGACGCTCTTACCTCCGCGAAGTGCGCCTCGAGGGTGACGGCCAGCTTTTACGATCGTTTCCACACGAAGGCTGCTACGACTACTTCCTGCGACTGGAAAACCAGCACGGCGAACCACTACCAGCCGACGCCAACACCCTGCGGCAGATTGAATCGGCCTGGTACAACGACCAGCACATGACGGACCGGCAGCGCGACGCGATCATCGACGAGATAATGGCGCCGCAATTACAAACCCATGCCGAGGCCACCAGCCCCGGCAGCCCGTTCGTGGGACCATGCGTTCCCGGACAATAACCGCGAAAGGAAGGTCAATGACACCCGAAGTAACGAGACGGCCCACAGATGTCGGAATTGCATCTCTGGTAACCGATACCACCGCGCTCGAAGTCGAAAACACCAAACACAAGATCCACTATCTGTGGTTCCCCTACGTCGACATCCCCATCGTCGGACCAGACGGTCTACGCATGCGCCTCGGCAAAGGCATGAACTACTACGGCGTGGGCAAGCCAGGCGAAGACTTTGGCCTGATGGTGGGACGAAAAAAGAGCGCCACCGCAGCGCCGCGACCCGAACAAAGCCGTCCACCGGAATCCGCCGAAGAGTACAACGAGCGGCTGGCTGGCTTCCTGATGCGTTGCGATCCGCTGCCGATTTGGGACATCGCCTTCCTCGAGTCACGCTTCAACCACGGCCGGTTCAGCGACCGCGAGTGGGAAGCCGGCAACACCATGAATGCCGACATCGACGAGGAAGAAGTAGCCGTGGCAGCCGGCGTGTGCGCGGCCGACTTCCTGCAGCGCTACGAAGTGAGCCACGGAGCGCGCGTGCTGCTGCCGCTGATTGGCATGGACGAGGCTGAAATCAAGACCGCCAGGGAACTCGTGCGCCTGGTGCAGCCAAAGCCGCACAAACTGACCAATCTGCGTCAGGAGCAGGAGCTCGGCTACCTCGACGACGAGGAAACGCTGCTCTTTGACCTGTCCGACAACGGGCCCGCCCACGAGCGCATCGTCGGCGCCCGGCTCGATCGAGTGCTGACGAAGAAGGCCCACGACCTCCGCGCCATCATGCTGAGCGGCGTGCGCCAGGCGCTGGTCCAAGCATACGCCGATTGGGAGGATCTGCTCTTCCAGTTAAGCAACGCCGCAATGGGCCATAAGGAAAACAAGCGCTCCGTCTCACCCTACGACCGACAAGTGGCCTGGTTGCTTGGAGAGACACCACCAGCAAACGTCGCCGCCAAGCCGGCCGGCGATCCCGAGCTGAAGAAAGCGGTGGGCCTATTGACCGACCTTGCCACGAAACAGCAGACGTCCACAGAAGGCAGAATCACTATCGACGCCGCCGATCTGAAGACGCTGGTCGATCAGGCGGTGGAACAACGACTGGCCCAGGGCAAGAAGGCCAAACCACCAACCGGAGAGGGAACAACCTAAATGCTTACCCGATCCAGAGTTATCGCCGGAGCAAGCGGCCTCGCCGGAGAACCTCCCGACGAGCCGCTGCCCGGCGGCATTCCGCACTGGTTGAGATTCGAGATGGCAGCCGACATCGAAACCGAGCTGCTACGCGACCTCAACCAGTCAGATCAGAACCGGACGATGGCCCGCGCCGTCGTCCATCTGAACGCCGGCGCTCGAGAATTCACCCTGCAGAGCTTCGGACTTGAAAACCCCGTCTACATCCAACTGAGCCGGGACAGCGACTCGCAGGCAATCCCCGAGAGCATCGACATCAGCAACATCGCCACGCTCGACGCCGACTCGCGCGACGGGAAGCGCACCGCCGCGTTTTACGGCGACAAACCACAGCAGGGAATGCTCTCGTTTTTACCAACCGGCGACGAGACGATCACCGTCTGGTACGACCGCAGCCCCAACACCGACCCGAGCGCCGATCAGTCCACCTTCACCATCACCGACAGCTACGTGCCACTGTTGAAGGCTCGCCTCGCCGCCGAGATGCTCGAGCTCCTGGGCAAGCCCATCGGCCCGATGCTGGTCGCGAAAATCACCCGCGGCATGAAGCAATGGGAGGACTTCGTGACGAGCAATCGTCAGCAGGGAGTAATTGAGAAAACGCCCGGCCTGCGCCGCGGCAGACAGCCGCGTTCGATTTATGACGCTCATCCAGCAAGGATCAATTTCGAGTAAATGACACCAGCCACCATCGCCACCGTCGTCCCAACCGCCGCATCGATTCTGAATGCGGCCCGCTGGAAGAATTTCCTGCTCGGCTCGATCGCGAACGGCAATGGAATACTGACGCTCACAGATGGCGCCTTCAACGCCGACGACGTCGGCAAACGTATCGCCATCGACCGCGCCGGCGCTGGCGGCACCCTATACGAAGGCGTGATCGCAGGATTCACCGACGCCACTCACGTCACCGTGGCGCCAGTGGCCGGAGCGACCGTAGCCGGCGTGACAGTTTCCTACGGTGGACAACTCGGCGACGACCGGCGCAGCTTGCTGGAACTGCGAGACACGGCGTTTATTGCCGATGAGGCTCACTACCTCGCGTTGGGAGAAACAAAGGGACACTGGCTGCGCCCCGAAATCGAGACGCTCTCGGTGGACCTTGCCCACGGAGCGAACCTGGGCACGACGATCCCACGCATCGGGCCACTCGGCCGCGCCTTCATTCAGGTGGGACCACTCGACCCGTTCATACCAGCCACCCGCGCCGAAGCAGAAGAAATCACCCGGATGCGCGCGAACACCGGCGTCGCGCCCTCCGACACGTATGGCGCGCTGGCTCACAACGTGGCGGGCTCGCAAATTGGTGGTTACGTGTGGCTGCCCGAGGACGAGAA
>Ga0070707_100006957_pt1 | contig 10485 bp, 9 predicted proteins | sample KBSK5502metaG_FD_65468 | JGI IMG/M metagenome (GOLD analysis project Ga0070707, IMG submission 65468) | Corn, switchgrass and miscanthus rhizosphere microbial communities from Kellogg Biological Station, Michigan, USA - KBS K5-50-2 metaG | ecosystem: Host-associated > Plants > Roots >... | reverse complement strand
TTATAGTTGAGTTTCAGTGCGCTTATCAATTCCGAAATGATGGTGGAGACGGCAACAGCTGAGGCGTTAGCTGGGCGAATCGAGCAAGTGCGGACCAGCATTGGAGCCTGCGCATTGCGATGCAATCGCTCGCCGGCTGACATCACCCTGGTGGCGGTCAGTAAGACCCACCCGGCAGAAATAATTCGCGAAGCCGTCACCGCGGGCCTGACAGATTTTGGCGAGAACCGGGTGCAGGAAGCGGATCAGAAGATTCCGCAAGTGGGTCGTGACGCAGCTCGATGGCATTTGATCGGACATCTGCAATCGAACAAAGCGCGGCGTGCGGTCGAGCTCTTCGATGTAATTCACTCGCTGGACTCGACAGCCCTGGCGCAGCGACTGGATCGCATGTGCCGTGAAGTTCAACGCGCGGAACTGCCGGTGCTGATCCAGGTTGACCTGGCGCAGGAAGTCACGAAATCAGGTGTAACCGAAGATCAGGTGCCGAAGATTGTTGACGTGGTAAAGCGCTCCGAAGCGCTGCGTCTAATCGGACTCATGACTCTGCCGCCGTTTTTTGACGATGTCGAGCAGGTGCGGCCTTTCTTCAGAAGACTTCGCGAGTTGCGCGACGAACTGCAATCGCAAGACGCGTTTGGTGAACACCGGGGCGAGCTCTCAATGGGAATGACACATGACTATGAAATAGCGATTGCGGAAGGCGCAACCATGCTTCGCATCGGTACCGCGATTTTTGGCGAACGTAACCGTAATTGAGCATCATAATGACCCTCCTTGCATCACTCTATTCATTCATAGCCTGGGGCGTTACGGCTGTAATCGTCGCCGGGATTGTGATGATCGTGCTGCGCTCGTTGTTCAATTACATGGACGTGAATCCGTTCAACTGGTCCGCGCGCACGGTGCGGCGATTGACTGATCCGGTCATCATGCCCGTGCGAGCAGTGCTAATCGGATTTCGGATCGATCCAAAGGCAGCGCCATTCATCGCCGTGCTCTTGATCATTGTCGCTGGTTATCTGGTAGTGCAGGTTGCTGGAGGTATTCTGAATACAGTTGCGGGAATTATCTTTGCGCTGACGAGTGGACGGATCGGGACGCCCGTCGCCATTATTGGCTATGTTATTTTTGGTTTTCTGGGGCTCTACACGTTGTTGATTTTCATTCGGATCGTTTTTGCCTTGGTGTCGATGAGTTATGCCAATCCTTTTATGCGATTCTTAATCAGAAGCACGGAACCGTTGCTGCGGCCGCTGCGCCAAACCATTCCGCCCGTTGGCATGTTTGATATCTCGCCGATTATCGCCTTCTTGATCCTGTGGTTGTGCCAGACGGCAGTTGCGGCCACGCTTCTTCAAAAGTGGCCGACAAGGTTCTTCTGAGAGTCTAACTTTTGAAATGTAACGAGTAGCTGCATCTAGCATCAGGCTATACTAGCCAGCGACCGGCCCGACCGAGTTTAACCTTGGATTAACTTTTTGCTGTCGCGCCTTAACTATTGACGGTTTTCTATTTACGATTTCAGAATCAGGATTTACTATTCAGGCCGAGTGATTCGATATTCCCAGGAGGACAGCGTTCTCACGTTCGCGGTACGCGTTGTTCCTCGGGCCTCACTGAGTAAGATTGTAGGCGAACATGACGGCGCGCTTCGGGTGCGCATCGCGGCTCCGCCCGTTGACGGTGCCGCGAACAGGGAATTAATCAAAGTATTGGCAAGATCTTTCAAGTTGCCCCAAAAGGCCATTGAAATCGTCTCCGGAGCCAACTCAAAAAGTAAGACAGTTCGAATCCATGGCGCCGATGCTGCAAAGCTTGAGCAGTTGATCCCTTCGAACTAGACGAGACCGCCAGTGGAACTGACATCCATTTCTCGTTACCGCATTATTGAGAAGCTCGGCGCGGGCGGCATGGGCGAAGTTTACCTGGCGGAGGACACCAAACTCGGCCGAAAAGTCGCGCTCAAGTTGTTGTCCGAAGAACTCACCCAAAACCGCGACCGACTCAGCCGCTTTGATCAAGAGGCGTATGCGGCCTCAGCCTTGAATCATCCCAACATCCTGACAATTTACGAAATGGGAGATGAAGGAGGGCGACATTATATCGCTACCGAATTCATCGACGGCATGACACTGAGAAAGCGGCTCTCAGGAGCGCCCATGGAACTCACGGAAGTTTTGGACGTCGCGATCCAGGTCACGGGCGCCTTAGAAGAAGCCCACGCCGCCGGCATAGTCCATCGCGACATTAAGCCCGAGAACATAATGATCCGTCGTAACGGGCACGTGAAAGTCTTGGATTTCGGACTTGCTAAGCTCACCGAAAGACCGGCATCAAGTCAAGAACCTGACACCGAAGCGATCACTCGAGCATTAGTCCAGACCGATGCCGGGGTCGTTTTGGGAACATCGCAGTATATGTCGCCTGAGCAAGCGCGCGGCAAACCGATCGATGCGCGCACCGATATCTGGAGCCTGGGAGTCGTGCTCTACGAGATGGCGGCTGGTCGGGCGCCATTCACGGGCGAGACAAAGACCGACATCATCGTCGCAATCGCCAAGGTCGATCCGATGCCGCTGGCGCGCTTTGCGCCGGCCGCGCCGCCGGAATTTGAATGGATCGTGATGAAGGCCTTGCGCAAGGACGTGGATGAGCGCTATCAGACGGTCAAAGAACTGGAATCGGATCTTAAGAAGCTAAAACAACGTATCGAGTTTCAAAGCGAACTGGAACGGTCGATCGCCCCGGACCGATTGACTGGCGCGTTGTCTGCCTTTGCCGATACGGAAATCCCCGGCGCTGCGCAGCACGTGAGCACGCACACTTCAGTTCCGGCGCCGGCAAAGCCGACTGAACCCGCAACCAGTGCTGCGCAGACGCGCGCTTCGAGCGCGGAATACATCGTTCGCGAGATTAAGCGCCACAAAACTGCGGCGATCCTGGTGGCCCTGGTCATTCTCGTGATTGCCGGCGGGCTGATTCTTTTCTCTCTCAAAGAAAGACACGTTGCCCTCACCGACAAGGACACGATCTTGCTGGCTGACTTCGTCAATACCACCGGCGATCAGGTTTTTGACGGCGCTCTGAAACAGGCATTAGCGGCGCAACTGGCGCAATCGCCATTTCTGGACATCCTCTCCGAGGATCGTGTGCACGACTCGCTGCGTTTCATGAATCGCTCGCCCGATGAACGCGTTACCCGTGACGTGGCCCGCGAGATTGCCGAGCGCCAGGGCATAAAAGCCATCTTGCTCGGTTCGATCTCCGGGATTGGCAGCCACTACGTGATCTCGCTTGAGGCCCTCAACTCGCACACGGCGGATACGATTGCCAGAGAACAAATCGAAGTTGAAGGCAAAGAAGGGGTCTTGAAGTCGCTCGGCCAGGCCGCATCGAGGCTGCGCGAGAAGTTGGGCGAGTCGCTCAGCTCAATCCAAAAATTTGACGCGCCGATTGAGCAAGTTACCACGTCGTCTCTGGAAGCATTGAGGGCCTATTCACTGGGTCTTGAACAGCATTCACAGGGTAAGAACTTCGAGGCGATTCCGTTTTACAAGCACGCCATCGAACTTGATCCGAATTTCGCCATCGCCTATGCCCGGCTGGCCACCGTCTATAACAATACCAAGCAGATGGAACTTTCGCGCGATGCTTCGCAGAAGGCGTATGAGCATGTCGATCGAGCCAGCGAGCGCGAGCGTTTGCTGGTCAAGTGGAATTACTACGGCGCGGTAACCGGGCAGTGGGACGAAACCAACGAGGTTTTGGAAGTCTGGAAGCATACGTATCCGCGTGATTGGGTCCCATTCAACATTCTCGCCAACCGTTACACGTTGGTCGGGTCGTTTGACAAAGCGATTACCGAAGCGCGCGAAGCGATCCGTCTCAATCCCAAGTCACCCGGCGCTTATGTGAATCTGGCAGTCGCGTTTATGGGTCTCAATCGCTTTGATGAAGCGAAAGACGTCTTGCGGCAAGCGCTCGCGCAAAAGCTGGAAACGACGCCCATGCACGCGCGGGCCTATCAGATCGCCTTCCTCCAGGGAGACGCCGGGGCGATGAGGCAGCAAATAGATTGGGCTGCCGGCAAACCCGACGAATACCTGTCACGCACCTGGGAGGCGCAAACCGCCGAGTTTGGCGGACAGTTGGGTAGCGCGAATCAGTTCAGCGATCAAGCGGTCGACCTCGCACAACGCGGAAAGTTGAAAGAAGCTGCTGCTCAAGTGCTATTGCAACTGGCGATTCGCGACGCAACCTTTGGGAACTGCGAACCGGTGGGCGGGTTGGTGGGAAAGGCGCTGGCGCAGTCACGCGAACAAGCGAGTCTGTTTGCCGCAGCTAACGCGTTGGCAGCCTGCGGCCAGGCCGCCTCGTCGCAATCCCTCATTGACGAGCTGGTGAAGCGATTTCCGCAGGACACCCTAATCAATACAGTTTCGATTCCACTAGTGCGGGCGCAAATCGAACTGAATCGTGGAAACGCGGCGCAGGTGGTGCAGTTGCTTGAGCCGGCGCGTGCGTATCAGAGTTTCGGGGACTTCTGGCCCCAATATATTCGCGGGCAGGCTTACTTGAAACAGCAAAATGGCGCACAGGCTGCCACGGAATTCCAGACCATCATCGATCATCGCGGTTGGTATCCGGTGTCACCGATCTATCCCCTGGCCCACCTGGGACTGGCGCGCGCGGCCGCGCTCAACCACGATATCGCGAAGGCCCGCAAGGCCTATCAGGATTTTCTTGTGCTCTGGAAAGATGCTGATCCCACTATTCCCATCCTTGTCGCCGCTCACCAGGAATACGATAAGCTGAAATAGTTCTGGCGTGCGGTGACTGGTCACCGTTTTTCTTGTAGCGGAGCCCGAAGCGGCGACGAGTCGCAGCACTCCACGACATGTGATATATTTTGCCCTCAACTCAATCAATAGAAATTCACTAAGGATCGTTAATCTCAAATGTCCGGACATTCGAAGTGGCATTCGATTAAGCACAAGAAGGGCGCGACCGACGCCAAGCGCGGCAAACTCTTCACTAAGTTCATCAAGGAAATTACCGTCGCGGCCCGCACTGGCGGCGGCGATCCTGATGCTAACGCGCGCCTGCGTAAGGCGATTCTTGACGCCAAGGCCGGCAACATGCCCAACGACACAATCGATCGGGCAGTCCGCCGCGGCACCGGCGCGGAAGAAGGGGTGAGCTATGAAGAGATCACTTATGAGGGCTACGGTCCGGGCGGCGTAGCCTTGCTGATTGAATCGGTGACTGACAACCGCAACCGCACCGTGGCCGAGATTCGCCACATGTTTTCCAAGAATGGTGGCAACCTTGCCGCCGCCGGCGCAGTGGCCTGGATGTTTGAAAAGAAGGGTTACATCGTTGTGGAAAAAGCCGCGAAGCCTGAGGAAGAACTGTTCGACATTGTGATTGAAGCCGGCGCTGACGATTTGCGTGACGACCAGGACAACTTTGAAATCATTACCTCGCCTGAGAACTTCGAGAGCGTTCAGACTGCCGTTAAGACAGCCGGAATCGAGCCGCAGGTGGCTGAGATTTCGATGGTCCCGCAGAATTACATCAAGCTCGCTGGGACCGATGCGCGGCAAATGCTGAAACTGATGGAAACGATCGAAGATCATGATGACGTGCAGAAGGTTTATGCCAACTTCGACATCGACGAAGCCGACATGGCGGCGGCTTAAGTTTAGGGTTCTAGCTTCAGCTTGTGTTTGAAACAATCTAAAGATTGAACTCTAAACTTCAAGCGATCTGGTTTTTCTCGCGACCACCCCAGTGATGGTCGAATTTGCAACGACACCTAAAGGCTCTTGTTTTACGAGCTTAACTCTATCTCGTCGGAAATAGCTTGCCTCGTGCGGTAAACTCTCACTCGTCAAATTACTATGCGAGTTCTGGGAATTGATCCTGGTAGCGAAACCACCGGCTGGGGCGTCGTCGAAGGCGATGGCGACGGTCGCAAGTACCGGCTTGTCGAGTTCGGCGCGGTGAAGTTGTCCGCGTCGGCGAGTTTCGCTTCGCGGCTTTTGAAAATCAGTCGCGGCCTTGAAGAGGTGATTACTCGTTTGAAGCCCGACGCGTGCGCTATTGAGGACGCCTTTCACGCGTTGAATCCGAAAGTCACTTTGAAGTTAGGCCAGGTGCGCGGGGTGGTGCTGCTGGCCGCGGAAAGCGCGGCGCTGGAGATTGCCGAGTATTCGCCGCGCCGGGTGAAACAAACCGTGGCCGGATACGGCAATGCGGAGAAGCGCCAGGTCCAGGAGATGGTGAAAGTGTTGCTTTCGCTTCAGTCGGTGCCCGAGCCGCACGATGCCGCGGATGCGCTGGCGGTTGCGATCTGTCATTTTCATCACGCCGGGATCAGCCAGCGTCTGCTCGACGCCGAGGCTCGCATAAAACCTAACGCTGCGGCTGCTGCCGCGACTCGTCGCCGCGCGAGTAGATAGGAGCGCACGCATCCGTGCGTGCGGATCGCAGGCATCTTGCCTGCAGTCGTGAGTCGCCACGCGCAAGTGTCCGGTGTTTCTCAACCTCGCTTTCAAAAGGAGCGCAGCGTGTCTCCCAAAATGTTCCGCCCACTAATCACAGTTCTCTATCTTTTCATTCTCTTGTTGTCATCACCGCATACTCTCGCGCAAAAACCACGCATACCACCAGGCGGTCATTTGGCCATCGTGGCTGACGAGCGTCTGGCCGCTTTGCGAAAGGCGCCGGAACCAACCGCGCGTCTGTTGCGGCGTTTGAGCCGCGGTCGCTTTGTTTCCATCAGAGGGACGAGTCGAAGTCGCGATGGGCTGCTGTTCCATTTCGTTGCCGTGACCCGAAGAACCTCCGGCTGGCTCCAAAGCGACGCCGTGTTTGCGTCGTGGCGGGCTGGCGACGACCAGCGCCTGGTTCATTTGATCGAAGGCGATGACGAATTCGATCGGGTCGCGCGTGCGCGAATCTTTCTGGATGCTTTTCCCCGGTCCCCCTCACGGGCACGGGTTTTGTTGATGTACGGTGAGGCAGCCGAGGCCGCCGCCAAAAAGCTATCGCGGGAAGCCGGCAATCGTTTCAGAAGGAATGAGATTCCTGAGAGTGGAGCGCCCGAGTTCAGTTACTACCTCAACTACAGCGGGCTCGATCGCTACAACCGGCAAGGCGTGACTTTTGTTTTCGATCGCGCGGCCAAACAGTTTCATTATGACGGCGCCGCCTGGCGCGAGATCCTCAGGCGCTATCCAAAGAGCGCGGAGGCCGCGGAAGCGCGCAATCGCCTGGAAGCGATTACCAATCTGACGTCAAAATAGGACCGCCTGTGATGTTTTTCACTTCTAATCTGGGATTGAGTCAGCCCGATCCTTCCTTACTTTCCGTGCAAGCCTCAGGGGTTCTGCTCACGGTTGAAAACGTGGGCACGGTCTCAACCCCGGGACTGGATGCGTCGTTTGTCATTGTGAGATTGCCTGATGGATTACCGGCAGGCGATTTGCCTTTGACAGTCACGCTGCGCGGCGCCATGAGCAACCCGGCGATTCTGAGCGTTTTGCCGCCATAAGAGGTAGACAGTAAACAGCAGACAGTAGGCAGGCCCGAAGTGCCAGGATGAAATAGCCTCGACCGTGAGGTCGTGGATCAGAGGACATTCAAGCTTCATGTTTCTTCCTCCCGGTGTTAATAATCTCCCCTGAGGAGCGTTTTATGGGCGGAGAAGATAATCGGGAGGAAGCTGTGCTGGCCGCCGTAAAACCACTCAAAACTGCAGAATCGTCCACAGATTACGCAGATTACACAAAGCCGTTCAAGCCGACGGAGGATTCAGGCTCAACGTTGTCGCAAGATCCAAAAAGCCTGGAAACGCTCTTCCGTGACCAGCATGACCGGGTTTTTCGGACCGCGTATCGCGTCACGGGCAGTGCCGCGGATGCCGAAGACGTCCTGCAGACAGTGTTCCTGCGGCTGGCGCGCGGACCTGAATCGCCGGCCATTGGCCCGAACCCTCAGGCATATTTCACCCGGGCGGCGATTAACGCGTCACTCGATTTGCTGCGCAGCCGGAAACGAGCCAATGCTGTTGGGATCGACGATGTCGAAAATCGCGCCAGCCTGTCGGCGTTCGTATCAAAACAGAATCCCGAAACACATCAACAGGATCGCGAGCTGCGTAAGTTGGTTCGCGATGCGGTGTCAAAGCTTGGGCCGACGGCCGGGCAAATGTTTGCGCTGCGCTATTTCGAAGGTTTTGATAACGGCGAGATTGCGCAAGTCATGGGCACATCGGCGCTGGTGGTGGGGGTGACGTTACATCGAGCCCGCGCTCGCTTACGAAAAGAGATTGGAAGCTATTTGCAGCGGCATCGTGCCTAGTGTGTGGACGCCGAGAATTGCGGGCAGTAGCCCGCCTCTAAACGGTGGAAGAGAGAAGAAAAGAATTCGAAATCATCCTGGGAGTAAGTCATGAAGAAAAAAGAACTGGAAAACATCCTGGACCAAGTCGCCGCCGGTATTCGCTCTGAGCAGGTCGAAGACGGAGCGGTAAACGACGCAGCGAGTCGTGCATGGGCCCAACTATCAACTCAGGCGGTTGCTCCTGTCACAGCTGAAGCTGCGCCCGCAGAGCACATCGAAGGGTGCGCCGATTTTCAGTCGTTGATACCGGCCTATTTGCGGCGGGAACTTTCCGAAGGCCGCGCACTGTTGCTGGTGGATCACACCCACGAGTGCATTCCCTGCCGGAAGGCCATGAAGCAGGCGCGCGAATCTCGCGTCGCAGCGGCGGTTCGTCCGGCCCGCAAACAGAGCCGAAAAGCATCAAGATACAGTTTGCGGCCGGTGGTCCTGCGGTGGGGCATCGCGGCGGCGCTGTTGATTGGCGTTGGACTGGTGGCGTTGCCGTTGATTCAGCGCTACGTGCCTTTCGGATCGCTGGAAGCGACGGTGCAGGCGGCTGATGGCCCGGTTTATGTTGTAGCCGACGCGAAAACGCGAGTGCTGAATGCCGGTGAAAAGATTGGGCGCGGCGACACGATTCGCACGGCGAAAGACGGGAGCGCAGTGGTCCGTCTGGGCGATGGCTCGACGATCGAAATGAAGGACCGTTCCGAGTTCTCGCTCACACAGACGATGCGCGGCACGACGCTTCATCTCGCTCGCGGCAGCGCGATCGTGGAAGCGACAAAGCAGGATGGCAAACGCCGTACGGTCGTGGGAAAGCTGCTAAAAGAGCTGCGGAAGGTGTTTGGAGCTCAACCCTCGGGGAATTTCTTTGTCGACACCGGTGATTCGCTGGTTTCAGTGACAGGTACCAAGTTCGCCGTCAGTGCAGGCACGAAAGGCTCGCGGGTCAGCGTGATCGAAGGAGAAGTGCATCTGGATCGCAACGGCGACGAGAAGGTTTTGCGCGCGGGCGAGCAGGCGACGACCAGTTCGTCCATCGAGGCGATTCCGGTGAAGGACGACGTTGCCTGGAGTCGCAACGCCGCGCGATATGCGCAGACACTGGAGAGCCTGACTGGGTTGCAGAAGGACCTTAACGCTGTGCCGAAGCCGGGAGAGCGTTACTCGACGCGCCTGCTCGACATGATGCCGGCAAACACGGTGCTGTATGCCGCGCTGCCGAATCTCAGCGCTACGATTGCTGAATCGAACCGCATCATCGAAGAACGAATTCAACAGAACCCGGCGCTTCGCGACTGGCTTGAGAATCGTGGCGAATCGAAAGGTCCGGGAATGAACCAGGCAATCTCGACCATCAAAGAGTTTGGTGAACAGCTTGGTGATGAAATCGCGATCGGGGCGGGCATGAACGATGGCGGCGAGGGAGAGTCACCCATCGTCCTGGCCCAACTCAAGAACCCCGGCGGTTTCCGCGCGTTTTTCGACGCCGAAGTCCAAAAGCTGTCTGGACAGGGAAAGGCGCCACAAGTTCAGTGGGTTGACGATCCGGGCACACCCACGCCCGCGAATGATTCCAAGACGGGCGGTAAGGAACTGTATGTGTGGATCAACGGAGATGTCCTGGTTGCATCTCCGAAGCTGGAGCGACTGGCGACTGTAGCGAAAGGCGGTAGCGGCTTTAATGCGACACCGTTCTATGCACGTATTGCCGGTGTCTATCGTGAAGGCGCAGGCCTGGTAGTCGCTGCTGATCTGGAAAAGATCATTCAGCATACGCGCGGCGTGCGCAGAATCGCGGTTGGCGACAGCCATGAGCAGGCACTTACCCAACTGGGCGTCTTCAATTTGAAGTCATTCGTTTTCGATCAGAAGGACAGTGACGGCAAGACCCACACGCGGGCGGTGCTTTCATTTGACCAGGCGCAGCGCGGAGTTACGTCGTGGCTGGCACAGCCGGCGCCGATGGGCTCGCTCGAATACATTTCGCCGGATGCCAATGTCGTGGCCGGCTTTGTGGTGAAAGACACCAAGAGCCTGGTAGACGATTTGCTCGGCGTGCTCAGTAATGTCTGTCCCGATCTCAAT
>Ga0070707_100006954_pt1 | contig 10488 bp, 9 predicted proteins | sample KBSK5502metaG_FD_65468 | JGI IMG/M metagenome (GOLD analysis project Ga0070707, IMG submission 65468) | Corn, switchgrass and miscanthus rhizosphere microbial communities from Kellogg Biological Station, Michigan, USA - KBS K5-50-2 metaG | ecosystem: Host-associated > Plants > Roots >... | reverse complement strand
ACGACGGTGCGCCCGCCGACGACGGTGTGCTAGGGTCGGCGACGTGTTCACGCTCCTGCGGGGCGGCCAGCTGTTCGACCCCGACGACCGCGGCGTCACCGACATCCTCATCTGCGGCGAGACCGTCGCCGCCATCGCGCCGTCGATCGATCCGGCGGGACTCCCGTCGCCCGTCGAGGTGCACCAACTCGGTGGCGCGCGGGTGGTGCCGGGACTGGTCGATGGACACATTCACCTCATCGGCGGCGGCGGCGGCGAGGGGTACGAGTCCAGACTCCCGGAGCTCTGGCTGTCCGAGCTGTCGTTGCGCGGCATCACCACCGTCGTGGGCGCGCCCGGGATCGACATGGTCAGCAAGCGCATGCAGACGCTGCTCGCCAAGGCCTATGCCCTCGAGCGCGAGGGGCTCTCCTCCTTCATCTATGTCGGCGGCTTCCTGCGCCCGTGGGGCACGATCACCGGATCCGTCACCGATGACCTGTACGCCATCCCGAAGGTGCTCGGCGTCAAGGTGGCGCTCGGCGAGCACAAGGCGTCGCGCTACGCCGACGACGAGCTGATCGACCTCGCGGCGCAGCTCTATCTGGCGAGCGGTCTCGCACAGAAGTCCGCCGTGCTCCACGCCCACCTCGGCCTGCGGCGCGAGCCCGCGTCGCAGCTCGCCGCCGTCATCGCGCGGAGCGACGTGCCGCCGGAGCGCTTCGTGGCCACGCACGTGAACTACGGGCCGGAGACGCTGGCGGCGGCGCCGATGCTGGCGCGACTCGGCGCGTGGATCGACGTCACGTCCGTGCTCGGATCGTGGAGCGCGGCGGCGAGTTCCGTGAAGGCGAGCGTCGCCGTGCGGCGCTTTCTCGATGCGGGCGTGCCGTTGGCCCAGATCAGCATGAGCTCGGACGCCAACGCGTCCGTGCCCCAGGTGCGCGACGGCGTGCGCGCTCCGTACTGGACGAAGGTCGAGACGCTGCCGGGCGCTGTCGCGGATCTCGTCCGCGAAGAGGGTCTCAAGCTCGCCGACGCTCTCCGGCTCGTCACCACGAATCCGGCCCGGGCGCTGGGCCTCGCGGACCGCAAGGGCACCATCGGGGTCGGCCGCGACGCGGACGTCGTCGTGCTCGACGACGCCTTTCAGGTGCAGCACGTCTGGGCGCGGGGACGTCAGCTCGTCCGCGATGGACAGCCGCTGTCTCGGAGCATGTTCGAGACGAAGCGGTAGGATCAGCGGAAGAATCCGCCGAGCCCCACCGTCTTGTGCAGCGCCCAGACCGCGCCGAACATCGCGATGACGACCAGCGTCGCGATGGCTGCGATGGTCGGATCGTTGCTGAACTCCATGTAGTTGTACATGCGCACGGGCAGGGTCGTGGTGCCCGGCCCCACCAGGAACGCCGAGATCATGATGTTGCTGAACGAGATCGCGAAGGCGAAAACGCCGCCAGCGATGAGGCTCGGCTTCACGAGCGGCAGCGTGACGCGGAAGAAGGTGCGCAGAGGGCGCGCGCCCAGCGTGGCTGCGGCTTCGTCGAGCGTCTCGTCGTACTGGGTGAAGGCGGCGTGCATCGCGCGCACCGCATAGGGCAGCGCCACGACCGTGTGGCCGATCACGAGCACGCCCACCGAGCCCGATGCCCCGAGCCGCGCCGCGAACTGGAGCAGCGCGAGGCCGACGACGATGCCGGGCAGGATCAGCGGCGACGTGAGGTACTGCAGCGCGATGAAGCCGAACGGCATCGCCCGCCGCGCCAGCGCCCACGCCGCCGCGGTGCCGAGTACCAGCGCGACGATCGCGGTCACGACGGCGACCTCGAGACTCACCCAGGTCGCTTCGATGAACTGCCGGCTCGTGAGGAAGGCGCCGAACCATCGCAGCGAGACCCGCTTCGGCGGGAACGCCAGCGTGGCGCCGTCGTTGAGCGAAGCGACGACGACGACCGCGATCGGCAGCAGGAGAAATGCGTAGATCGCGACGGTGACCGCGCGGAACAGGATGCTGCGATCGTTCATCGGCCGCCCGCCTCCGCGCGGAGCGCGCTTCCCACCCACGCGTAGGCGACGAGCAGGAGAACGCTCGTCGCGAAGAGCACGCACGACACCGCCGCGGCAAACGGTCCATCGACGGTGAGGGTCGCCTGCTGGAAGATCAGCGGGCCGACCATGTTCACTTTCACCCCGCCGAGGAACAGCGGAATCGCGAAGCTCCCCATCGACAGCGCGAACACGATCACGACGCCGGCCGCGAGGCCGGGCAGGCTGAGCGGGAACACGACCTTGCGAAAGACGCGCGCGTGGCGGGCACCCAGAGACCGGGCCGCCTCTTCGAGCGCCGGCGGAATGCCCCCGATCGCCGCCGCGAGCGGCAACACCATGAACGGCAGCAGCACCTCGACCAGGCCCAGCACCACGCCCGTCGGCGTGAAGATGAGGCGCACCGGCTTGTCGACGAGCCCCAGCCTCATCAGCATCTGATTCACGACGCCGAAGTCGCCGAGCGCGATGAGCCAGCCGTAGCCGCGCACGACGTCGCCCACCATGAGGGGCGCGATGAGCAGCGTGAGCAAGACGCCTTTCATCGCCGCCCTCGCCCGCGCCAGCTGATACGCGACGGGGAACGAGAGCACGACGCACGCGGCCGTGGTCACGACGCTGACCAGAATGGTCTCCGTCAGAAAGCTTCGGTAGAACCCGTCGAGCAGGAATCGCCGGTACTGGTCGAGCGCGATCACGCCGCCCTTGCCGACGAAGCTCGTCGCCGCCACGAGCGCGATGGGAACGCCGAAGAAGACGCCGAGGAAGACCACGGCGGGCGACAGCAGGAGCCACGCGCGCATCATCCCGAAGCCGCCCCGGGCAGCACGACCACGTCGCGCTCGTTCCACCGCACGCGCACGCGTTGGGCGACATGGGTGTCTTCCCGTCCCGGCAAGGTCTCGAGGACGCGGAGCCGCTCGCCACCGTCGAGGGTGACGCGCAGATCGATCGTCGGACCTCGATAGGTGAGGCTCTCGACCGATCCCGCCAGCCCCCGCACCGCGTCGGGGTCGCGGTCGAGGACGATCGCCTCCGGCCGCACGACGAGCATGGCGGCGCCGTCCGATGCGCCGGCGTCGACGGGAAGCTCGAGGCCGCGCTCGGTGACGAAGACGGCGCCCGCGCCCGCGCGGCACACCCGCCCGCGCAGCACGTTCGCGTCGCCGAGGAAGTTCGCGACGAACAGGTCGCGGGGCGCGCGATACACGTCAAGCGGCGCGCCGCTCTGCACAATGGCGCCGGCCCGCAGCACGACGATGCGGTCGGCGAGGGTGAGCGCCTCCTCCTGGTCGTGCGTGACGAAGACCGTGGTGATGCCGAGCGCCCGCTGCACGGCGCGGATCTCGTCCCGCACTTCCTGCCGGAGCCGCGCGTCGAGATTCGACAGCGGCTCGTCGAGCAGTAGGACGTCGGGCTCGAGGACGAGCGCGCGGGCCAGCGCCACGCGCTGCTGCTGGCCACCCGAGAGCTGGCGCGGATAGCGCCGATCGAGCCCGACCAGCTGCAGGAGGGTGAGCGCGTTCTCGATACGCGCGGCGGCGGTGCCACCGCGTATGCCGCGCGCGTCGAGCCCGAACGCGACGTTGTCACGCACCGTCATGTGCGGGAACAGCGCATAGTTCTGGAAGACCAGGCCGATGCGGCGCGCGTAGGCCGGTGTGCGCGTGACGTCGCGGCCGCGAATCAGCACGCGCCCGCGATCGGGCTCGGCGAGCCCGGCGAGAATACGCAGGAGCGTCGTCTTCCCGCACCCGCTCGGGCCGAGCAGGCAGACGAGCTGCCCGGGCTCGACGCGCAGGGAGACGCCGTGAAGCACGTCGGTCGCTCCGAAGCGCTTCGCGATGTCGTCGAGCTCGACCTCGGCCGACGTCGTTACCGACCGGTCAGCGCGCGATTCCATTCCTCGACCCACGCCGCCCGCTGCTTCACGACGGCGTCCGCGTCGAGGTGCTGGAGGCGGTCGAAGCTCACGCGCTTGGCCATGTCCGGGGTGAGCGTCGCCGTCGTCGTCGTCGGCATCAAGAGCGCCCGCGGCGCGAACTTCTCCTGGACGTCCTTGCGGAGCGCGTAGTTGACGAACTGCATGGCCGCCGCGCGGTTCCTGGCCCCCTTCACCACGCTCCACACGGTGAAGATCGGATAGACGCCCTCCTGGGGCACCGCGATCGCGACGGGCGTGCCGCCCTTGTCGAGCTGGTTCACCCACACGCTGGAGAACGGCGCGAGCCAGACCTGGCCCTGCTGCGCCATCGTGTTGAGCTGCGTGGTGGACGTGTAGACAACGGCCTCGTTGGCCTCCTGAAGCCTCTTCAGTCCCGCCAACCCGGCCTGCACGTTCATCTCGCTCCCACTCTCGAGCTTCGCGGCCAGCACCAGCATGTGCAGGCCCCACGTCGTGTTGATGTGGGGGATGGCGACGTGGCCCTTGTACTTGGGATCCCACAGCGCCTTCCAGCTCGTGGGCGGCGGGACCACCTTCTCGCGGTTGTACATGAGCACCGTCGCACTCGACGTGAAGCCGGCGCCCGTATCGCCCGCAATCCTCGCCTCCTTGCGGAGGTCCTTCAGGTTCGGCACGTCCGTCACCGTCATCTTCTCCACGAGACCCTGATTCGCCGCGTCCGTGGTGAGGATGTCGTCGAGCATGATGACGTCGAGCTGCGGGCCGTCCTTCTGTGCCTTCACCCGCGCGAGAGTCTCGGTCGACAGACCGACGACGTAGTCCACCTTCACGTTGTGCGCCTTCTCGAACGGCTCGATGAGATCCGCGCGGAGGTCGCGCTCCCAGGCGCCCCCGAACGAGGCGACGACGACACGGACGGTCTGCGCATCGACCGGTGCCGTCAGCGTCGCGACGGCGGCGAGCGCGCCGGCGACGAGCGCGGTGACACCGGCGCGGAGCGATCGGATGGACATGATGACCTCCTCGACGGATGTTGGAACCGTGCGAGCATGGCGAGAGCCGAAAACATTGTCAAGGCGAGCTAAGATCTCCGGACGGAGGAAACCACCCGTGGCCCACGACCCCATCATCGCGTTCATCGGCGTGCCATACGACGGCGCCGCCACGCTCGGCTGGCCCGGCGCGCGGTACGCGCCGGCGGAAGTGCGCAAGCACCTCGCGTGGATGCGCAACCGTGTGCAGGACGGGCGCATCTACTGGGTGGACGAAGACCGCGTCGTCCCGTTCGATCCCGCGCAGCTGCACGACGCGGGCGACGCCGCCGTCGTTCCGCACGACCTGATGGTCACCCTCGCCGCCGCGCGCGCCAAGACCGCGGAGGAGACCCGCGCCGGGCGCATTCCCGCCGTCGTCGGCGGCGACGACTCGATCCTCTTCCCGGCCGTCGCCGGGTTTCACGACGCGGTGGCCGGCACGGTGGCGATCGTCCACTTCGACGCGCACCTCGATCTGCTGGACGAATCACCGGCCCAGGGCCGCTACAGCCACTCCAGCGGCATGCGCCGCGCGCTGGAGCTGCCGCGCGTGGATCCGCGGCGGTCTGTGCAGGTCGGGACGCGCAGCTTCAATTTTCCGGCGTCGAAGCGCTTCATCGACGAGATCGGGCTCACCGAGGTGCCCGCGCGCACGGTGCGCCGGCGGGGCATCGACTGGACGCTGGCACGCATCGGCGAGGTCACGACCGGCGCCGACCATGTCTTCCTCAGCGTCGACATCGACGTGCTCGATCCCGCGCACGCGCCGGGGGTCGGGTGGCACGAGCCCGGCGGGCTCACCAGCGGCGAGCTGCTCGACCTCCTCGTCGCGCTCGCGCCGCAGGTCGGCGGCTTCGCTCTGAATGAGGTGAATCCGATGACGGACGCGGGGCCGAAGACGACGATCCTCGCCGCGAACCTCGTCTTCCAGTTCGCCGTCGCCGCCGCGGGGAGAAAGTCCCGATGACAACGGACCCTTTTCTGGAAGCGGCGCGGCTCGGCGCACGGAGCTCGACGCTGATCGACTACGAGGAGATCCCGCACCTGCCGCGCCTCAAGCGCCGCGCGCGCGAGTACGCGCTCGTCGATCTCGCGCACGCGGTCATGTTGACGGAGGCCGGCATCGTCTCGCGCGAGCGCGGCGCCCGGCTGCTCGCCGGGCTCCTCGACATCCTCGAGCGCGGGCTCGCCACGTTCCCGTGGGACCCGCGCGTGGGGTCGTACCTGCCCCAAGCGGAGCGCTATCTCGCCGAGCGCATCGGCGAGGACGTCGCCGGCCGACTACAGACCGGGCGCAGCCGCAACGACCAGAGCGGCGCGGCGGAGCGATTGTGGATGCGCGACGCGCTGCTGTCCGTGTTCGCCGATCTCCTCGCGGTCGAGCACGCGCTGCTGAAGCTCGCGGAGACGCACGCCGACGCGCTCATGCCCGGCTACACCCATTCCCAGCACGCGCAGCCGACGACGTTCGGCCACACGATGATGCGACACGCGGCCGTGCTCGAACGCGATCTGCAGCGTCTCGCCGGCGCCTTCTCGCGCACGAACCTGTCGGCCCTCGGCGGGGCGGCGATGGCCGGCACGTCGTGGCCAGTGAACCGCCGGCGCGTCGCGGAGCTGCTCGGCCACGACGGCCTCGTCGTCAACTCGGCGGACGCCGGCGGCTTCGCACGCGACCATCTGGAGGAAGGCGTCGCCGTCCTCGCCTTGATGATGTCGGGCCTCGGCCGGCTCGCGACCGATCTCTTCGTGTGGCATACGTGGGAGTTCGGGTTCGTCGAGGTGGACGACGCCCTCGCGGGGACGAGCAGCATCATGCCGCAGAAAAAGAACCCGCACGCCCTCGAGCGCGTGAAGGCGCTGGCGGGCCAGGCGATCGGCTGGCTGCCGGGCATGATGGGCGCGCAGCGCACCGTGCTGTCCACGGACCTCGACTTCGCGTTCGGCGACGATCCGCTGACGCCGGCGGCGGACGCGTGCACGGCCGGGCTGCGGCTGATGGCGGACGCGCTCACGTCGCTCGTCGTGCACAGGGACGTCATGGCCGAGACGGCCGGCGCGTTCTGGAGCACGACCAGCCACCTCGCCGACGAGCTCGTCCGCCGCTTCGATCTCCCGTTCCGGCTGGCGCATCAGATCGTCGCGACGTTCGTGCGCGACTCGCTCGCGGCGGGTCACACCCCGGCCAGTGTCGATCCCGCCGCGCTCACCCGCGCCGCGCGCGAGGCCAGTGTGGACGTGCGGCTGACGGTGGATGAGCTGAGAACCGCGCTCGACGCCCGGCACTTCGTCGAGTCGCGGGCGAGCGAGGGCAGTCCGAATCCTCGCCACGTGCGCGCGCATGCGGCGCTCGTGCGCGCGGCCGTGGAGGCGCACACGCGGTGGCACGCCGACACGTCGCAGCGCGCCGCCCGCGCCATCGAAACGCTCGTCGAGCGCGCGCGGGCGCTTGCGGGAGGAGCCGGATGACCGACACCGCGAAGCTCGCGGCACGCGCGGTCGAGGCGGTGGACGACGGAGAGCTGGTGAGGCTGCTCCAGCGCATGGTCCGGATCCGCAGCTATTCGGCCGGCGGCGAGGAGGCGCACATCGCCCGCTTCGTGCAGGACTGCTGCGCCACGCTCGGCCTCGAATCCACGCTGCAGGAAGCGCAGCCGGGCCGGTTCAACGTCATCAGCCGCTGGCGGGGCACCGGCGGCGGCACGAGCCTCATGCTCAACGGGCACCTGGACACGAATCCCGCCGGCGCGGGCTGGACGCGCGATCCGCTCGGCGGCGACGTGGACGACGCCTTCATCTACGGGATCGGCGTGTCGAACATGAAGGCGGCGGACGCCGCGTACATCGCGGCGGTGCGCGCGGTGCGCAGCGCGGGCATTCGTCTTCGCGGCGACGTCGTCCTCGCGCACGTCGTCGGCGAGCTCCAGGGCGGCGTCGGCACGGTCCACATGCTGCGGCAGGGCGTGCACGCGGACCGCTTCGTCGTCGGCGAGCCGACCGATCTGGCGCTGCTCCTGCTGCACGCGGGCTCGATGGAGCTCGAGCTGGTGACTCGCGGCGAAACGCGACACCTCTCGAAGATGGAGGAAGGCGTGGACGCGATCGACCACATGCTCCGCGTCGTCGCGCGGCTCAAGACCATGACCTTCTCCGGCCCGGCGCGCGCCGACTACGAGAGCGTGCGCCGGCTCGCCATCGGCGTCATCCGCGGCGGCCTCGGGCCCGAGTTCCTCGACTGGCGCCCGTCGCTCCTCGCCGACCACTGCGCGATCCGTTTCGCGGTCCGCTACAGCCCCGGACAGACGCAGGACTCGATCCTCGCCGACGTGCGCCGCGAGATCGCCGTCTTGCGGGCGGCGGATGAGCGCCTCGACGCCGACGTGCATCCGAACCCGGCGCGTGCGCTCTTCATGGAGCCGTTCGAGGTCTCGCCCGATGCGGACATCGTGCGGACCGTGCGTCGCGCGCACGCCGAGGTGACCGGCGCCGAGCCGCTCGTCGGTGCCCCCGCACCGTATCGTTATTACGGGACCGACGCCGCGCATCTCTCCCGCGCGGGTATGGTCGGGCTCGTCTATGGGCCGGGCGGCCGATACAACACGATGCCGGACGAGCGCGTAGATCTCGTGGATCTGTTCCATGCCGCCCGCGTGTACGCGAGAACGATCGTGGAGGTGTGCTCGTGAGGACAACGTGTGTTCGCCAGGCCGACTGGGTCATCGCGTGGGACGCCGCCGCGAAGCGGCACGCATATCTACAGAACGCCGACGTCGCCTTCGCCGGAAACGCGCTGGCCTTCGTCGGCCGCAACTATGCGGGCCCCGCTGAGGAGACCATCGACGGACGCGGCCTGATGGTGATGCCGGGGCTCGTCGACGTGCACTCGCATCCGATGTGGGAAGCCGCGTATCGCGGCATCCGCGAGGAGCACGGGCTGCCCGAGATGTACATGTCGGGACTGTTCGAGCGCGCGCAGGCATATTGGCCCGACGACGAGGGCAAGCTCGCATGCGGAGAGGCGGCGTACTGCGAGCTCCTGCTCTCCGGCGTGACGACGCTCGCGGACCTGAGCCGGGTCATGCCCGGCTGGGTTGAGCTCGCCGCGAAGAGCGGGCTGCGCATGGTCCTCGCCCCGGGGTTCGCGTCGGCGCGCTGGGTGGTGCGGCGTTCTCATCTCGTGGAGTATGAGTGGAACGAGGACGCGGGTCGTCGCGGCATGGACGACGCATTGAAGCTCGTCGACAGCCTCGCGACGCATCCGAGCGGTCGTCTTTCGGGCATGATCTCGCCGGCCCAGATCGACACGTGCACCGAGGACCTGCTGCGCGACAGCATCGCCGCCGCGCGCGAGCGGTCGCTGCCCTTCACCATTCACTGCGCGCAGGGTGTGAACGAGTTCTACGAGATCGTGCGCCGCCACGGCGTCACGCCTGTCCAGTGGGCGCACGGACTCGGGCTCTCGGGCCCCGGCACGATCCTCGGGCACGCGCTCTTCGTCGACGCGCACTCCTGGCTCCACTGGTGGTCGCGCAAGGACGTGGGGATTCTCGCCGACACGACCACGAGCGTCGCGCACTGCCCGACGCCATTCGCGCGCTATGGACAGACGCTCGAGAGCTTCGGCACCTATCGCCGCGCCGGCGTGAACCTCGGGATCGGCACCGACACCGTGCCGCAGAACATGCTCGAGGAGATGCGGTGGGCGATCGTCCTCGGTCGCATCGCTGCCGAGGACATCCGAAGTCTCGAACTGGCCGACGTGTTCCACGCGGCCACCGTCGGCGGAGCGACGGCCTTGCTGCGCGACGACATCGGCCGGCTCACGCCCGGCGCGAAGGCGGATTTCGTGCTGGTCGACCTGAAGAATTCGTGGATGATGCCGGCGCGGGATCCACTTCGGTCACTCGTGTTTCACGCGGCAGACCGCGCCGTGCGGGACGTCTACGTCGACGGGCGGCAGGTCGTGGCGAATGGTCGGGTCCTGACGCTCGACCACGCAGGCGCGCTCGCGCGCCTGACCGAGGCTCAACGCCGCATGGAGGCTCTCGTACCACAGCGTGATGGACGACACAGAAGCTCCGCTGAGATCACACCGCCTTCTTTACCGATGTCGTCGTGAGCGCGTCGTCGTGGGACGGATGCCGCGGCCGCGCGGCGATGGTCGAGGCCGCCGCCGGTAGGACAGGCCGAGCGTGAAGGCCGGAATGACGGTTTCAAACGACCAGGGATGAAAACCACACAAAACATCTACGAGCTTCAGGACAACACGGTGACGTCCTCCAACGCGAAGCATCAGACACGAACAAAATCGAAGTGGTGGCCCCAACGGGATTAGCCCGTGGGACTAGTTACCTGTTACGGATACCTTTCGAGCTGACTGCACTTCAGCCGAGGAGGCCAACAGACGGAAGATCAGTCGTGCACGACCACCATCTTCCCGCCGGCCTCATTCGCCTCCATGACGCGATGCGCTTCGCGGATCTCCTCGAAGCCAAACACGCGCGCCGGCTTGGCCTTGAGCCT
>Ga0070707_100006952_pt1 | contig 10488 bp, 7 predicted proteins | sample KBSK5502metaG_FD_65468 | JGI IMG/M metagenome (GOLD analysis project Ga0070707, IMG submission 65468) | Corn, switchgrass and miscanthus rhizosphere microbial communities from Kellogg Biological Station, Michigan, USA - KBS K5-50-2 metaG | ecosystem: Host-associated > Plants > Roots >... | reverse complement strand
CCAGATGGAATATTCCTCGACACCGTAGGCGGCATTCTTCCGGAGTACCGCGAGGCCATCGACGATGTTTGCGCCGGTGTTGTCTTTTGTTCCGAGGAAGATCCGGCGCCACCTGAGATAGAGCTGGTGACAACATCATGGGACCAGGCCAGGCACGAACACCGGTGCGAGGTGGACCTGCTCCGCTTCCTGGTGCCCGAGCATAGTCGATTTGTGACGAGCAGGTATTCAACCGGCGCGCACCGTGAGAATGTGATTGACCGAGCGCTCTTCAACGGCAACGGCCTCGTTGTGTGGCAGGACATCTTTGGCGAAATGCTTCCCTATAGCGATCACGAGGCAACGCGGGTTGCAGAAGTAGCGGCAACTCTAAGATCGCATGCCGACGCATTTCGCGGGGCGGACGCTTTGCCGCTGGTCCCGACCGCGCAGGAAGGCCTCTTCGCGAATGCCTTCATCGGCTCGGCGGGAGCCGCATTGATAACCGTTTGCAACGTGAATGATTCCCCGGTGCGGGGCGATCTCGTCGCCTGGACGCCCGACGACCGGTTGAGATGGCGGCGGGTCAATTCCGTCGACACGAAACCATCAGTGTTTCCACGTGGCGAGTTAGGGCCAGATGAGGTCGCGGTATTTGTGGGGTCGCAGAAATGAGCGTCGCAGATCGCTATTCCAGGTCGCGGTCGCAATTCGAGCGGGCTCGTCGGACGCTGGCCGGCGGCGTGGCGACAGCATTTCGCGCGGGGCAACGGCCGGTACCGGTCTGTTTCGACCACGCGTCTGGCTCCCGTGTGTTCGATGTGGATGGCCACGACTACATCGACTACGCGCTTGGATTCGGACCTCTGTTGCTGGGGCATCAGCCACAGGCGGTTCTCTATGCGGCGGAGGCACAACTCCATCGAGGACTTGGCTACGGCGCCTGTCACGAACTCGAAGCCGAGCTTGCGGAAGCCGTCTGCCGGATCGTGCCCAGCGCCGAGATGTGCGTGTTCAGCAATACGGGAAGCGAAGCGGTACAGGTCGCACTGCGCATAGCCCGAGCGGTCACGGATCGACAGCGAGTCGTCAAGTTTCGTGGCCACTACCACGGCTGGTCGGATGGCATCCACATAGGGGTGCCCGGCCACCTCAATGACCTCGGAACTGACGGTCAAGATCGCGACGCTGCTCGATCCGTCATTCTCTGTGATTGGAACGATATTGCCGCCCTGCGGGCAGTGGTGGACGACAGCGTGGCGGCAATCATCATGGAGCCGATTGCCGTCAACGCCGGCTGCATCTTGCCTACCCCCGGGTACCTCGAAGCGGTTCGTGATCTCGCCAGCCGGAATGGATCGCTGCTGATCTTTGACGAGGTCATAACCGGGTTCCGTGTGGCCCTCGGGGGCGCTCAGGCCTTCCTGGGTGTGCTGCCAGACCTCACGGTGCTAGGCAAGGCACTCGGCGGCGGCTTCCCGATCTCAGCCGTGTGCGGCCGTCAATCCCACTTCGAGGTCGTTGAATCGCGGCAAGTCGCCCACGTCGGCACGTTCAATGCCAACCCAGTCTGCGCGGCTGCTGCTCTGGCCGCGGTTACCACACTCGAACGTGATGCCGATCAGATCTATCCACGCCTAAGCCAACTGATCGAGGACCTTGCCCAAGTGTTCATCGAGGAGGCCGGCCGCGAGGGATTGCCGCTTACGGTCAACCGCGTCACCGGCGCTGCACATGCTTTTGTCAGCGCGCAGCCTGTCGAGACGGTCGTTCAGGCTGAACGCAGCGACGCCGAGGCCTACGGGCAGCTCGCCGCAGCGCTCCTGGATGACGGCGTGCACGTGATCCCTCGCGGCCTCCTCTATGTCTCGACCGTCCATTCTGCAGGGGATATCCGCCAGACACGGCTCGCCATCCGTCGTGCGGCAGCGCGCGTGATGCATGCGCGCGCGCACTCAACCAGTGGCAGGGAAGGCAGAGCTTGAGGCTGGCGATCGACATCGGGGGCACATTCACAGACCTGGTGGTCGATGACGGCGACCAGGACTTCCGACTCTACAAGACACCCACTGTCCCGGACGATCCCGCGACGAGCGTCATTGCCGCGATCGAGATCGCCGCTCGAGACCGCGGATCCGCAATCGCTGAATTTCTGAGCGCTGCCGACCTGCTGATCCACGCGACGACCCGCGGCCTGAATGCGATCCTCACCGGCACCGCGGCACGCACGGGACTGGTCACTACGCGAGGCCACCCGGACATCCTTGTCTTTCGAGAGGGCGGGCGCCAGCAACCATTCAACAATTCGCGACCGTATCCACCTCCCTACGTGCCGCGACGCCTTACCTATGAGGTGACCGAGCGCGTCGCGGCAGACGGCAGAGTTCTAGTGGACTTCGATGAGGCCAATGCGGTGAAGGTGATCGAGCAAATGCGCGCTGAAGCGATAGAGGCGGTCGCCGTGTGCTTCATCTGGTCGATAGTCAACCCAACGCATGAGCAAAGGTTCGGTCACCTTCTGGACAAGCACCTGCCGGACGTGCCGTACACGCTCTCCCACGAACTGAATCCATGCATCCGTGAGTACCGACGTGCGTCGTCAGCCTGTATCGATGCGTCGCTCAAGCCCGTGATCACCCAGTACGTGCGGGACGTGGGCTCGCGGCTTCGCGAGGCCGGATTCCTCGGTCGCCTGCTGATGGTCACGTCTGGCGGAGGTCTAATGGAGTTTCACCAGATCGCCGATACCCCCATCCACTCTCTTGGTTCGGGTCCTGCGATGGCGCCCGTTGCGGCCCGGCACTACGCCAAAGCCGAAACGACGCTAAACGACCTCATCGTGGCCGACGCCGGAGGCACAAGCTACGACGTCAGCCTGGTGCGCCGCGGACGAATTCCCACCACCCGCGAAACCTGGTTAGGTCACGAATTTGACGGTCACATCACGGGCTTTCCCTCGATCGATGTCAAAAGCATCGGTGCAGGCGGGGGAAGCATCGCCTGGGTCGATGAGGGCAAGTTGCTCCATGTCGGCCCTCAGAGCGCAGGGGCACATCCCGGACCGGCCTGCTACGGCCAGGGCTCGATGCTCCCCACCCTCACCGATGCCTGCTTGGTTCTCGGCTTTATCGATCCTCGGAATTTTCTAGGAGGCCGGCTTGGGCTCGATACAGGTGCCGCGTCGGCGGCAATCGCACGCGAAATTACAGTTCGACTTGGCCTTGGTGTGGAGGAAAGTGCCGCCGCGATCCTGGACGTCGTGACTGAGCGGATGGCTCAGGCGGTTGAAGAGGTCAGCACCCGACAGGGCATCGCACCGGCGAGCGCGGTCCTGGTCGCCGGAGGCGGCGCTGCCGGCTTCAATTGCGTAGCGATTGCACGTCGCGTTGGTGCAGCGTTGGTGGTAGTCCCCGAGATTGCAGCCGGGATGAGTGCCGCCGGTGCTCTGCTCTCAGACCTGATGACGGAATTCCGCGAGACCTTTCCTGTGTCGACAACTAGGTTCGACGTGGCGGGGGTGAATGACGTTTTGAGTCGCCTGCAGTCTAGGAGCGAGGAGTTCCTGAGGGGAGCGGCCAGCGGCTCTGCAGCTACGTCAGTCGAGTTCTTCGTCGAGGCGAGGTATCCGGACCAGGTGTGGGAGATCGAGATGCCTCTGACGCGAACTCGGTTCGCTACGGATAGCGACATCCATGCGTTGCGGAACGACTTTCACCGACTTCACCGCGAGTTCTTCGCAGTCTCTGACGAGGACTCCGAAGTGGAGGTCATAGGCTTTGGCGCCCGTGCGCGAGGGCACCTTACTACGACTCAAGGAAATAACGGCACTTCGGCAACCGGGGGGAGCCAGCTCCGATCGCCGGTGCCAAGGCGAGCGTACTTCGGTCGCGATTGGATAGATTGCCCTGTCTACGAGCTGAGCTCGCTCCAGCTGGATGCGCGTATCAATGGCCCAGCCATCGTCGAGTCGCCCTCGACGACAATCGTTCTGCCCGAAGGTTCGCAAGTGTTCCGCGGTGGCTCCGGCTCGCTGTTGATCAATCCTCTCCCGGATGCCGTCACCGGATGATCCCAAGCGCTCACGATGCCTGACAGCCAACTCGACCCAGTTATGTTGGCCGTTATCAGCAGCCGCTTCGAAACGGTCGTGCGGAGCATGAGAAACACCCTGACCCGAACGAGCCGCTCCGGTGTCATCAACATCGCTCGGGACTTCTCTTGCTGCATCGTCAGCCGGAACGATGAGCTGCTGCATTGGGCTGAGAGCATTCCCATCCAAGTCTTGAGCGGACCGGACCTGATGGCCCGGTCGATGAAGGAATTGCACCCAGAGTTTTCCAGGGGCGACGCCTTTCTTCACAACTCCCCCTACCACGGCGCCACCCATGCCGCGGATCACTCAATCCTGGTTCCCGTTTTTGACGACAGAGGTACGCATCAGTTCACCGTGGTTGCTCGTGCCCATCAGGCCGACTGCGGCAACGCCTCTCCAACTGCATACGCGGCGACGGCGAAGGACGTCTACGAAGAAGGCGCGTTGATATTTCCCTGTGTTGTCGCACAACGTGGATACGTCCACAACGAAGATCTAATTCGAACATGCCGCGTTCGCATCCGGGTACCCGATCAGTGGTGGGGCGACTACCTGGCTCTTCTAGGTGCTGCACGTATTGGCGAGAGGCGTCTCCTCGAGCTGGGAGAAGAGCTCGGCTGGGATACGCTGCAGGCGTTTAGCGGGGCTTGGCTCGACTACAGCGAAACGTTGATGAGAGCGCGCATCGGCCGCTTGGCTGGAGGCCGGATCACGATCAATACGAAGCACGATCCGGTGCCGGGCTTGCCTGACGGCATACCAATCAAGGTCGCTCTCGACGTCAATGCGAGTCAAGAGATGATCGATGTTGATCTTCGCGACAACCTTGACTGTCAACCATGCGGGTTGAACCTGAGTGAATCCACGTCACGGGCAGCTGTCCTCGTAGGCATCTTCAACAGCATTGACCACGGCGTGCCGGCGAACGGGGGCAGCGCCAGACGGGTATCGATTCGGCTCCGTGAGAACTGCGTCGTTGGCATCCCGCGTCCTCCGACCAGCTGTTCAGTCGCCACCACAAACGTATTCGATCGCCTCGCCAATGCGGTCCAACGTGGAGTCGCCGAGCTCGCAGAAGGCCAGGGGATGGCCGAAGTAGGTCTGAGCTTGCCTGCTTCGGTGTCGGTCATATCGGGCAAGGATCCGCGAAGGGATGACGCGCCCTTCATTAATCAACTGATTCTGGCGTGGACGGGTGGCCCGGGCGGGCCGGTCGAGGATGGCTGGCTGACCATGGGCGGACCTGGCGATGGAGGTGCGTTGTTACGCGACAGCGTTGAGATTGACGAGCTCAAGCATCCGATCGTGGTCTGGGAGCAGAGGCTCCTCTTGGACACCGAGGGTGCTGGAAGGCGGCGCGGCGCACCGTCCGCGTACTGCGAATTTGGGCCCCTGGGGTGCCAGGTGCAGGCGCTCTACCTTAGCGACGGCACCGTGAATCCGCCCTTGGGGGTGCGGGGGGGACATGCGGGAGGACGCGCCGGTCAGTTCTTGCGTTCGGCCAACGGTGAGCTGATCGCCCAAGACCTGTGCGGAGATGTCCTCGTGCACGCCGATGAGCGCCTGGTCTCGATCTCAACCGGCGGAGGTGGTTACGGCCCTCCGGATGAACGGGAGCCTGACCGAGTTGCGCAGGATGTGCGAGAGCGATTGATCTCTCCAGCCCGTGCTCGCGAGGTCTACCGGGTCGAGGTCGACGACCGAGGAATCATTGACGTGATGGCGACCGGAGATCTGCGTGGCGAGGCTCTTGCCCAACAAAAAGCCAAGGAGTCACGACGACGAGTGGTCTGAGAATTGCCAGCGTCGAGGTCACAAACCTCTATTTCCGTTACCCAGAGGGTCAGTTGCACTGGTGCGCGGAGGGCTTGATGGACTCGCGGTTGACATCGCTGGTCTTTGTCACGCTCGAGTCCGGCCTGAGTGGTGTGGGAGCTGCTTACAGTCACCCGGGGATCGTCAGGACGATCGTGGAGGAGCACCTCGCGCCATTTCTGATCGGTGAAGATCCGACCCATACCGAAGAGCTGTGGCACGAGATGTATCTCCTTACGCAGTGGTATGGGCGGAAGGGGGCAGCGATCTCCGCAATCGGGGCGGTTGACACCGCCTTGTGGGACCTGCGAGGCAAGCTCGAAGGCGTGCCCGTTTATCAACTTCTTGGTGCCAGCACTGCCGAAGTCGAGGCGTATGCGAGCGGACTACTGTGGCAGGACGATCTCGCATTACTGGCGGAAGAGGCGCGTCGCCACGTCAGTAACGGATTCAAGTTGATAAAAATGCGATTGGGCCGCTCGCGGGCGTATGACCGAGATGCAGTCATGGCCGTTTCCGACGCGATCGATGGCCAGGCGCGCCTGGCGGTCGATGGTACGCATCAATACTCATTGGCTGACGCGGCTGACCTGAGCCAGCTGCTTGCTGAACGAGATGTAGCCTGGTTCGAGGAACCTTTTCCCCCTTCAGAAATCGACCTCTACACGCAACTTCGCCCGCTTGCGAGTATTCCTGTAAGCGCGGGTGAGAACGAATTCGGCGTGGAGGGCTTCCGCGAGCTCTTTCGCGCGCGAGCGGTCGATATAGCACAGCCCGATGCTTCGAGGTCAGGCGGCATTACAGAGTGCATGAGGATCGGCCGGCTGGCCCAGGAGTACCAAGTAAGAGTCGTCACTCACACGTGGAGCGATGCAGTCGCCGTCACCGCAAATGCGCATGTGGTCGCCGCCCTTGATAACGGAGACGCTGTTGAAGTCGACCAGACGGGCTGCCCTTTCATGGAACAACTGCTAATTGAACCTCTCGCTTTACGCTCAGGTCGACTTCACTTGACCGATCGACCAGGTCTGGGCATCGAGGTGGACCCCGCTGCGCTCGAAAGGTGGACGCTTGCACGGGGCAAATCGATCCCCTCAGGCAACTATGCGGATCTGGTGTTTGGAGGCCGGTCTTTTTCGCAAGCAACGACGTCGCACGGCTCAGGGTCTTCTCAAGCCCATACAACGTTCGAATGAAGGCAGCGATGAGCGACACCCGCTGGCGTTCTCGGATTGCTCCCGCGAGCTGCGACACGCTGGTCACGATCGAACAGCTCGCCGAAAGACGGCGAGTCATCTTCGCCAAGAACAGCGATCGGTCCGGATTAGAGTGCCAGCCGCTCTTCTACTCTCCGCGCTTGACCCATGGCGCGGGCGCAGAGCTGAACTGCCAATACCTGCGGATTCCTCAGGCGAGAGAGACGCTTGGAATACTCGGCAGTCGGCCCTGGTGGTTGTGGGGATTCGAGCATGGTGTCAACGAGGCCGGCGTCGCAATCGGCAACGAGGCGCTTTTCACGAGGGAGGAGATACCGCCGGTTGGATTGTTGGGAATGGATCTGGTTCGCCTTGGGTTGGAGAGAGGTCATTCTGCCAGCGAGGCCGTGACGGTCATCACGACCTTGCTCGAGCAGCACGGTCAAGGCGGACCAGCGGTGCGCGCCGGAGGTAGCTATCACAACAGCTTCTTGATCGCCGATCCGACCGAGGCGTGGATTCTCGAGACTTCAGGACGGCATTGGGTCGGTCGCCGCGTGCGATCGCGAGCCGCAATTTCCAACCTGGCCACGATCGAAGACGACTGGGAAATCGCTTCTAATGGCATCGATGCCTACGCCCGATCTAGAGGCTGGTGGAAGACTACTAATTCAACAAGGCTCAACTTCCGCGCGGCATTCGAGGATCCGTCGATGAGATACATCGGCGAGGATCGCTATCGCGCTAGTTGCGCCTTCCTTGCGGGACCTGATGCCCTAGACATCAAGGACATGTTCAGACATCTCAGACACCATCAACCCGATGTGGGTGCCGAGCCGCCCGCGCCGAACCGGCCGCGATCCATCTGCTGCCACCCGGACCAGTATCCCGACTCAACATGCGCGAGCATGGTGGTCGAACTCAACGATGTGGTTAGGCACGGAGTGGCTTGGTGCTCCATGGCGACGCCATGTTCAGGCGTTTTCATCCCGGTCCCCATCGGAGCGCCGATCCCCGAGCCCCTATTGAACGGGACAGGCGAATCCGCTCCTTGGTCGGTCTGGTGGTCGATGCGGCACCTACAGGAGTTGGTCGACACCGACCGGGAGAAACTCAATCCAGTGGTTCGGGAAACCTGGCGAGCCTGGGAGGAGGACCTCCTGCGCGAGGTTGACCAGAATCCCTTGCAGGTTGGCGCCGAAGTGTGGTCCCGCGTGGCGAAGCTCCAAGACACCGCCATGACTCTGATTGATCGCGTGTCCGCGTGGACACGAGGCCAGGGTGCCTCGGTGCCTAACTGACGCGAAGGCGCGTCACTGCGCGATGCGAGGCGCCACCGCCAGCTGTTGCGAGCATTGGATGTAGTAGTTCATGCAGTAAAACCGGGAAGCGCTTCAAATCTGGACCAAGCGGCTAGCCGCGTCAGAGCTTTCGAACTGAAACCGATCGTTTCAGCCATTTCTGGACGAGAGTTCTCAGAGTTCGGGATCGTGAGGCTAGGTGCAATCCCCACCCGTGGATACAGAAGGTTTTGCGTACCAGTACGCATCCAGTACGCAGCCGCACTCAATCAGAAGGTGTCGTAGGGTGTCGTCTCGTATTCAAAGTGGGTGGGGCGAACTCACCGATACAGAACCCGGCTTACTGTCTCCCTATGCCCGGGCATGTAGTCGTTCCGATGTGATCAGGACTTCAATTGGACTCGCTCACGGCTCCGCGCAGCCGATATATCAGCAGTCGCACGGGCCAGGACCGTGAGACATTGCGCTGGAAACGGAAACCATCGGTCTTCTCAGTCCTCCTGTCTTCAGTCGCTCGAAAGCAGATGCTGCAGGGAAATCGAGCGCGCGCTATAGACTCTCGCACAGCCCACACCTCTACATGTCTAGTGGGGAGGATGACAAAGGTCCGTCGCAACGGGCTGTGCAGACTATCGGTGCAGCGGCAACTCAACGGTCACCTGGACGCCAATCCCGTCCATCGATTCTGCGCCAACCGTTCCTCCGTGGGCGACCGCGATCGATCTCACAATCGAAAGCCCGAGGCCGCTTCCTCTTGAAGATCTCGTACGGGAATCGTTCCCCCGCCTAAACGGCTCGAACATTTCGGTCAGCGTCTCGCGCGACAAAGGCGCAGAACTGTTCATGACTGCCAGCTGCGCCCGATCATCTTGCGGCTTGAGCGATACAATCACGAACCCATTCGGCTGGTTGTAGCGGACTGCATTCTCGATCAGGTTCGCAACCATGCGGCGTAACAACGCCGCGTCACCAGTCACGGTCACCGGCTCGATTCGCGCGTCCAACTCGACCTTTTCTTTCGCCGCCTCCGGCCGTGCCTCCTCCAACGCCTCTTTGACCACATGGCCTAGATCGACGACCTCTCGAGCCTGGCCGCCACGCTCGACCCGGGCGAGCAATAAGAGGCTGGTGATCAATCGCTCGCTGCGCTCCGTTGAGCTGAGGACGCGCTCTGACATGTCCCGCCATTGGTCTCGATTGGGACTCTTGCGTTCGAGCTGCGTCTCTATCGCAGCGCGCGTGATTGCAAGTGGTGTGCGCAGCTCATGCGATGCATTTGCGACGAAGTTCTTCTGACTCTGAAAAGCGTTGTCAAGGCGCGCGAGCATGGCATCGAAGGTGTTGGCGAGGTCCATCAGCTCGTCATTCGGACCCTGCAAGTTGAAGCGTTCCACCAGGTTGTGCTCCGAAAGTCGCCGCGCCGTTGCCGTCATCTCCCTGAGCGGCTGGACGATTCGGCCTGACACGTACCAGCCGAGCAGGGCGGAAACCATCGCCATAATCCCAAGCGCGATGATCGACTGCACCAAGAGTTGGCGGAGGCTGGCGTCGCGTACCGAGTTGACGATCTGACTGACGTCGCCCGGAGTAATCGCCAAGCCGGTGGAACCCGAACCGACCACCTGCATGACCGTCGGTCCTCCAAAGGGAAGCTGGCTCATGAATTCGTAGTTGATGAGTAGCAACACCGCACCGGCAACGAGAAACAAACCTGTGTAGGTCAGTGTCAGTCGACGGCGTACCGAGAGCCGCGAGAACCACTTTCTCATCGAATGACATAGCCCCGCCCGATCACGGTCTCGATCAGTGGCGGGTCGCCGAGCTTGCGCCGAAGCGTGCCGATCACGATTCGAACCGCATTGGTGAAGGGGTCGGCATTCTCGTCCCAGGCCTGTTCGAGCATTTCCTCGGCGCTGACCACCCTTCCATCGGCGCGCAGAAGCAGTTCGAGCACTGCGAGTTCCTTACGCGTGAGACGCAGACTGCGTCCGTCTCGGATGGCCTGGATCCGTCCTGGGTCGACCACCACGCCGCCACGTTCGAGGACCGGAGGAAACACTGCGGAACTCCGACGTGCCAGGGCCCGAATCCGCGCCACCAGCTC
>Ga0070707_100006950_pt1 | contig 10491 bp, 5 predicted proteins | sample KBSK5502metaG_FD_65468 | JGI IMG/M metagenome (GOLD analysis project Ga0070707, IMG submission 65468) | Corn, switchgrass and miscanthus rhizosphere microbial communities from Kellogg Biological Station, Michigan, USA - KBS K5-50-2 metaG | ecosystem: Host-associated > Plants > Roots >... | reverse complement strand
GAGCGGACGGATCGCGTGAGAGATCTCCGGAACGCGGCAGGGCTCTAACTCGGAGGGGGACTTTGTCCCCCTTCCCACGGCCCGGAGCGAGGCTAACGCCTCGCTCTCGGGCCCCTCCCCCTAGGACAAGGATTGCGCGGGCAAAGCCCGCGCGCGAACGCGGTGAGACCAGGAGCGTGACGTGTGACTGCGCGCCTGGGCGAAAGGATGAGTGGGGATGGTTGAGAATGATGTGAAGGATCTTGGGTTGGCGGGGGTGGGGAAGCTCAAGATCGAGTGGGCGGAGCAGTCGATGCCGGTGCTGCGGCAGGTGAGGGAGCGGTTCGCCAAGGAGCAGCCGCTGAAGGGGATCCGGCTCGGGGCCTGCCTGCACGTCACCACCGAGACCGCGGTGCTCATGCTGACGCTCAAGGCCGGCGGTGCGCAGGTCGCCCTCTGCGCCTCCAACCCGCTGTCGACCCAGGACGACACGGCGGCGGCCCTCGTGAAGGAGTACGAGATCCCGGTGTTCGCCCACAAGGGCGAGGACAATGCGAAGTACTACCGGCATCTCGAAGCCGTGCTCGCCACCCGGCCACAGGTCACCATGGACGACGGCGCCGACCTGATCTCCCAGCTCCACGGTGAAGGCCAGCGTAGCCGTGACCTGGTGACCGACGTCATCGGGGGGACGGAGGAGACCACCACGGGCGTCATCCGGTTGCGGGCGATGCAGACGGAGGGTGTGCTGGCGTTTCCGGTGATCGCGGTCAACGACGCCGACACCAAGCATTTGTTCGATAACCGGTACGGCACCGGGCAGTCGACGATCGACGGCATCCTGCGCGCCACCAACATCCTGCTCGCCGGCCGCACCGTCGTCGTCGCCGGCTACGGCATGTGCGGGCGCGGCGTGGCCACGCGGGCCCGCGGGATGGGCTCCCAGGTGATCGTCACCGAGATCGAGCCGATGCGGGCGCTCGAGGCGGCGATGGATGGCTTCCGGGTCATGCCCATGGCAGAGGCGGCGGAGACCGGCGACGTGTTCGTCACCGTCACCGGGAACACCTCGGTCATCCGCAAGGAGCACTTCGGCCGCATGAAGGACGGCGCGATCCTGTGCAACTCCGGACACTTCAACGTGGAGATCGACCTCGACAGCCTGGCCGGCCTGGCCACCGCGCGCCGCGCCGTGCGGCCGTTCGTCGAGGAGTTCGTCGTGGGCGGCGGACGGCGCCTGTACGTTCTGGGGGAAGGTCGGCTCATCAACCTGGCCTCGGCCGAAGGCCATCCCGCGTCCGTGATGGACATGAGCTTCGCGAACCAGGCGCTGTCCGCGGAGTTCATGGTGAAGAAGGGCCGGACGCTCGAGCGTAAGGTCTACGTCGTGCCACGGGAAATCGACCTGGAGATCGCGCGACTCAAGCTGGCGGCGATGGATATTCGCATCGACGAGCTCACGACCCAGCAGGAGTCGTACCTCAGCTCGTGGAGACACGGCACCTAGCACGGCCGGCCGTGCCCCGCCGGCGGGCCGCGTTCGTCCTCATCCTGGCGCTCCTCGCGCTGGGGCTGGTCGGACAGCTCGTGCCGCTGTACACCGACTGGCTCTGGTTCCAGGAGGTGGGCTACGCGCCGGTGTTCCTGAAGACGCTGTCGCTGCGCGGCTCGCTCTTCACCGCGGTCTCCGTCGGCGTCCTCCTCTTCCTCTATCTCAACCTGACCTTCGCCGCCCGCACGGCGCCGCCCGACGTGCTGTGGGAGCTGGAGGACCAGCTCGGGCTGCCGGGCCGCGTGGTGATCGAGCCGCTCATCCGGCGTTTCCTGCCCATCGTGCTCCTCGTCATCGCGTTCGGGTCCGGCCTGCGTGCGAGCGGGCGGTGGCAGACCGCGCTCGGTTATCTCAACGCCGTGCCCTTCGGCACCGCGGATCCGGTGTTCGGCCGCGACCTGGCGTTCTTCGTGTTCCAGCTGCCGTTCTGGCGGATGGTGCTGGGCTGGGGCACCACCCTGGTCGTGGCGACCCTGGTGCTCACGCTGGCGATCTACATCCTGCAGCGCAGCCTGGTCCTCACCACGCGCGGCCCACGGCTGGCCGCCGGGGCCCGCTCGCACCTGCTCGTGCTCGGCGCCGCGCTGCTCGTGCTGACCGGCGTCGGATTCTGGCTGGACCGGTTCGAGCTCGTGTACTCGCCCCGGGGGGTCGTCTTTGGCGCGTCGTACACGGACGTGCACGCCTCGCTCCCGGTGCTGGGAGCGCTGGCCGTGCTCGCCATGCTGTGCGCGCTGGCCTGCGTCGTGCAGCTGGCCACGGCGGGGCTGCGCCTGGTCGCCGGCGGCCTGCTCGTCCTCGCCGTCGTGTGGGTGGGCGGCCTGGGGATCTACCCGGCCCTGCTCCAGCGCTTCAGCGTCACCCCGAACGAGCTCGCGGCGGAACGGCCGTTCATCCAGCACAACATCCGGATGACCCGGCAGGCGTACGGGCTCGATCGGATCGAGGAGCGTGAGTTTCCCGCCGACGAGCGCCTGGACGCCCGCGCGCTCGAGGCGAACGCGCTCACCATCAAGAACATCCGCCTGTGGGACTACCGGCCGCTGCTGCGGACCTTCGCGCAGCTGCAGGAGATCCGCACCTACTACAAGTTCCAGGACGTCGACAACGACCGCTACGTCGTCAACGGCGAGTACCGGCAGCTGATGCTCTCGCCCCGTGAGCTGTCGTACGCGCATCTGCAGTCGCGGATCTGGATCAACGAGCACCTGACCTTCACGCACGGGTACGGGGTCGTGGTCAGCCCCGTCAATCGCGTCACCGCGGAGGGACTCCCGGAGTTCCTCGTGCAGGACATCCCCCCGCGCTCGGCGGAGGGCTTCCCGAAGATCACGCGGCCCGAGATCTACTACGGCGAGACGTCGAACGAGTACGCGCTCGTGCGCACGCGCTCCCAGGAGCTCGATTACCCCGCGGGAGATCAGAACGTCTACTCCCAGTACGCGGGTGGAGGCGGCGTCGTCCTCTCCTCCTGGCTGCGCAAGCTCGTCTTCGCAGTCCGCTTCGGCGAGATCAAGCTCCTGCTCTCCAACGATCTCACCCCCACCAGTCGCCTCATGATGTACCGGATGATCGGCGACCGCGTGCGTCAGGTCGCCCCGTTCTTCCACTACGACCGCGACCCCTACCTGGTCGTCGCCGACGACGGGCGGCTCGTCTGGCTCCTGGACGGCTACACGACGACCGATCGCTATCCCTACTCCGATCCCGTGCGGGGGATGGGCAACTACATCCGGAACTCGGTGAAGGTGACCGTCGATGCCTATGACGGCCGCATGACCTACTACCTGGCCGATCCCACCGACCCGCTCGTCCGCGCGTACGCCGGGGGCTTTCCGGGGCTCCTCCAGCCGCTGGACGCGATGCCCGAAGACCTCCGGCGCCACCTCCGCTATCCCGAGGACTTCTTCGCGATCCAGGCCAGGAAGTACGCGACCTACCACATGCTCGATCCGCAAGTCTTCTACAACAAGGAAGACCTGTGGGCCGTGCCCCGCCGCACGATCGAGGGCCGCGACCGCGAGATGGAGCCGTACTTCACGATCATGCGGCTGCCGGGCTCGCCCAAGGAGGAGTTCGTCCTCCTCACGCTCTTCAACCCGAGCCGCCGCGACAACATGATCGCCTGGCTGGCCGCCCGCTCGGACCCGCCGAGCTACGGCCGGCTGGTCGTGTACAACTTCCCCAAGCAGAAGCTCGTCTACGGTCCGCGGCAGATCGACGCCCGCATCGATCAGGACCCGATCATCTCGCAGCAGCTCTCGCTGTGGAACCAGCGCGGCTCGACCGTGATCCGGGGCTCGCTCCTGGCCATCCCCATCGACCAGTCGCTCATCTACGTCCAGCCGCTCTACCTGGCCGCCTCGGAGCAGGGGGCGCTGCCCGAGCTGCGTCGGGTCATCGTGGCCTACGGCAACCAGATCGCCATGGAGGCGACGCTCGAGCAATCCCTCGCGCGGATCTTCGGCGGCCGCGCGACGCCGACGCCCGCCGCCGTCACCCCGACGGCCCCGGGCCCGGGCCGGCCGGCACAGCCGTCGGTCATCGGGACCGCCGCGCAGCGCGCGCTGGAGATCTACAACCGCGCGCAAGAGGCGCTGCGCCGCGGCGACTGGGCACAGTACGGCGCCGAGCAGAAGCGCCTCGAGGAAGCTCTGCGATCGCTGGCCGAGACCAGCCGGGCCCGGTAGTGAACGACCGCCGTCGCGAGGATTGCTTTTCCGGACGGGGTTTGCTATCTGAAGTTGCCGTCGCATGGAGGATCGGACGACCGTGATTGCTCGCCAGACGTTCCGCGTGATCGTTGTCCTGGTGGCCGCGCTGACCGCCGCCTCCCCGGCCTACGCCTATCTGGATCCGTCGACCGGGAGCATGGTCATCTCGGCCGTGATCGGGATCGTCGCGGCCCTTGCCCTGGCCGTGAAGATGTTCTGGTATCGCAGCATCGGGCTGCTGCGGGACACCGCGCGCCAGCTTCGCGCACGACACACGCCCGATCGTCACCGCTGACCCCGAGGCTCTGGCGGTCCCCGGCCGTGAGCCTCTGGCAGGACTGGCGGGCCGTCCGGCGCTTCCATCGCCTGCCCGCGCGGGACCGTAACATCGTCTTCTACTCGGAGAGCCGGCAGGACTGGCATCACCTGCAGCCGCTCATCGAGTGCCTCAGCGCGGGCCTGTCGCGAACGGTCTGCCACGTCACCTCCGACCCGTCGGACCCGCCGTCCGCCGACGCGGGCGGACTCGTCCACACCTTCCGCGTCGGGGCCGGTCTGGTCCGGACGTGGTTCTTCCAGATGGTGAAGGCCGACGTCTTCGTGCTGACGATGCAAGATCTGGGGAACTTCGAGCTGAAGCGATCGATCCACCGCGTCCACTACGTGTACGTGTTCCACAACATCGGCAGCACCCACATGGTCGACCATGCCGGCTCCTACGATCACTACGACAGCATCTTCTGCGTCGGTCCCCATCACGTGGCGGAGATCCGGCGACGCGAGGAGCTCGAGCGACTGGTCCCGAAGCACCTGTTCGCCCACGGCTATCCTCGGCTCGATGCGCTCGTGCGAACCGCGCAGACGTGCCGACCCCGGCCCGCGGCGCCCGGTCCCGTCGCGCTCCTCGCGCCGACGTGGGGCGAGCAGTCGATCCTTCCCGTCTGCGGCGAGGCGCTCATCGCGGCCCTGCTCGAGGGCGGCGTGTCGGTGATCCTCCGTCCCCACTACCAGACGACCGTCCGCACGCCCGGATTGGTGGCGCGCCTGCGCGGCCGCTTCGGGCGCGACCCGCGGTTCCGATACGTCGACCGGATGGGGGAGACCGAGTCGCTCTTCGACGCCGACGTGCTGATCTGCGACTGGTCATCCATGGCCATGGAGTACGCGCTGGGCCTCGGCAAGCCCGTCCTGTTCGTCGACGTGCCGCCGCGCGTACGCAATCCCCGCTGGACCGCGCTGGGTCTCGAGCCGCTCGAGATGCGGATTCGCCGCGAGGCCGGGGCCGTCCTGCCGCTCGATCGCCTGGCCGAGGCGCCGGCCTTCGTGGCCGCGCTCGCCCGGGACTCCGCGAAGTTCCACGACCGCGGCATCGCCCTGCGAGACGAATGGGCGTTCAACGGCGGCCGCAGCGCCGAGGTCGGCGCGCGCGAGATCGCGCGGATCGCCGACGAGCGCGCGGGGACCGGCGCGGCGGGCCGTCCGAGGTGAAGCCGTTCGGCGGGGCCCGACGCGGGTGAGGCGGCGGTTGCTGCGGTGGGGCAGCTGGTTCGCCCTCGCCAACGCGGGGCTGCTCGCCCTGATCGGCGTCCGCTATCTCTGGCACTACGCGGCGCCCGCGGCGCCCGCCGCCTGGCTCTACGTTCTCGTCGCCGCGGTCGGCCACTGGGGCGCCCTCGCCTATCTGCCGTTCCTGCTCGTGCTGGGGCCCGCAGCGTTGCTCGTGCCCTGGCCGCGCGCGATCCTGGCGCTCGGCGTGGTGCTGGCGAGCCTCGGCGTCACCCTGACGCTCCTCGACAGCCTGATCTTCGCCGAGCAGCGGTATCACCTGAGCCTGCTCACCCTGTCGCTGCTGGAGCCGTCGACGTGGATGTTCACCGGCCTCTATCTCGTGGTGGTCGGAGTCATCGAGGCCGCGCTCGCGACCTGGGTCTGGCGGCGGTGCGCGGCGCCGCCCCGCCGTCGCGTGGGGTGGTCGGTCGCCGCGGTCGTCATCCTGTGCTTCGTGGGCAGCCATATCGTCTATCTCCTGGCCGATGCCCTGTACTACGTGCCGGTGACCTCGTTCACCCATTACCTGCCGCTCTTGCACCGCATGCGGGCGTCCGCGCTGATCGCCAAGATGGCGAATCGCGACCAGGTCCTCGCCCAGGGGCTGGCCGCGGCGGCCGACCGCGCGGCCGGCGCCGTGCTCCGGTATCCGCTCGCCCCGCTATCGTGCGCGCGCCCGGCGTCGCTGCCCAACGTCCTGCTGATCGTGATCGATGCGATGCGAGCGGATTCGCTGGGGCCCGAGATCGCCCCGCGGCTCAGCGCGTTTGCCGAGGGGACGGTTCGCTTCGAGCGCCACGTGAGCGGCGGCAATGCGTCGCGGGGGGGTATGTTCTCGCTGTTCTATGGTCTGCCGCCGACGTACTGGGACGACTTCGCCAGCCTCGTCCGGCCGCCGGTCCTGATGGACCTGTTCCAGCAGCACGGCTACGAGCTCGGGCTGTTCGTGGCGGCGCCCGCGAACGGGGCCGTCGGGCTCGAGCGAACGGCGTTCGCTCGCGTGCCCAACCTGCGCGTGCGCACGAGTGGAGAAGGCCACGAGCGGGACCGCGTGCTCACCGCCGACTGGTACGCGTGGCTCGGGCGACGGGATCCGGCGCGCCCGTTCTTCGGCCTCCTGTACTACGACGCCGTGCAGGGCCAGAAGGCCCCCGACGTGGACCGCCGGCTGTTCCCGCGACCGGCCGGCGCGTCGCGCCAGCAGGCGAAGTACGCCGACTATCGCGCCGCCGTGCACTACGTGGACGCGATGGCCGGCGACGTGATCGCCGATCTGGAGCGCCGCGGGCTGCTCGCGCAGACCGTGGTCATCGTCACCTCGGACCATGGCACCGAGTTCGACGAGACCGGGCAGGGCTTCGCCGGCCACGGCACCGCCTACAGCGACTTCCAGCTCCGCACGCCGTTCCTGGTGCGCTGGCCCGGTCGACCGCCGTCTCGGGTCGCGCGCCGCACGTCACACAACGATCTCGCGCCGACGCTGCTGCGCCACCTGTTCGGCTGCACCAACCCGCCCTCGCAGTACAGCTCCGGCCACGACCTCTTCTCGGACGCGCAGTGGGACTGGATCATCGCGGCCAGCTACGACGACTTCGCCCTCGTGGAGCCGGATCGGGTCACCGTCATCGGTCGCACCGGCTACTACGAGATTCGCGACGACCAGTACCGCCTGATCGCGCGCCCGCGGGTCCATGCCGACGTGCTGACGCAGGCCATGCGTGAGATGAGCCGGTTCTACCGGTGAGATCCGGGCCATGGCCGGCCCGGCGCTCCCGGTCGACGCTCCGGGCCGCCGTGGCCGGGAGCGTGTTGCTCGTCGGGGCTTGCGCGCTCGGCTTCCCGTCGACGGCATCCGGATCGACGACGCCGGCTCGGATCGACGTCACGACGGACACTCTGCAGGTCGTCTTTTCACCCTCGGTGTCGGCCCCGCTCGCGTGGCGCGCCTGCCGGCCATCGTGCGCCGCCGCCGACGGCGGCTCGGGCACGGCGATCCGGTTCACCATCACCGCTCGGCCCCGCGTGAGCGGCGGGGGCGTGGATCGGGACGGCGGGCTGAGCCACGCCCCCGTCGCGGCGGACACGGCCGATACGCCGAGCGCCCGGACGGTGATCTTCACGTCGGAGCCGGTCGACGGACTGCGGCTCGTGACCGCCTTCGAGATCGCCCGGCGGGGCTACGACGTCACGGTCACGACGCGAGTGGTCGGCCCGGGCGCCGAGGCCTTCATGGCGGGACGCCGGTTGACGTTCGAGCTCGGCACGGTAGGGAGCTGGTCGCCGAAGACCACGGACGGCTGGGTCGCGATCGGCAACGACGTGCGTCGATTCATTCTGGGGGACGGCCGCGTTCGTCTCCTCGGCGCCGGGGAGCGAGGGCCCGTACCCCTGCCCCCAGGGCAGTGGGTCGGCTTTCGCGATCGGTTCTGGATCTTCGCCGCGCGTGGAGCCGACGGCATGAGCGTCGAGCTGCCCGCGGGCGCGCCGCTGGCCGCCGCCCTCGAGTCCGCGCCCGGGGCGGTCTCGGCGCGATACCGCGTGTACTCCGGGCCCGTCGAATACCGCGTGCTCGGCCGCGCCGACCCCGAGCTGCGGAGCCTGCTCTTCTCGGGGCTCTGGTCCTGGCTGCGCGCCTTGAGCCTGGGCGCACTCTGGCTGCTCGACACCCTGATCGCGGTCGTGGGCCGACCCGGGCCGTCCATCGTCCTGCTCGCCGTGGTCGTGAAGGTTCTGCTCCTGCCCCTCACCGAGATCGCCCACCGGCTGCAAGCGCAGGTCGACCGGACGCGCGGCCGGCTCCAGCCGGAGATCGACGCGATCAAGGCGGAGTCGCGGGGCGAGGCGCAGGCCCGCCGACTCCTCGACCTCTATCGGAGGCAGGGCGTCCATCCCCTCTACACGCTCAAGAGCCTCGTCGGCGTGCTGATCCAGCTGCCCGTCTTCATCGCGGTCTTCGACATGCTGGCCGAGAATTTCGCGCTCCACGGCGCGTCGTTTCTCTGGATCCGGGACCTCGCCCAACCCGACGGCCTGATCCCGCTGCCCGTCGACGTGCCCGGGCTCGGGCACCGACTCAACCTCTTACCGTTCCTGATGGCCGGCATCTCGCTCGCGGCCTCCGCCAGGTACGACGCCCCGGCGCTGACGCCCACGCTGCGGCGGCGCCAGCGCCGGAACCTCGCCGGGATGGTGGTGCTCTTCTTCGTGCTCTTCTACGCGTTTCCGGCCGGCATGGTCCTGTACTGGACGTCGACGAACGCGCTGCAGCTCGTGACGCGCGAGATCGCACGCTGGCGGCGGCGGGACCACGCGCCGGCCACGCCGCCGGTGCGCTCGGACTCGATATAATCACGCCGCATGCCTGAAGCCGGCCTCTCCACCACGCCCGTGGCCGCCGACCGGCCCCTGGGCTGGATTATCCTCGCCACGTGGGTCATCCCCGCGCTGACCGTGGCGGCGGCCAAAGCGTCGATCATGCTCTTTCGCCCGGCCGAGGGCCCGCTCACGATCCTCCTGACGACCGGTCTCTATCTCGGGTGGGTGGCGCTGACGCTGCTGCCGACCTGGCGTGGTCTCCTGATCGACATCGGGCGACTGCTTCTCGCGAGGGTGTCGTTCGTGGTGTGGGTCACGCTCGCGTGCATCCTCGTGGTCGTCGGATCGTCGCAGCCGCTCGACAGTCCGTGGTGGGCGCTCACCGCGTGGGTCATCTGTTACACGCTCGCCGCGGCCTACGTCGAGGTTCGCGCCAGCCGCAAGCGGTTCGTCTTCACCATGGCGGTGCTCGCGTTCACGGGGCTGTTGCTGGTGGCCGTGGACATCTGGCTGGCGAGCCATGTCCTGCCCGTCATGGTTCACAACGTCTTCGTCGAGCACGAGCCCGTGCTGGGGTGGAGGCTCCGCCCGAACACGACCATCATCCGGCGGCGCGACGGGGTGGTCTTGAAGGAGACGATCAATGACCAGGGCTTTCGCACCCGCGGTGGGCTCGGCGCCAGGCAGCCGGGAGTGAAGCGATTGCTCTTCCTGGGGGACTCTCACACCGAAGCGTACGACGTGGACGACCCGAACACCTACACGGCGCTCGTCGAACAGCGGATGTCGCAGACGAGACCGGTCGAGGTGGTCTCGCTGGGGGTGGCGGGGTACTCCACCGACCAGGAGCTGCTCGCCTACCTGCGCTATGGCCGGCCCTATCGGCCCGACGTCGTCGTTCTTCAATTCTGCTCCAACGATCCCCCGTTCAACGTCCTCGACGGATACTGGCGTGGCCGCAAGCCGCGCTTCGAGCGGTACGGCGACATGTTGCTCCTCACGGGCGTTCCGGTTCCCAACAACCGGAACACGGAGCTCTTCGGCCGGAGCCTGCTCCAGCGATCGGCGCTCATGCTCTCGCTCGAGCACGTGTTGCGGCAGGCGGTGATTCGACAGAAGATCCGGCGCACCCCGGACGCAGAGGAAGGCTGGCGTGTCACCGCCCTGCTCCTTCGCGACCTCGACACGATCGTGCGGAGCGATGGGGCACGCCTGGTGGTGTTCCATGCCGATCGAAATCCGGAGAGCGAGTCCCGGCTACGCGCAATCCTCGAGGCCCTCGACGTGCCCTATCTCGAGACCGCCGGCGCCTACAGCGATGACGCCGCGTCGTACTGGAGGGGACCCCACTGGAACGAGAAGGGCCAGCGCGCCGTCGCCGAC
>Ga0070707_100006944_pt1 | contig 10497 bp, 7 predicted proteins | sample KBSK5502metaG_FD_65468 | JGI IMG/M metagenome (GOLD analysis project Ga0070707, IMG submission 65468) | Corn, switchgrass and miscanthus rhizosphere microbial communities from Kellogg Biological Station, Michigan, USA - KBS K5-50-2 metaG | ecosystem: Host-associated > Plants > Roots >... | reverse complement strand
AGCTCGATCGTGCCCTGGACCGTGCCGCCGGTCGCGAGCAGGTCGTCGACGATCAGCACCTTCTGGCCCGGCTGGATCGCGTCGCGGTGGATCTCGAGGGTGTTCGAACCGTACTCGAGGGCGTACTCCACCGAGATCGTCTCCGCCGGCAGCTTGCCCAGCTTGCGCACGGGCACGAGACCGGCGTCCAGCTCGATCGCCATCGGCGCGCTGAAGATGAAGCCGCGCGACTCCATGCCGATCACGATGTCGATGTGGTCGCCGCGATACGGCTCGAGCATCAGCTTGATCGACTCGCGGTACGCCGCCGCGTCCTTGAGCAGCGTCGTGATGTCGTAGAAGAGGATGCCCGGCTTGGGGAAGTCGGGGACCTCGCGGATCTTCGCCCGAAGCTCCTCTGCGGACACGGCGCGCGATCCTCCTGGGTGCGTTGACGCGGGCGTTGGCGCGGAGGCCCGAGTCTACCGCAGGCGGGCACCCGCTTCGGCCACGGCCCGGCTCGGCGCGGGCTCCGCACGCCGCAGCCGCGGTGCGAGGAACCAGCCGGCAACCGCCGCCGCGGTGCCTGCCGCGATAGCCGCGGCAAGTCCGGGCGCCGGACCCGCTCCGGCCCGCACGCCGGCCGCCACGAAAGCCCCGGCAACAGTCAACCCGAGGGCTGTCCCGAGCGAGTCCGAGAGGGTCAGACCGGACGTCACCTCGCCCTGCGCATCGTGGGGGGCATCGCGCAGCACGATCAGCGCGAACTGGGCGTACGTCAGGCCCATGCCGAAGCCACCGAAGGCGAAGATCGGCACGCTCAGCCAGGCGGGCACGGCCGGCAGCAGGATCAGCCCCAGACCCGCGATCCCGGCGGCCACGACCGGAAAGCCCACGCGAACGAAGGACTCGTGCGGGAAGCGTGCGGACAGCCGCGCCTGGGTCCACGAGCCGGCCGTCCAGGACAGCGTCGCCGCGGTGAGGGCGATGCCGGCCTCGGCCGCCGTCCAGCCGCGGACCTCGACGAGCAGCAGCGCCACGTACGCATCGACAGTGAAGAAGGCGAAGGTGACGAAGCCGCGCAGCAGGACCGCCGTCGGGTAGCCCCGCGCCGCGCGCAGCGTGCCCGGCGGCACGAGCTCGTGGAAGGCCCACAACGCGAGCGCGAGGCCGGGCACACCGATGGCCGCGATGATCACGGGCGAGTCTGCCTGGAGCCCCGTCGTCGCCAGGATCACGCCGAGGCCCATCAGCACCCCGTTGCGCACTCGAGTCGCGGTCGTGCCGGTCGTCGACGTGACCGACGCGGTCCGCCCGAGCGTCGACAGGCCGCGGTAGGCCATCGAGCCGGAAACGAGGAGCACCGGCAACAGCCCGAAGAAGATCAGGCGCCAGTTGAGCGCTTCGGCGACGACGCCGGCGATCGCCGGCCCGAAGACGCCCGGCAGGATCCACGCGGTCGACAGGGTCGCGAACATCCGCGGTCGAAGGGCCTCCGGCAGGCTGCGCCCGATGGCGACGTACGCGATCGGCGGGATCGCGCCGCCACCCAGGCCCTGGATGAGGCGGCCGACGATCAGCATCGGCATCGAGACGGCTGCACCCGCGATGGTCAGGCCGATCGCGAACATCACGAGGCCGAGCAAGAACGGCGTCACCACACCGCGCCGATCGATGAGCAGTCCGGCGACGACGATCCCCACCAGTGACGATGCGGTGAACGCCGAGAAGACCAGGCCGTACAGCTCGAGGCCACCCAGCTCGCGGGCAACAACCGGCATCGCCGTCGAGACGGCGAGCGCCTCCGCGGCGACCAGGGTGATCGTCAGGACGAGCCCGACCGTGAGCGGTCGCCGCTCCGCTGACCACAGCCCGCCCGCCTCGCGCGGAACTGGTCGAGGACGGACCGCGAGGCTCTCCGGATGCGCGAGCTCCTCCGGCGACACCTCGTCGGCGAGGTCCGCGGGCACGTCGGAACGGAGGGCGTCCGGGGAATTGGGCATCACGGGAGTATGTCCCGGCGCCGGTTACGCCGCCCGAGGCGGGCCGTCAGGATCCGGCAGGATCCTTTGGCAACGTGATGTCGCCGTCGGCGCTTAACGTCCAGAACGGGTTGTGGGCGATCTCCCAGGGATGGCCGTCCGGGTCGATGAACACGCCGTTATAGCCGCCCCAGAAGGTCGCACCGCCCTCCCGCACGACCCGCGCGCCCGCAGCTCGGGCCTTCGCGAGGAACGCGTCCACGTCCGCGGGCGAGCCAACGTTGTACGCGAGGGTCATGCCTCCCCAGCCGCCGTTATCGCTGACCTCGCTGTCCTTCGCGAGCTCGTCGCGACTCCACAGGCCGAACACCATCGAGCCCGACTGGAAGAACACGACTCCGTCCTCGGGCTTCGATTCGCTGCGCCAGCCGAGGGCTTCATAGAAGGTTCGCGACCGTTCGAGATCGGCCACGCCGATCGTGATCAGGCTGACTCGAGGCTCCATGGGCCCGAGGATAGGCCGAGCCGATCTCAGCGCTGCTCGATGGCCACTCGCAGCCCGAACGCGATCAGCACGACGCCCGTTACGCGCTCGAGCCAGCGCCGGACGTCGCTGCGCGTGAGCGTTCGATGGGCGCGGGCGACGAGGTGCGCGTACAGGGTCATCCAGATCAGCCCGACCACGATATGGACACCCGCGAGGAACGCGATCTGGGGCAGCACGGGGCGAGATTCGTCGATGAACTGGGGCAGGTAGGTGAGGAAGAGCAGCGCCGGCTTTGGGTTCAGCACCGTGCTGACGAGGCCCTGGAAGTACGCGGTTCGCGGTGAAGGCACGCCCCTCGCCGGCACGGGTGCGCCGCCCTGCGCGCCGGCCGCCTCGGCCTCGCGCCGGCGCGCGGCGAGGAGCGTCTGAACGCCGAGGAAGATGAGGTAGGCCGCGCCGGCGAGCTTGACCGCGGTGTACGCCTCAGCCGAGGCGGCGAGCAGCGCCGACAGCCCGGCCGCCAGCGCGACGGCATGGACGACCAGCCCGGTCAGGTTCCCGAAGATGGTCCGCTGGGCGAGGCTCGTGCCACCGATGAATACCTGGCGCATGACCAGCGCCATGTCGGCGCCCGGGACGACCGTGATCAGGATCGACCCGACGAGGAACAGCTGCAGCTGGTCGAGCGGGACAGGCATGTCCCGCAGGATGCCAGACGCGACCCGTCAGTCGGCGGTCGGCAGCGTCTCGATGAGCCGGTCGAGCAGCTCGATCCGCCGGCGGTGGTGCTCGATCTCGGCGGTCATGACCTGCCGCGCGGAGTCCGAGCCGTAGCCGGCCGAGTGACGGAAGCCACGACGGTGCAGCTCGGCGAGCTCCGTCGCGCGAGCGGCGAGGAGCGCGCCGCGCAGGGTGCGGGCCTCCTCCGTGTCGAGGTCAAGCTGCAGGCGAGGCATCAGATGGGATCGTCAAAGCCGGGGCGTGGCGTCGGTCCGTAGGGATTGGCGCGGCTCGTCGGTTCTGGCCGTTGAGGGCGCATCGCCGCGATCGTCTCCTGGTCGATCGGCGCGTGCTCCGTCGAGAGCCGAGCCACGACCGCTTGGGTGAGCTGCCAACCCTTGAGCGGATCCTTCGGCAGCCGGATCCTGACCTGGTTCGAGGCGAACGTCACGTCGGAGTGGCGGACCCCGGGCAGCGAGCCGGGCGTCAACAGCCGCATCGCGGTCGCTCGGGACAGGCCCGCGCCGAAGCGCACCACCAGCTGGCCCTCTTCGCGCGACATCGAGGCAATGCCGATCGTTTCGGCGGCCAGGCGCAGCTCGGCGACCTCGGCCAGCCGCTGGACGGGCAGCGGCATCGGGCCGAAGCGGTCGATGACCTCCTGTCGGAAGGCGGCGACGTCGCCAGCGGACCGGGCATTCGCGAGGCGGCGATACAGCTCCAGCTTCTGGGCCTCGTCGGCGACGTAGTCGTCGGGCAGGTGCGCCTCGAGCGGGAGATCGACGACGGCCTGCTGGGGCACGAGCACGGGAGCGCGATTCTCGCGGGACGCCTTGCGCTCCTCGACCGCCTCTGCGAGCAGCCGCGAATACAGGTCGAACCCGACTGCGGCCATGTGGCCCGACTGCTCCCCGCCGAGGATGTTGCCGGCGCCCCGGATCTCGAGGTCGGACAGCGCGATCTGGAAGCCGGCGCCGAGCTCGGATGCGTTGAAGATGGCCTGGAGGCGCTTCCGGGCCTCCTCGCTCATCCGCTCGCGGCGCCGGTACAACAGATACGCATACGCGCGCCTGCTGGATCGACCGACCCGCCCGCGGAGCTGGTACAGCTGCGCCAGGCCGAGGGTGTCGGCTCGATCGATGACGATGGTGTTGGCGTTCGGGATGTCGAGGCCCGACTCGATGATCGTGGTGCACACGAGGACGTCTGCCTCGCCACCCGCGAACTTGAGCATCACGCTCTCGAGCTGGCCCTCGGCCATCTGCCCGTGGCCCACGACGAGCCGAACGTCGGGTAGCAGTCGACGCAGCTGTTCGGCCTGGGCCTCGATCGTCTCGACCCGGTTGTGGACGTAGAAGACCTGGCCGCCGCGATCGAGCTCGCGCAGGACCGCATCGCGCACGAGGCCGGCGCTCGCCTCGGCGACCCGCGTCTGGATCGGCAGCCGGTCCTCCGGCGGTGTCTCGATCACGGACATGTCGCGCACGCCGGCGAGCGCGAGATTGAGCGTGCGCGGAATGGGCGTTGCCGACAGCGTCAGGACGTCGACCTCGCGCTTGAGCTGCTTGAGCCGCTCCTTTGCGGCGACCCCGAAGCGCTGCTCCTCGTCGACGACAACGAGGCCGAGATCGCGGAAGCGGACGTCGCGCGACAGCAGCCGATGCGTCCCGATCACGAGGTCCACCGAGCCGTCAGCGAGCCCTGCCACGGTCTTCTCCTGGTCGGCCTTGGAGACGAACCGCGACAGCAGCGCGACCTTGACCGGGAACGGCCCGAACCGTGCCCCGAACGTGGCGTGGTGCTGCGCGGCGAGGACGGTCGTCGGGACGAGGACCGCGACCTGCTTGCCGTCCTGGGTCGCCTTGAACGCGGCCCGGATCGCGACCTCGGTCTTGCCATAGCCGACGTCGCCGACGACGAGGCGGTCCATCGGCCGAACGGCCTCCATATCGTGCTTGACCTCGACCGCAGCACGCAGCTGGTCGACCGTCTCCTCGTATGGGAATGCGGCCTCCATCTCGGACTGCCACGGCGTGTCGAGCGGATAGGCGTGGCCGGGCGCATCGGCGCGCGCCGCGTACAGGGCAAGCAGCTCCTCGGCCAGGTCGTCGACCGCCTTGCGGACGCGCTGCTTGGTGCGCAGCCACTCGGTGCCGCCGAGCTTCGACAGGCTCGGGTGCTCCCCGCCCGAGTAGCGCGAAATCCGACCGATCTGCTCGACCGGGACGAAGATCCGGTCCTGGCCCTGGAACGCGAGCTCGAGGTAGTCACGCTCGTCGCCGAGCCCGGAGCTGCGTCGGAGCATCCGCTCGTAGCGGGCGATCCCATGGTCGATGTGGACGACGAGGTCGCCCAGCGTCAGGCGCTCGAGGATGTCCCGCGGGACGACCCGGCGCATCGCCTTCGGCCGCCGGACGCGGACGTTGCCGAACAGCTCGCGATCGGTGACGAAGACGAGCCCGTCCGGTCCGCCTGCGAAGCCGCCGTTGAGGCTCCGATCCACCACCGAGACTGCTCCGGGCGGCGGCGCAGCCTCGATCGCGTCGGTGACGCCGGCTGCGTGGCCGGCCTCCTCGAGCAGCTCGGCGAGACGCGGCGCCTGATCGGAGGCGATGACGATCCGCGGCGCGTTCTCTTCCCGCTGCCAACGCTCCACGGCGTCGGCGATGCGTGCGCTCCGACCCGGCGGCAGCTGCGGCTCGCGCCAGCCGAACAGGTCGCCCGACGACTTCCCGCCACCGGCGATCGCGTTCGATGCCTCCGATTCCCAGGTCAGCTCGAGGGTCCGCGCGGCGAGCAGGCGGCGCTTCCAGTCGCGTGGCGGAAGGAGCGTCGGTGGCCAGTCCCGTGGCAGCTCGCCGCCGGCGACGAGGTCGTCGCGGCGCTCGTCTGCCTGGCGCCACAGGAAGTCAGCGGCTTCACCGACGTCGCCCGGCTCGTCGAGGACAAACAGCGTCTCGGGTCCCAGGTGATCGAGGGCCGTCGAGGGCGCGAGGAGCGGCGCCCAGATCTCGGCGGCGTCACCGACTGCCGCGGCGCGAGACTCGCCGCGCGGCGCCGTCGCGCCATCACGGGTGGGCCGCTCCGGATCGGCGGCAACGGCGGCGATGAGCCGCTCCAGGTCCTGCCCGAGCCGCTCCGTCAGCTTCCGGCCGCTGGTTCCAAGGCGGTCTCGCAGGGCCTCCGCGCCGCCCGCCGGCACGAGGAACTCCGAGGCCGGCAGGAGCACGACGCGATCGACCTTGCCGGTCGTGCGCTGGTCGGTAGGGTCGAAGGCGCGCAGCGAGTCGATCTCGTCCCCGAACGACTCGACACGAACCGGCAGCTCGGCCGAGGGCGGGAAGACGTCGACGATGCCGCCGCGGCGCGCGAACTCGCCGCGGCCGGCGACCTCGAGCACTGGCGTGTAGCCGAGCTGGAGCAGCTCCCGGAGCAGCTCGCTCTGGGCGATCCTGGCCCCGACGCGCAGCTCGAGGGGCTCGTCCGGCAGGTCGTCGGGTGCGAGCGTGTGTTGCAGGAGCGCCTGAACGCTCGCGACCAGGATCCGCGCCTGGCCGGTGCGCCAGGCCGACAACGCGGCGACCCGTGCCGCCGTCTCGTCGGCCACGAGCTCGCTGCGCTCGTAGGCGAGCGCGGTTCGCGGCTCGAGCACCGCCACCGCGGCTTGGTCGCCGACCCACGCCGCGAGCTCCTCGGCAACGCGATCGCCGATCTCCGAGTCGCGCGCGATCCAGCAGATGCGCTCGCCGGCATCGAGGGCGAGCGCGGCGGCGAGGTAGCTCTTCGCGCCATGCGGCACGGAGGTCACGCCGGCGTGCCTCCCGGCGTTGGTCGCTGGCGCCGCCGGCGACCCGAGCCGCTCGCGAAGCGTCGCGAACGCGCCGGTGCCGTCCAGCAGCCGAGGCAGCCCGGACAGGTTGGGGATGCGCCGACCCGGCCCGGTGCGAGCAGCCGCCGGCGCAGTTGGGTGAGCCGCAGGTGGGCGAGATGGGGCCGCCGCCGGTGACGGTGCGACCGGCGCCGTCGAACCGGAAGCCGCGGTCTCCGGGGTCCGCTCGGCGAGCCGCCGCTCCCAGCCCTTCCGTCCCCGCAACGGCGTCCGGCTGCTCACGCCTCCTCCTCGGGTCCGCGGCGGCGCGAGAGCACTCGCCGCCAGCCGGTCTTCGTGCGGCGGATCCCGTCGGGCCCCGGCGGCCCTTCGACCTCGCCCGGCGCCGCCAGTCGATCCTCGTCGGCGGGGCGCAGCTCGAATGCGTTGAACCTTGTCGCCGCCTTGTTCGTGCCCTCCTGCGCCCACGCCTCGACCGCGTCGGCGGCCGCGTCGAGGAGCTCGTCGAGCCGCTGTCGCTCGTCAGGTTCGAACTTGGTCAGGACGTGATCGACGAACCGGCCATCGGGCGCCCCGATCCCGACGCGGAGCCGGCTGAACGCCTCGTTCTCGAGCTCGCCGATGATCGAGCGCAGGCCGTTGTGCCCGCCCGGGCCGCCGCCCTCGCGGAAGCGAAGCTTGCCGAAGGGCAGCGCGAAGTCATCGACGACGACGAGGAGCTCGCCCAGCGGCGCCCGCTCCCGTGCGAGCACCTTGCGCACGGCAATCCCGGACTCGTTCATGTACGTCTGCGGCTTCACGAGCACGAGGTCGAGCCCGCGAAACCGACCGCCGACGACCGACGACGCGTCCTTGCTCCGCCCACGACCGGACCACCCGGCCCGATCGGCCAGGCGGTCGAGCACCATCCAGCCGATGTTGTGGCGGGTCTGCCGGTACTGCTCGCCGGGGTTGCCCAGCCCGACGACGATCTTGTTCAGGACGACCTCCGAGACAGCACGAACGGCCCCGGGACGTCCGTCCGGGGGCTCGACAGCGAATGGTAACGATCGTCCGCGTCCAAGGCGTCCGGTCGCAGATTCGGACTGACATCGGGCGACGGCGCTGCCCATACTCGGCCCACAGCGAGGGAGGTGCCGGCGGAGGCACCTGGAACGGGAGGACCCCGATGGCCCGACTCCGGCCCGATTTCACGTTGCCTGGCGACGGCGCACAGCGGCTGCGGCGGATGCTCGCAATGCTGTCGATGCTCATGCTGGTTGCCGGCGTCTGCGTACCCGTGGCGACGGCAACGGCGCAGCCGCGCGGCGTCGACGGTTTGGCCTTCGGCCAGGGGCTCTCCAGCGAGCAGCGGATCACCCGCCGCAGTCACATCCGCTCGCTCGCCGCGGCGGCCGCGTACGCAGCGGCACATCCGCGATCCGCAAGGCATCCCGAGCTGCCCAGGCTCCGTACAAGCTTCGAGAAGGCGGCCAGCCTGACGCCATCGACATCCCCGTCGACCAACACTCGGCTGGCGACTCCACTGCTCGTGGCTACACCGGACGTCGCCGAGATCACGTCATTTGACGGGATCACCGAATCGGAAGGCGGCGACTGGATACCGGCCGATCCATGGGTCGCCGCAAATTCGAGCTACGTCGTCCAGGTGGTCAATGACATGGTCCGCGTGAGCAGTCGCTCAGGAACCACGCTCGTGTCGGTGCCACACGAGGCGTTCTTCAACATCCCGCCGGGGTATTTCGGCGCTGACGCGCGGATCATCTGGGACGCGACCCATGGCCGCTGGGTCGGGGAGACGATCTGGCTTGCTGGTGATTTCTCTCTCAACGGTTTCATCCTCGCTGTCTCCGACAGCTCGGATCCGACACAGGGCTGGTCGCTGATCATCGTCTCGTATGCGCTGGGTCAATTCCCGGACTACCCATCCCTCGCCTCGTCAAACGACAAGATCGTGATCGCCGCAGACCTCGTCGACGGGAGCTCCAACTTCTACGGGGCTGATATCAACACCTTGACCTGGTCGTCCATCCTCGGCGGCGGCGGGCTCGTCTACAACTATTGCGATCCAGGCGCGTACCAGCATCCGAGGGCGGCCCAGGTCCTGTCCTCGTCGTCCGATGTCCATATCGTCATGGAGGCGGCCGACGGTTCGGGGCACCAGCTCTACTGGCGGGAAAAAGGCACCGGGCAGTGCTCCGACTTCACTGACCTCACGGATCTCACCGACTCCCTCGGCTTCGATTCGCTCCTGGTCGCCGGGCCGACGAACGACATCCCGCCACCGCCCCGACAGGTCGGATCGGACACGATCGGGAGCACCCTCCATCCAGCTCTCGATGAGCGGCCCACCGATGCCGTCTGGCAGAACAACCACCTGTACTGGGTCAGCACCCATCCCAAGAGCTACGACGCCGGGGCAACGTGGAACGACGACGTGGTCGTCTGGTCGACGACGACAATGACGACGAGCGGCTCGCCGTCGGGCAACGTAAAGATCGAGGTCTCGCCGGGCGACACGATTGACGCCTACATGGGCGGGATCGGCCTCACTCGCAACGGAACGCCGATCATCGTCTACTCGCAGTCGGACGCGAGCAGCCCGATCGCCCTGTACGCCAACCGGATCGATGCCGGCGGCGCCCTGGGCACGCCGATCCTCCTCGACACGAGCGAGGATGCGATCGGCGGCGAACGCTGGGGCGACTACGCAGGCGTCGCCATGGACCCGACCGGCACCGGCACCGTCTGGGCGAGCCACATGCTCGCCGCGGCGGACAACACCTGGCGGACGGACATTGTTCGGCTCGTCGTTGACGGCGAAACGCCGACGACGCCGGGCACGCCACGCGCGGCAGCGCTCGTGCCGTCCGCGCTCACCTTCGCCCCGAAGTACAAGATCAGCTGGGGCGCCGCGTCCGACGCGAGCACGGGGACGGTCACCTACCGCCTTGAGCAGAACGTCGACGGCGGCGGATTTGCGTTTGCGGCCACGCTGACAGGCACGTCCACGATTCGATCCCTGTTCGTCGGCAGCACCTACCAGTACCGGGTGTGGGCCGTCGACGCGCTCGGCAACGCCGGTTCTGCGGCCACCGGTCCCACCATCACGCCCTCGATCGCGCAATCCCCGACATCGAAATCGGGCACGTGGCACACCTCGTCATCCAGCAACTACTCCAACGGGAGCACCTGGTATGCGTCCGCCGCGGGGGCCTCGGCGTCGTACAAGGCGACCGGTCTCAGGTCCATCGCAATCGTGACGACGAAGGGTTCCAGCCGCGGCTCGTTCAAGGTCTACATCGACGGCGCGTACAAGGGCACGATCAGCACCTACGCGACCAAGACTGCCTATCGCCAGGTCGTCTACCAGTACAGCTGGTCGACCGCCGGGACGCACACGATCAAGATCGTGGTGAAGGGAACCGCCGGTCATCCGCGCGTCGACTTCGACGCGGTCCTGCTCCTGAAGTAGTCGGTCAGGCCCTCGAGGCGAGCAA
>Ga0070707_100006943_pt1 | contig 10498 bp, 10 predicted proteins | sample KBSK5502metaG_FD_65468 | JGI IMG/M metagenome (GOLD analysis project Ga0070707, IMG submission 65468) | Corn, switchgrass and miscanthus rhizosphere microbial communities from Kellogg Biological Station, Michigan, USA - KBS K5-50-2 metaG | ecosystem: Host-associated > Plants > Roots >... | reverse complement strand
TGAGCCCTCAGCTCCTCCGGCTCAAGAGCGCCGGCGCCGACCACATCGTCCTCGTCGCCAATGCGCCGGAGGGTGCCCAGGTCGTCAAGTCGCGCGCCAAGATCGGCTGGGAGACGCCCATGGTCTCGCACTGGGGCATCTCGGGCGGCCGCTTCGCCGAGCTGACGGGCGAGCTGTCCGACGGCGTGGCGTTTCTGCAGACCTATTCGTTCTTCGGCCAGCAGAACGAGCGCGGCCAGGCTGTGCTCCGCGCCCTCAAGGAGAAGTACGGCGTCAAGGGCCCCGAGGAGATCGTCGCACCCGTCGGGACGGCCAATGCCTACGACGGCATGCACCTGGTCGCACTCGCCATCGAGCAGGCGGGGGGCACCGAAGGGCCCAAGGTCCGCGACGCGCTCGAGAATCTCAAGACCGAGTACAAGGGCCTCATCAAGACCTACAAGCGGCCGTTCACGCCCGAGCAGCACGACGCCCTCACCGACGAGGACTACATCATGGTGGTCTGGAAGGCCGGCAAGATCGTCCCCCTGGCCACGAAGTAGGCGGAGCCGGGCCGACTCTCCGCTTGTATCTGCAGCTCGTCGTCAGCGGCCTCGCGCTCGGGAGCATGTACGGGCTGGTCGCCCTCGGGTACCACATCACGTGGGCTACCAGCCGCACCATGAACTTCTCCCAGGGCCATGCCGTGATGGCGGGCGCGGTGATCGCCTACGCCACCGTGGTGGGCCTGGGCTGGCCGTTCCCGCTGGCGCTCGCGGTCACGCTCGGGGCGGCGGCGGGCTTCGGCGTCCTCATCGAGCGCGTGGCGGTGCGCCCGTTCTTCCGGGCGACCTCGCCCGCCTGGCTCCTCTCCACCATCGCCTGCGGCATCATCGCCGAGAACGTGGCGATGCTCGCCTTCGGCAAGGACGCGCGCGCCTTCCCGTCACCCTTCACCAGGACTCCCATCCTCGTCGGCGGCGCAGGATTCTATCCCCAGGAGCTCCTTGTCCCGCTCGTAGGCCTCGGGTTGATGGCGCTCGTCCACGCTTTCTACCACCGCACGCCGTACGGCAAGCAGCTCAAGGCCGTGGCCTTCGACCCCGAGGCGGCGGGGCTGATGGGGATCCACATCCCGCGCGCGGTCATGACGGCCTATGCCCTCTCCGCGCTCCTGGCCGGCATCGCGGGGGTGCTGCTCGCGCCGCTCCTCAACGTCGCCCCCACCATGGGCACCATCATCGGCCTCAAGGCATTCGCGGTGGCCATCATCGGCGGGCTCGACTCGGCGCCCGGCATCGTGATCGCCGGCTTCGGCTACGGACTGATCGAGTCCTTCGTCGCCGGTTATGTCTCGACAGGCGCACGAGAGATCGTGGGCTTCGCGCTCGTGATCGCGGTGCTGGTGGTGCGGCCGTGGGGGCTCCTCGGCGACAAGCCCGCGAGGCGCGTGTAGCCGGCCGATGAACAGGGCCCGAGTGGCGCGCGTCGCGTGGATCGTTCTCGCGGCAGCGGCGGTGGCGCTGCCGCTCTCCACCGCCAACACCTACTACTTGTACCTGGCGTGCAGCGTGGGGCTCCTCACCGTCGTGACGGCGGGGCTCAACGTGCTGGCCGGCCTGACCGGGCAGATCTCGCTGGGGCACGCGGGCTTCTACGCCCTCGGCGCCTACGGGGCGGCCGTCGGCGCCACGCGCCTCGGCTGGCCCCTGTGGCTCGCGGCGATGACGGGGATCGTCCTGGCGGCCGGGGTGGGAGCCCTGGTGGCGGCGGCGGCGCTCCGCGTCTCCGGGCCCTACCTGGCCATGGTCACCATCGCCTTCGGCATCATCGTCGAGAGCGTGCTCGTCGAATGGGTCTCGGTGACCGGCGGGCCCGGCGGCATCTTCAGGATCCCGAAGGTCCCGCTCGGCCGCTACTACTGGGCGATCGCGGTGAGCGCGGCGGCCGCGCTCTGGCTGACCGCGAACCTCCGTCGCTCGGCGTGGGGGCGCGCCTTCCTCGCCGTCAAGGCGAGCGAGGTGGCGGCGGAGTCGCTCGGCCTCTCCGCCTACCATGTCCGCATCGTCGCGTTCACCGTCTCCGCCGCCTTCACGGGGGTGGCGGGGGCCCTGTTCGCGTTCCTCAACGGCTACATCTCGCCCGACAGCTTCACGCTGCAGACCTCCATCCTCTTCCTGCTCGCGCTGCTCTTCGGCGGCATGGGCAGCGTAGCCGGTCCGGTGGTCGGCAGCGCGGCGCTCACCCTGCTGCCCGAGCTGCTCACCGCGCTCTCGGATTACCGCCTCATCCTGTACGGCTCCTTGCTCCTCGTCTCGATGTACTGGCTGCCGTCGGGATTGGTGGGGGCGCTCGCCCGCGGACCCGCGCGCGCTCGTCCAACCGGATCGCCCACCCGTGAAGAACCGTGGCGCTTCTCGGCGTCGATATGGGAGCACGGCGCCCCGGACCCGTTACTCTCGGCAACAGGAGTCGGGCTTTCCTTCGGGGGTGTGGTAGCCGTGGCCGACGTGAGCCTCGCCATCCAGCCACGCCGCATTCACGCCATCATCGGTCCCAATGGAGCAGGAAAAACCTCGCTGCTGAACGTGCTGACCGGGTATTACGCGCCGGACACGGGTGGCATCACCCTCGGGGGGCTGTCGATCGTGGGACTTCCTCCCTACCGCATCGCGCGGCTGGGCGTCGCCCGCACCTTCCAGACGACGCAGCTCTTCGGCGACCTCACGGTGCGCGAGAATGTCGCGGTGGGCCTCGCGGGGGGGCATCTGGGCAGCATCTGCGCCGCGCTGCTCGGCACCCCGCGAGCGCGCCGCGTGGAAGCAGCACGGATGCGCGATGCCGATTCGCTCCTGGTGGCCATGGGCTTCATCGAGCTGGCCGATCGGCCCGCCAATTCACTGCCGGGCGGCATCAGACGCCGAGTGGAGATCGCGCGCGCGCTTGCCGGACGGCCCGAGATCCTGATGCTCGACGAGCCGGCGGCGGGGCTCTCTCCCGTCGAGATCGAAGCGCTGGACGCCGAGCTGAGCGCCCTGCGTGACGGCGGCGGGCCCGCGATCATCCTGGTCGAGCACCACATGGACCTCGTCATGGCCGTGTCGGACACGATCAGCGTGCTCGACTACGGGCGCGTGATCGCGAGCGGGTCTCCCGAGTCGGTGCGGGAGAACCCACAGGTGGTCGAGGCCTACCTGGGCGCGGGGACATGAGCGCGCTCGACGTGGCGGGCCTCTCGGTCGCCTACGGCGCGGTGATGGTCCTTCACGAGGTCTCGCTCGAGGTCCGCGAGGGCGAGATGGTCAGCGTGATCGGCGCCAACGGCGCGGGCAAGACCACCTTGCTCAAGACGCTGGCCGGCGTGCTCTCGCCCGCGGCCGGGCGAATCCGCGTCGACGGCGCGGACATCGGCGGGCGCCCGTCCTATCGCGTCGCGCGCGCGGGCGTGGTCCTGGTGCCGGAAGGGCGCGGCATCTTCGGGGACCAGAGCGTGCGCGACAACCTGCTCCTCGGCGCGCTCGCCAGGCGTGACCGGCGCGACGCGGAGGCCGTCGGCGCCGATCTGGAGCGGGCGCAGCGGTATTTCCCGGCCCTTGGCGCCCGGCTCGACGACGCCGCTGGCAGCCTCTCGGGCGGCCAGCAGCAGATGCTGGCGGTGGCGCGCGGCCTCATGGCGAGACCACGCGTCCTGCTGCTGGACGAGCCCTCGCTCGGGCTAGCGCCGCCCCTCGTCCGGGACATCTTCGTGGTGCTCGGTCGGCTCCGCGCCGAGGGCGCCACCATCCTGCTCGTGGAGCAGATGGCCGCCCAGGCGCTGCGGCTCGCCGACCGCGCCTATGTCCTCGAGCGCGGCCGCGTCACGGTGGAGGGACCGGCGGCCACCGTCGCCCGGAACCCCAGGGTCGTAGAGGCCTACCTCGGCCGCCGGGCGGCGAGCGCTTGAAGCCCGGCGGCCAAAACGGGTATGCTTCGGCTCGCCCCATGCGACGGATGACGATGGACGCGATATCCGTGCTGCGAATGTGCCCCAAGGTGGCCGAGCGGTTGTATGCGGCCCCGCCCCAGGCCGGCCGCGTGCATTCGGTATTCGAGCGCGTGCTGAATCTCGCCTGGCACGACGGCCGGCTCCTCACGCTCCAGGGACGGGGGCCGATGCTCGCGCCCTTCGCCGTCGAGCTGCCGCGGCTGCCGTGCTCTCACGGGTTACGACCCGGCGTGAGCGTGAGACGCGACGGCGACACGCTCACCCTCGACGGCGCCTTCATCGAGTGGCAGGGCGCGAGGATCGCGGACTCCGCCATGCCCGCGGGCGGTGGCGGCCCAGGGGGGGCGCTCTCGGTCCTGCTCGCCGGGCTCCACGCCGAAGGCGCGCACGGGCTCTCCTCGACGATCGGGCACCGCGCTCGGTCACGACTGGCCGGGGGCCTCGGCCGCCGCGACCCCGAGGTGTTCATCGAGGGCGCGCGCGGGCTTCTCGGTCTGGGCGAAGGGCTCACCCCGGCCGGTGACGATTGCCTCGTGGGCGCGCTCGCTGTGATCCACCGCCTTACCCGGGGGTGGCTCCTTGCGCATCCCGAGATCGAAGCCTCCGTCGCTGCCGCCGCCGCTACCATGACCACGACGATCGCGCGTGAGTTCGTCGTCCATGCGCTCGCGGGTCGCTTCGCCGAGAGCCTGATCGACCTCCTGACGGCGGAGTCGGCGGACGCGGTCGGCGGCGCCGCCACCCGCGTCCTTCAGAGTGGCGCCACCTCCGGCGCCGATACGCTCTGCGGGGTCCGTCTGGCCCTGGGCGCGCTCGGAGTCGAGCGCGCGTGACGACGCTCACCCTCGTGAGGCCAAGCGCGTACCATGACTCGGTCGCGCTCCTCGCGCTGGCGCGGGCGCTACGCGCGGATCCGGGCGTGAGCGAGGTCGCGGCGCTCATGGCCACCGAGGCCAACAAGGCGCTCATGGCGCAGTCTGGGCTCCTGACCATGGAGGCGGGAGCTGCCGGCCCCAACGACCTCGTCATCGTGATCCAGGCCGAGGCGGCGGCCCAGGCCGAGAGCGCGCGGGCAACCGCCGAGACGCTGCTCGCGAACAGGCACGCGCGCGCGCAGGCGGCCGGCCGCGCGCGGCCGCGGACCATCGAGAGCGCCCGGCGCCGGCTCCCCGGCGCCAACGTGGCCCTGATCTCGGTCCCCGGCGCGTTCGCCGCCGCGGAAGCCCTGAAGGCCCTCGGGCTCGGGCTTCACGTGATGCTCTTCAGCGACAATGTCGTGCTGGACGACGAGGTGCGGCTCAAGCGCTTCGCCGTCGACCGGGGCCTCCTCGTGATGGGACCCGACTGCGGCACGGCGTATCTCAGCGGCGTTCCCCTCGGCTTCGCCAACGTGGTGCCCCGCGGGCGGATCGGCATCGTCGCCGCGTCCGGCACCGGGCTCCAGCAGGTCGCGACGCTCCTGGCCGCGCGAGGCGAGGGCATCTCCCAGGCCGTCGGCGTCGGCGGGCGCGACATGAGCGAGGCCGTGGGCGGCCTGATGACGCTCCAGGCCCTGGACGCGCTTGGCGCCGACCGCGCGACCGAGCTGATCGTGGTGATCGGTAAGCCCCCCGCCGCCGCTGTCCGCGCGCGCGTCGCCGCCAGGCTTCGCGACATCGGCAAGCCTGCCGTGGTCGCGATGCTCGGGCGCGACGTGATCGTGCGTGAAGACGGCGCCATCACCACCGTCGCCACCCTGGAAGACGCCGCGCTGGCCGCGGTCGCGCGGCTGACGGGCCAGCGCTGGACGCCGAACGCATTCGCCCTCGACGCCGCCGACGTGAGGCGTCGGATACTCCGCGCGCGCCAGGAGCTGGCGCCCGGCCAGCGCGGCATTCGCGGTCTGTACGCGGGCGGGACGCTCGCCCACGAAGCCGTGCTGATCCTCGAGCCCCTGGTGGGCGCCGTCGCGAGCGACCTCCGGCCGGGGTCGGACGCGAGCCATCGCGTGCTCGATCTGGGCGCCGACGAGTTCACGGTGGGACGGGCTCATCCCATGCTCGACCCGACCTCCCGCATCGAGGCCATCGAGCGCTGTGCCAAGGAGCCGGACGTGGCGGTGCTCGTGCTCGACGTCGTGCTGGGCCGCGGCGCCGCCGCCGACCCCGCCGGAGACATCGCCCCCGCCGTGGAGGCGGCGCGCGGCGAGGCGCGAGCGCACGGGCGCGCGCTGGCCGTCGTCGTCACCGTGGTAGGCACGCCCGACGATCCCCAGGGGCTCCGCGGCCAGATCGCCCGTCTCGAGGCGGCGGGCGCGTGGGTGCTGCCCTCGAACGCCCAGGCCGCGCGGGCGGCGGCGTGCATCGCGGGCGGCGAGCGCGTGACGAACGCCCTGCTGGGAGCCGCGGAGTGACGGCCATCGGCGATCTCTTCGACGGAGAGATCCGCGTGATCAACGTGGGGATCGAGAGCTTCGCGCTCGAGCTCACGCGGGTCGGCGTGTCCGCGATCCATGTCGAGTGGACGCCGCCCGCCGGCGGGGATCCGCGCCAAGCCGCGCTCCTGGCCCAGCGCGCGCCATGGATCGAGCACGCCAATCAGGTGGCCCTCGAGCGACTCGTCGGGAGCGAGCCGATCCTGATCGACTGCGCGCCCGCGCGCGAGGCGATGGGGCTCACGGATCGCGTCGTGCTCCACGCGGGGCCGCCGCTTCTGTGGGAGGGCGCCGGCGCCACCATGCGCTCTGCCATCCTCTGCGCCATCCGTTACGAGGGCTGGGCGGCCGACGACGGCGCCGCGACAGATCTCGTCATGAGCGGGCAGGTCGCCCTCGCGCCCTGCCATCGCTGGGGCGCGGCGGGGCCGATGACGGGGATCATCACGCCGTCGATGCCGGTCTTTGTCGTGGAGAACCGTCGCCACGGCAATCGCGCCTTTGCCACCATCAACGAGGGGCTCGGCCGGGTGCTGCGCTTCGGCGCCACCGACGCGAGCGTCGTGGATCGGCTCCGCTGGCTCGCCGCGGAGGCGGGCCCGCTGCTCGGCGCCGCCATCCGCGGCAGCGGCGGCGTCGATCTGCGCGCGATCATGGCCAAGGCGCTCACCATGGGCGACGAGATGCATCAGCGCAACGTGGGCGCCTCCTGCCTCCTCACGCGCGCCCTCATGCCGCATCTGGCGCGGGCGACCTCGGACGCCGGCGCCGTCGCGCGGCTCGGGGATTTCCTCGCCGCCAACGACCAGTTCTTCCTCAATCTGGCCATGGCCGCGAGCAAGGCTTGCGCGGATCCATGCCTCGGCATCGAGGGCTCGACTGTGGTCACCACGATGGCGCGCAACGGCACGGACTTTGGCATCCGCGTGGCGGGGCTCGGCGACCGCTGGTTCACGGCGCCCGTGAATACGCCGGAGGGGCTCTACTTTCCCGGCTTCGGGCCCAGAGACGCCAATCCGGATCTCGGCGACAGCGCCATCGTGGAGACCGTGGGCCTCGGCGGCTTCGCCATGGCCGCCTCGCCCGCGGTGGCCGGGTTCGTGGGCCGGGGCGGCATGCGCGAGGCCATCGCGGTGACCGAGGAGATGGCGGAGATCTGTCTCGGCGAGCACCCGCATTTCCGCATCCCGACCCTCGACGACCGCGGCACGCCCGTCGGCATCGATATCCGCAAGGTCGTGGAGACGGGCATCGCGCCCCTCATCAACACGGGGATGGCGGGCAAGATCCCCGGCACCGGCCAGATCGGCGCGGGCGTGGTCCGCGCGCCGCTCGCCTGCTTTCGGGCGGCGCTCGACGCCTTCGCCGCCCACGCGGACGCCGCGCGGTGAGCCGAACGCAGAAGCGCATGTGTCATCAGATTCTCGGGAGGACATCATGAAGCTCGTGCTCTTTCAGATGGCGGGGCGGCGGGACGTATTGCCCGGCGTGCTCACCGAGCGCGGTGTGGTCAGCATCGCCGACGCGGTGTCCCCGAGCTACACGCCCCAGTTGACGATGGCGGGCATCATCGACAACTTCGAGGCCCTGCGTCCCTCGCTCACGCGGCGGGCGAACGAGGGTGACGCCATGCCGTTGTCCGCGATCCGCCTGCGCCCTCCCCTGCCGCGGCCGGGGAAGATCCTGGCCTGCATCGCCAACTACTGGGAGCACGGGGCGCTCGAAGCGAGGCCGCTCAACATGTTCCTCAAGAGCCCGGACGCCGTGGTCGGGCCGGGGGACACGATCGTGCTTCCCGAGTTCACCGAGCCCTGGATCTTCATGCACGAGGCCGAGCTGGCCCTCGTCATCAAGGGACCGGCCAAGATGGTGACACGCGAGAACTGGCGGAGCGCGGTCTTCGGCTACACCGGCATGATCGACGTGTCGGCGCGCGGCGAGGGCCGGCGCACGTGGAAGGCCGGGAGCTGGCTCGGGAAATCGTTCGACACCTTCGCGCCCGTCGGCCCGTGCATCGCGACCGCCGACGAGATCCCCGACCCCAACAACGTGCACGTCCAGTTCTGGGTCGACGGCCAGCTCCGCCACAACTACAACACCGACGACATGGAGCACCCGGTCCCCGCGCTGGTCGAGTTCGCGACAGCCATCATGACGCTCAACTCGGGCGACCTCATCGCGTGCGGCACGAACCACGAGGGTCTAGGCCCCCTCCAGGACGGCGAGGTCGTAGACTTCGAGATCCACGGCATCGGGCGCATGCGACTGTCCGTCCAGGATTCCCTCAAGCGCTCGTGGGAGAAGGGCATCTACATGGGCCCCGATTCGACCAATCCCGAGGCCGTCCGCCGCAACCGGCCGCCGACCCCGGCCTGATGCGTATGCACAACCCGTCGCATGGTCCGGCCACAGCCTAAGGAGGGAGGACACCTTGTCCAAGACACCCAAGGTCACCGCCCTCTTGCTCGCGCTCCTCGTCGCCGCCTGCGCAAGTCCGCAACCTCCGACGTCTATGGTCAGGGTGCCGGATAAGCTCAAACCCGGCGCGAACGAATCGCTGGCGATCATCGTTCCCGCAAAGGGCGTGCAGATCTACGAATGCCGTGCCAAAAAAGATCGGGCCGGGGAATATGAATGGGCGTTCGTGGCTCCCGAAGCCGATCTCTTCGACGCGCGTGGTAACAAGATCGGCCGACACTATGCCGGCCCACATTGGGAGTCGAACGATGGCAGCAAGATCTTGGGTGCGGTGAAGGAACGTGCCGACGCCCCAGTGGCCGACGCCATCCCTTGGCTGTTGCTTGCCGCGAAGTCCGTCGGCTCGGAAGGCTCGTTCAGCAAGATCACGAGCATACAGCGCGTCAGTACCGTTGGCGGCGTGGCGCCTAAGGCCGGTTGTTCTCAAGCTGTGGTCGGGACGCCGGCGCGCACCAACTACACGGCGGATTATTACTTCTTTACCGCTCAGTAAGCTGTTCGCAGAGAGGGGCACGCGGAGGAAGCATGCGGCCGACCATGCTGGTGTCGTTCCTGCGCTGGATCATCGTCGCGGTTGCCACGGACACCGAGGCGCAGACGGTCGTCTGTCACGGATCCCCGATCCCTGAGGGGTTCGTGGTCATAGCGGCAGGGTGCAAGCACGACCTGTCCCCGCGGGTCACCGGAGGCGCTGAACACTTCCACCATCATGAAACCGGCTGTCATTGAGCCCCGTTGCTTCGAGTGGCATATCCGCTCGTGCCGTCGCGGAGCAAGCACGTGACAGGGTACATCGCTACGGAAGCCGATCATCCACTCATCGCCGAGATCGTCAACCTACACGCGCACGATCGACGGATCGGCGTGATCGTGTCCACGATTCCGATGCTGCCGGAGATCACCTCGGGGAGCATCGGCGGGAAGACGATGTAGTTGTCCCGGTTGATGAGCCCCCGCTCGACCTCGTCGCGCTTGAGCTCGCTCTTGAGCTGCTTCTCGAGCGTGAGCGCCGTGTAGACGCCGCCGAAGCCGCCGCCGAGGATGAGGATGCGCGTGGGTGGCATGGATTCCTCCGTGGAGTGCCTAAGCCCTCTCGGGCGCGCCGACCAGGCCCTCGATGGCCTCGGCATCGGCGTCGGTCACCGACGTGAAGTGAATGCGCGTCAAGGGCGTAAGGCTGGCCCGCTCGTCCTGGACCACCGTGCCCCCGACCACCTTGCCATAGATGTCCTGCGACTCGCGGTCCGGATCCGCGTAGGCGAGGCGGAAGCGCACGTTCGTCAACGGCTCGAGCTCCGCGTCGAGCCGGGCCACGACCGCGTGCCGGCCAAGGCGGAGCACGAGGCCGCCGATGCTCTCCTGATGGACGATCTTTCCCTCGATGACCCAGCACCGGATGGGCAGAGACACGCTGATCTCTCGCCCCGCTTCGGGCTCTTCCCGCAAAGCGGCCTGGGCGTACCCGCCACGCAGAGCGCGAAGCTCGTACAGCTCGAGAGGCTCGGAGAGTCCCTTCACGTCCACCGCCTGGGGGGCGCCGACCTCGGCGATGTGCCGGATGGCGTCGTACGTCGCGGCGGTGACGAAGACCTGACCGCCCACGGTGGCGCCTTCCACGCGGGCGGCGATGTTGACCGCGCTCC
>Ga0070707_100006940_pt1 | contig 10499 bp, 16 predicted proteins | sample KBSK5502metaG_FD_65468 | JGI IMG/M metagenome (GOLD analysis project Ga0070707, IMG submission 65468) | Corn, switchgrass and miscanthus rhizosphere microbial communities from Kellogg Biological Station, Michigan, USA - KBS K5-50-2 metaG | ecosystem: Host-associated > Plants > Roots >... | reverse complement strand
CGTAAGCCTGCTTGCAGCTGGCGGCGTTCGTTTTCGGTCAAGGGTCGGATGAATAGAGGTGTTTTCATGCCCTCTATCATACCACATTGTCAATTACCTTTCGTGAGTTTGCACTAGGCACATGTTACATTGCTTCTCTTCCCCATTGCTCACCTTCAAATAGAGCATGCTGATTTTTCCTGACTTTCCCTCCGTTGCCCTTGAGGAGGGCGACGGGGAGATCGTCAGGGTTCGTTCTTGTCAACAGAAAGGTGGTCGACCATGCTCGTGAGGATGAAGCGGCAGGTGTTCGACGCGTTAGATCCCGCCGCGCTTGCATGGGCGTGTATCGGACCGATAGCTCTGCCCTTTCGTGGCAAACACCCCACCCTGAAGTCACAGGTCTACGCGCAACTCACTGCGGGACAACAAGCGCTGTTCGCCGTCCAAATCTTACTTAACCACGCAGGGGAGGAGGCGGCTGAGTTGTATTGCTTGGTCTCCTCTTTGCTGCGAGACCCGCAAGCGTGGTTAGCCCTCAAAGCTGGATTGCGCTATTTTGACGATGAGGCCATGGTGCACCTGCTTGAACAGATCGAAAGCGTGCTTGAAGCCAGGCATCCACAGGGAGAGACGCACCAGCGCGATGCGCTCCCCTGGGACCTGGACGAGGATCCAGAGCTGTTCACCTCCATGAGTCAACTCAACGCCACCTTCCACGCACTTGCACCGACCTCGCTCAAGCTGATGGGGGTGTCTATCCGCACGAACCCGAGCGCGTTTGTGCTGATCGAGGACTAAGATTGGGCAGGGGCTCACGTTCTTTGTTTCCTGCACACCACTGCGTATGCTGTTGATCTGGGACAACATTGTGGAACTAGTACAGCCTCGCAGAAATAGCGCAGGATAGGAAAGTATGATAGAATACAGGGCAAAACAAGAAGGAGACTTCTCTTATGCCCTCCCCGCAAGCGAGTCCGATTCACCTGAGTCCCCTCCAACAAGACCTCCTCCAGCGGCTGGTCAAGCGCGGTCACATCATCTTAGAAGCAGCCGCAGGAACCAGCAACACCAAGATTGCGCAACACCAGCAGGTCGATTACGAAACGGTGCGGCGCTGGCGAGATCGCTGGCACGCAGCGGAGTCGCGCTTCCAGGCCATCGAAGCGGCAGGCAGGCCGAAACTGCTGAGTCAGGCGATCGAAGTGCTCTTGACCGATGAGCAGCGTCCGGGAGCGCCTGCAACCTTCACGTTCGAGCAGTTCATGCAGATCATGGCCCTGGCGTGCGAAAAACCAGAGGCGGCAGAGCGGCCGGTGAGCGCCTGGACGCCGCGCGAGTTGGCTGATGAAGCGGCGGGGCGCGGCATTGTCAGCAAGATTTCTCCCCGCACAGTGGAGCGCTTTTTAAAAGGTGAGCGCTTTACAGCCCCATCGCAAGCGGTATTGGCTCACTCCCCCACCCGACGACCCCGCTGACCTGGCTGAGCAGATCTGCACGGTCTGCCAGGTCTACGAGGCAACACCAACGCTTGCTGCCACGGGCACGCATGTGCTGAGTACCGATGAGATGACTGGCATCCAGGCCCTGGAACGTCTGCACCCCTGCTTGCCCATCCAGCCTGGTCATGTCGAGCGCCAGGAATTCGAATACAAGCGCCATGGCACACAGAGTTTGATTGCCAACCTCGACGTGGCCACTGGCCAGGTGGTCACACCCAGCATTGGACCGACACGCGACCTTCGCCGACTTTGCCGCTCACATCATCCAGACTCTCCAAACCGATCCCCAGGCCGCCTGGATCTTCATCACCGAGCAGCTGAACACTCATCAATCTGAGACCCTGGTGCGCCTGGTGGCGGCACGATGTGACATCCAGCAAGATCTGGGCAGCAAAGGCAAAAGCGGCCATCTTGCCACCCTGGCGACACGGGCCGCTTTTCTCTCCGATCCGAGCCATCGCATTCGCTTCGTTTATACTCCCAGGCACAGTTCCTGGTTAAATCAAATTGAGATCTGGTTTAGCATTCTGGTCCGTCGCTTGCTGTCCCGACTGAGTTGTCTGTCGGTGCAAGAACTGCGCATCCGGATTCTCGCCTTTATTGCCTACTACAATCGCACGTCCAACGGGGCCTTTCACTGGACCTACAAGGGACCACCTGCTCGCTCCTAGACTCCTGTGCTATTTCTGCGTAGCTGTACTAGGAAGCCATCTCCCCGACATAGTCAGCTGTCGAACCACCAGCAGTAAACCATAACTTACCAGCAGGGTCAAGCGTAAGACCGAAAGGAGCGCTGGACGGTAGGGAGAGCTGGAAGAACGTGAGGGAATGCTTCCCTGGTGCATAGCGTATCAGCGTGTGGGAACCGACGTCCACGAACCAGATCATATCCTTGTGGTCAATGACGAGTTCGTACAGGGCGGGAGGGTACTTTGAGATAGCTGGCACGGGCAGTTCGGTCAAGGTGCCTGTCGTCGGGTCAAACATGCCGAGCTTGCCGGCTAACACTTCGGTAAACCAGATGCGCCCTGTGGTATCTGTCGCAATCGAGAAGATCTGGGCCTGTGGGTTTGGCAGGTCATAGAGGATGACCTGGCCGGAAGCCGGGTCAAGGGTGCCAATCGCCCCGCCTGCAAAGTCACTAAACCAGACCTGTCCCTGGGGCGTGACGGTAAGACTATACGGAGATGAAGGGATCTTGGGAGCGGGGGAAGGGACAGGCCAGATGTGGATGGCACCGGTCCTGGGATCCAGCCGCCCAATCGCCCCGGCCGCTTCTGCTGTAAACCAGAGCAAGCCCCTCCGATCGAAGTGCAGGTCTTGTGGTCCGAGCGGGCTGCCCTGCCAGGTACCCAGAGGGAAGATACGAAACGCCTGCTGCCAGGGATCAAATCGCCCGATGTAGTTGGCGTTCTGTTCGACGAACCAGGCGTCACCCTGTGCATCGACGGTCGTGGTCATGATGCCATACTGTGCGCCAGGAGGGGTCCAGTTGGTCACGACTCCTGTCTGCGTGTTGAGGCGACCGAGGCGGTTGGTATTCATCTCGCCGGCCCAGACATTGTCTTGCGCATCCACTGCTGGCTGCATGAGGCCTACGTCGATCGTTGAAAAGGGATAGAGATGCCTCTGCGCGGTACGCACGGTCGTGGAGATGGTGGGTGCCGGGGCAAGGTGCACCCGCACCTGTCGCACGGTCTGAGCCCGAGCCACAGGAGCAGTCACAGCGCTCTCACTGGTATGTGGGGTATCACAAGCGCTCAAGAGCACAAGCAGAGAACTGAGAGCGAACAACGCCAGCACAAGCAAGGCTGATGCTCTCTGGTGTCGTCTCGCTTGTCCGAGAGGCGTCGTGGCCTTGCGTGTAGCAAACATAATCGTTTCTCTCCTTCCCAAGGTTCGAAAAAGCACGTCCGACATCCTTCACCTGTGGGAGGCTTGCTCAGAATGGAATGCACCAGCATCACGGCGCGATCACATGCAAGCCCAACTATCCCGAACAGGTCACAATTGTGAGCAACGTCACCAGGATGATCACACCTACATGGCTGCCCCAGGCTCAGCGTACACCAGGAAAATCCACTCACCGGAGTTTTCCCGCCGGCTCACTTCATCCTGAAACGCGCTCAACTCGTGTGCAGAGTGAATGATCCGTGCAGTGAGTCTACACGTCCCGCCGAGTTCTCCACATTGATACCATTGCGCCTTCACCGGGAGCCGCGTCGTATAATAATCCCTCCGAAAAGAAATCACCTTTGCGGCATTCATCGTGCTCTTCCTTTCTGGTTGAGCAGGCCTCCCCTCCAGGAAATGAAACACTTCACACGCAAAGCATGCCTCGCGTGTTGGCCACACGAGGCACGTGTCCTCGATCCTGATCATCCCTGAACAGTCAATGTTCCGAGCATGTATCCCCTGGTCACCATGGGACCTTGCCATCCAATTGCACCCGTCCCGCAAGGATCAAAGCACCGGAAGTAGTAGGAGCCAGCTGCGCCGGTGCGGAAGGTGAAACTGACCTCGACATAGGGCTTGCCCGTCTTCGTATCCCCAGGCACAGGCACGTTGAGGTTGAGCTGCGGAACGGTGAACGTATGGGCCACTTTCTCGGGCGCTAAGGCCGAGTAGGCATGCCCATCCGCATAGGCGACACCCCCCACCATGCCCTGGACCGTGGTGAAAGGGGACCCCTTGGGCAAGGAGGTATCACCCAGGTCATAGTTCCGAATGGTGACGGTGACCAGGCTGTTGGCGGGCACCACCACAGTGCTGGGGGCAAAGGCCGGCCAGTCCTTGTGGTAGCCAGGCTGATTGATGACGACACTCAGGTTCACATGCGCATGGCGCTCTAGCTGCGCTGCGTATGCAATCGCTGGTGTCCTCTGACTTCCAAAAGAAAAAGCGGTTTCAAGAGCGAAATAGACGCCTGCGACAAATGCGCTGCACACCAGGATGCCTACGAAGACTTCTACGTAAAAGAATGCCAATGATGGACGATGTTGTTTCCCCTGGTTGCGAGGGGCTGTTCTTGCTAGTTGAGCCATTGTCTTTCCTCCGAAACGGTATGAGTATGACGGCTTCTCTCTGCGGTTTGCGAAGAGTATACTCGGCGGTTATCACGAAGAGATCACGGCGGTAGTAGAAAGCATCACAGTGTCATCACGGGATGAGGACATAGATCACAGCTCTATCACAGCGCTCTATGAGTAATCACCTTCTGATCACAGGCCCTCACGCGGCGTTTTTCCTGACCTGAGCCTGGTTGCTGATGGATACTGTCGGTACCTGCTTGAGGCCTCTTGCCTGTTGACTTACCCACATTAACTTCTAATGCACCATCCCGGCCTCTTTTCTTGGGTCAAATCTCACGGTGATGCCACGAGTCCTCGTTCGCGCTCTGGCATGTTTTATCGGCAGTAGCGTGCCTCTCGAAAGGGACAAGCAGCAGAGGCTCACGGTGACTGCAAGGGATGTGGTGACGGTCTGCGTGAAGACACGTTGAGCAGTGCTGGAAGGCGTGGAGATCCACGTTTCTGGCAGAGTTGTGAGAGAACTGTGATAGAATAAGCGCCTTTTGTAACACCTCTGAGAGAAAGATGATGTATATTCTCAGCAGGATTTGTATGTATGCTAGAGTTGGGTGGCGGCTGTTGCAACGCCTGGCGAAGCAGTTGGTAGTGGGTGATTGCGTACCCTCTATGCAAAACGACCAAGGGGTCAGCAGCATCGAGGTGCTTGCTGGAGCAGGAAGTCGCCACACAACGAGAACTATCTAGACGGGAGGAATGAAGATGCGAAACCGAACAGCGTGGTTCATCGTAGGTATCGTTCTGGTGTGTGCCCTGTCCTTGATGGGCACAGGGTTCGTAATGGTTACAACGCACGGGGCCTTTGGAGCAGGCAGCACGGCGCAGGCATCGGTCTCGCAAAACAAGCCGGTCTTAGGTGCCACGCATGTCTACATGCGCCATGAGACATTCACTCCCGCGCACATCCAGGTGGTGTCAGGTACCACCGTGACCTGGACGAACCAGGACAACGTCCCTCATAATGTGACGATCTCCCCTGACGTGATCACCACGTCCCCCAACTGGCAGAGTGTTTTGCTCTATCCGGGGCAGTCATTCAGCTATACCTTTACGTCAGGCGGAACATTCCAGTACCACTGCCAGGAGCATCCCAGCAGCATGATCGGGACCGTGATCGTGACGTAGCAGGAGGCAGTCTGGAGAGATCATCCCTGTAGTTCATCCTCTAGACAATCGCTGAGAAGCTTGATAGCGCCACGCTATCAAGCTTTCTTCACATGGGTTTGCCGTTTCATCTATGACAGGAGGTCTGGGAAACCGCTGTGCTCGCTACTTAGGATATCCGTTCCATTTCTTCGGCATCTGTAGATCAGACAGGGACAATACGATTTCTTACATATCTGGTTCATCTATTGAGTTCCCGACTTGATTGTACATGAGGATGATTAAAAACGAGAAAGAAACGTCTCGAGTTCCCAACTTGATTTTTTCGCAAGGCTGCAAGTCTCACTATTTTTGAGCACAAAATAGCCATTTCCAGTTCCCAACTTTATTGTGCTTCAACATGTATGCATGGAATTAAGTTGTTCGTCAGAGTTACTGATGGAATTAAGTTGTCCCCGGAAGGGATAGGTGATCGCTTAGAGGTAGCAAAAAGCCTTTCGTAGCTATATTTCGGAGTCTGTACGCTCTCTTGTAGCATGAAAGACTTTTTTTCGGCAGACTGTGAATAGTAATCAAGACTGCTGCAGGATTCATGCTCCTCGCCATGCTTACCTTTGTCCACTTTCCGGCTCCTCATCCTTTATTTTTCGGCTCTCTATGGCTGACAACTCCAAGCCCTACATAGTATATCGCACAGCAGCGCGCAGCGTCGAGGGACGCCTATCCTTCCGTGACGACAGGAATAGTCTGTGCTTCCCGCTGGGAAGGGCGTTGAGCCACTGTTTCGCTCGATCGTGTGCGCGTGCGCATGAAGAAAGCCGCGATCACAGCGCAGACACACAGCACGGCACAGGCGAGCGCCGTGAGTTTGAAGCCCTGGAAAATGACCGATTCGACGATGAAGCGGCCAGTACCTGCGCCAGAGGTGATGAACTGGCCGGCTGCTGCTCGACTAATGGATAGAGACTGTGGGAGAGCCACGTTCAAGTGGGAGAGGTAGACCTGGCTCAGCACAGCGACGCCAAAAGCCGTACCGATGTTGCGCGCCATGCCGAGCGTTCCAGACGCCAGCCCCGACTGTTCCCTGCGCACGGCGCTCACCACCGCGAGCGTCGCGCACGAGGAGATCATGGGAATGGCTAATCCGCGCACGAGGAAGCTTGGCAGCAATCCATCGACGTAGGTGCTCTGCGGAGACAGGGTGACGGCGATATACAGAAAGCTCAACCCGATTGCCAGCAAACCCAGCACGAGGAATGCATACAGCCGGGAACCGGCCCATTGCGCGATCAGCCCTGTAAGAGGCGTGAAGAGCGCAATCAAGCCAGTCGCGGGCAAGAAAGCAAGACCACCTTGCAGGGGAGTAAAGCCCCAGGTGTTTTGCATAAACAAACTCACGTAGGGCTGTGAGCCAAAGAGCGCGGCTGAGAAGAGAAAGAAGCTCAAGCAGCCCATGACGAAAGGAAGGTTGCGAAACAAGGCCAGGTCCACCAGCGGCCAACGCACCCTGTGCTGGCTATTTGGACCATCCGTTCTAGAAGTCTAGAGGTTTCGGTAAATATATTTTCTCCTCCAAGTACACTTCTCCTTGGCACATAATGCTGGTTGATTGTTTCAATGATGTGCATTCCATATTTCTTCTAATGAAAAGGACAACTTAATTCCACAACTCGGAGAGTTTTCGGGAGTCAGTGCGGACATAATGTAGAGACGAATGGCTTGAGTATGAGTGTGGTCCTATCAACTTTAAGGACCAACTTAATTCCAAATAGCGGGACAACTTAATTCCGTGTCTACAGCTGGTTGTAGACGTGGAATTAAGTTGTCCTTTTCCGGCATCTGCGGAATTAAGTTGTCCTTCTTTAGATGAGGATAGCTGTAGATGTAGGCGTAAAATAAAGATTTACACCAGAAACGTTGGCGATCACCAATGATGATCGGTGATCGCCAACTGTTTACTGCCCATATTTGTCCATGAAGTCCTCTTTGAGATGTTTACCGATACCAGGCGATCAGTATGCGCTCACGCGTGGAGGTATCGCTAGCGGGCCGCGCATAGAGATCCATGATCTTGTTGTTGCGAATGATCACCGCTGGCGCGCTTTTATCATAAACCACATTAAGTAAGTAACGGTTGCCTTGCTTGACAGAGCTCCTTCTCCTCTGTATAGTGAACCCGAGACACAATGTCGGTCGAAAAAAAGGACTCACGGTCAATGACTCAGCAGGAGCGCATACAGCAGAGCAACGGCACCAGTCGTCGAGTTCACAGAATACATCGTCGAAAGCTCGACATCCTGAAGGTTGCAGCACGCCTGTTTGCTGAACGTGGCTATGAACGCACGACCCTGGAAATGATCGCAGACGAACTCGGCCTTTCAAAGCCGAGCCTCTACTATTATGTGAAGAGCAAGGAAGACATCCTTGCTGACATCTTCCAGGAGATCTTTCAACGCGTTCTCGAGCGCGTGCAGGCGGATGCCTCACCGGACCTGGAACCTCAAGTGCGACTCCACCACCTGATCATCGCGTATGTCACGCATGCATGCATCTACCCTGAAGGACGCATCCTCTTCCTGTATGAGAGCTACTTACTGAGCATCTGCAATCCTGAGTTGCTCGAGCTGCGTGATCGCTACCAACGACAGGTGGAGGATGTCATCTGCGAGGGTATCAAGCAGGGGATCTTCCGCGTCTCAGACGCCAAGCTCGCCACATTTGCTTTGGTGGGCGCATTACACGCGATTCCGCTCTGGTATGTACCTGATGGTCCTCTCTCGCCACGGGAGATTGGCGAGTACTATGCACGTCTGCTTATCGGCGGCCTCGTTACCCCACTCGACCTACCCTCCCGGGCTTGACAGACTCACCTCTCACAGCTATACTTACCATAGGTCTATTTTTCGACCAACGGACGAAAAATGCAAACGCAAAGGAATGTTGTCTACGAGCGAGACGAAACCCGATTCCCTCGCCTTTCAGGAATGAACCTGCAAGTAGAAGATGCGTTGTCAATCGTCAAGCTCCGCAAGAAAGGAACACGATGATCTATCAGCTCGCCGAGGTGAACATCGCCCGTATGCTGGCTCCCCTGTCTGATCCACTGATGGCCGAGTTTGTGGCACAATTGGATGCCATTAATGCTCTCGCCGACAACAGCCCTGGCTTTCTCTGGCGCCTGCAAACGCCGGAAGGAAACGCCACTGCCTTGCGTCCCTACGAGGACGATCTTATTCTTGTGAACCTCTCGCTGTGGGCCAGTCTTCCTGATCTCTCCGCTTTCGTCTACAAGAGTCGGCACCGTCAGGTGCTGCAGCAGCGCCCTCAGTGGTTTGAGCGCTTCGATGGCTCATACCTGGCACTCTGGTGGGTCCCCTCCGGTCACATCCCCACTGTCGAGGAAGCAAAGGAGCGTCTAACCTCCCTGCGGGACCACGGTGAGACCCCGTATGCCTTTTCGTTCAAAAGGCCGTTCCCTGCGCCGGAGGCAGAAAGCTTTCCCCCAGTTCAGGTTGTGCTAGAACGATAGACTTAGTACCAGTGTGCTAACAGGTGGAATGCTCGGTCAAACTGGCTTCTTGCTAGGAGCATGGTGGAACGTGATCCCGCCTGCTCACTTCACAGCATATTTCTTGGCCCAGGAAGAGCAATGGTACCAGAAACAAGCGTCCGCTCTCCAAGTCAAGGTGTTGAGAGTAAGGAGAGAACACCCGAAGAGCTTCATGAGCGGTGCATCCTCCTTCCAATCCCCTTACTGCGCATCGTGGAAGATGATCCCCACGGTGTGACGTTGACCAGAACGCACCTGGCTGACCCCATGGCGCATATTGACCCGATAGGTGCCGCGAGTGCCCTGCACCGGACGGGTGTGAACCGCGAAAGCCACAGCATCACCCTGCTGGAGCGGCACGACTTCCGCGCGCGTTTGCATGCGCGGGCGCTGCTCGGTAAGCACAAATTCGCCGCCCATGAAGTCTTGACCAGGGGCGGAGAGCAGAATGGCCACCTGAATGGGGAAAACATGCTCTCCGTAGAGATCCTGATGCAGGCAGTTGTAATCGCCTGACACGTACTGCAAGAGCAGTGGCGTTGGTCTGATTTGCCCGACTGCATGGCAGCGCACCAGGAAGTCCGCATGCTCGTCCGGGTAACGGATGTTGCTGCTCAGACTGGCTTCCCAGCTATTGGCGATGGGGACGAGACGTGCGTAGAGAGCCGAGCGTAGGTCTGCGATGACGGTGGGGAGCGGATACGCGAAGTATTTGTACTCTCCACGCCCAAAGCCATGCCGCGCCATGAGAATGTGGCTACGGAACCGCTCGTTCTGCGGATACAGTGCGGCGAGTTGTTGACATTCCTCGGCCGAAAGTAACTGGCTGAGAACGGCATTGCCGGCACTGCTGAGGGAATGTCCGATCTGCTCCCAGTCGAGGGCTTGCACACGCTCCACTCGTGTATTGGTCGTTGTTTGTGCCTTCATAAGTACCTTTCCTCTTTCTGCAGGAGCGCCCGTTTGCACTCGACGCCCCAGCGATAACCGCATAATGAGCCATCGTTTTTGACCACACAATGACAGAAGATGGCGACAGCAACCCGGTTTGCGTCACAAGTCTGCGCAACAGGAAGAAGGTTCAGCTCCCAGTCCTTTCTTCAACTGGCCTCTCCCGCCATTCTTGTATCGCCCTGGCGTGCAGGGGGTAATGGCTGTAGGTATCGAGCCGGAGGCGATGCCGGAAGCGTGTCTCTCGCGTGAAGTACTCTTCAGGCACGCTTTGAATGTAGCTGATGAGTCGGCGGTGCGTTTCATCCAGTTGGCTCAGGACCT